>Ga0335069_10002312_pt1 | contig 29462 bp, 19 predicted proteins | sample Lox_Sample_11_FD_206714 | JGI IMG/M metagenome (GOLD analysis project Ga0335069, IMG submission 206714) | Soil microbial communities from Loxahatchee National Wildlife Refuge, Florida, United States - Lox_Sample_1.1 | ecosystem: Environmental > Terrestrial > Soil > Wetlands | place: USA...
CGATCCTGCAGGCCAATTCCTGTATGCTTCCAACGCCTTCTCAAACGATGTTTCTGGATTCACGATTGACCCTTCAAATGGCGGACTCGCCCCCATAGCGGCTTCACCTTTTTCCATCGGATTTTCACCAATATTCCCGGCTGTTGATCCGTCGGGAGCATTTCTGTACGTGACCGGTGACAGCGATATCACAGCGTACCGCATATCTACTGGAGGTAGCCTGGGGCCATCTCTCGGTTCGTTTTCCGTGGGTAGTGAACCAAGAGCAGTTGCATTTATAAGCGTCCTCGAATGAATCTACTTGACTCAACCGCCCGGTAAAGTTCCGATTGTCGAACCAACACGATGGGGAGGCCGAAACATGAGAACTAGAATGGGCAGGGAGCGCTGGCATTCACATCTGGGAGTACGCAGATTTTGGAAGGGGCAAGTGGTGCTCGCATTCATGCTTACATGCGTCACATGGGGTACTGCAATAGCGGGGACATCGAGGCTATATCCTCCAAGCGATAGAGAAACCGGGGGTCTACGACTAACGCAGATTATGGGGATTGCTACCCGTGATGACATCCTTAACTCTGGAGAGACCCTTCAGCATTTACTCGCGTCCGGTTTAAAGGACTCCGACTTGAAAGATGGAAGCGTCGCGATGGGTCGCATCTACTGCTGCCATCCTGCGACTGAGCAAGGCACAGCGATTTGGTTTTATGTTCCGCCTGAGGTTCAAGTAAGTCTGGGCGATCTGGTAATCGTACGTATGGGTCGAAAAGCCACTAAGAAGGACCCCGGACTCGTCAACACCGCCGTGGAGGTGCGCGAGAAGAAGGACACATCGAACTCCGAATGTTCATGGAGTCCACAAGACGAGAAAATGTGGACTAGAGTGCTGTATTGCACGTGGATGCCTGCCGAAGGATGGAGGCTGAATAACGGCTTGCACAAGGCTTGGATGAAGCCCGCCAACTAGTCTCAGATACCAGTATTCAAGCAATAAGGCGGCTGCAGCCCTCATCTCCTGTTCCAGTCTGACGTCAATTGGCATTCTTGACTTCGAAGGCCGTCAAGGTCAACATCGGAGATCAACTGCTTAGGGCGGATGAAGTCATCACAAAGCTCGCCGATGCATAGTGGTTCTAACCGGCTGGACACAAGTCCACGGACGTGGGAAACCGGGCAGTGTCAAGCTCAACGCACGCCTCTTAGGCTCCGGGCCACTTCAGTTCTAGATTGATTCAGTAGATTAGGATAGCCATCGGCTTTGCTAAGACTGTCTTCACTCGAGTTCCAACGTCAGCAATGTGACGGGTAGAGTCGCACAAAAGCCCACAGCGTCCCCGGCCATGAAGGAACACGTTTGTGGCTACTTCAGGCGGCGGTTTTCGATGCTGTGTTTTGAGGGAGTTCCGCAGGGCATGACGCGACGCCTTTGTGGCCAGCGATCCCTTCCTGTTTCAGGATCTTGCTGACCAGGGCTCGTGAGATGCGGTGATCGTTCGCGATTTCAGTCAAGCTGTGGCCGCGAGCGCGATCCTGCAGCACGCGGCCACGGTCGACATCGGCAGGACGGCGTCCGATCCGAACTCCTTCAAGTTGAGCTCGGCGCATCCCGGCTCTGACTCTTTCGATGATCAGATTTCGTTCCAGTTCAGCAATGGCGGAGAGGATAACCACGACGGCCCGTCCGAGCGGGCCGCCGGTATCGAGTTGTTCTTTGCAGGAAACGAACTCAAGGTTCAAGTGATGGAACTCATCGAGCAGTTCCAGGAAGTGCTTCGTCGAACGGGCTAGCCGGTCGACAGACCAGACTGCGATAACCTCAAACTGCCCTCGACGAGCATCCGCCAGCAACCGATCGAGTTGCGGACGGCGCGCCCGGGCGCCGCTGTAACCGTGATCCCGATATTCATGGACCACCGTCCAGCGGCGTTGTTGCGCCAGCTGCATCAGCGCCTCGCGCTGGTTTTCCGGATGTTGTTCGACCGTGCTGGTGCGCAGGTAAAGCGCCGCTCTTTTCATTTGGCTTGCTGTTCCAGTTCCAGCATGTGGCGGTGCAGGATGGTGATGAACATCCAGCAGGGCTGCTTTTTCAGAAGCTGGTCCTGGAACTCGGCCTCGAAGATGGGCAAGATTAACCGTGCGAAGGCACGCAGTTCACGGCGAGCCTGGATCTCTTCCCTCATGCGCGGCCTCCCTTCGCCGGCCGAGAGTTTTCCGGGGCATACTTATCCGCGTACTGTTCGATGAACTCGAGAAGAACCTCGGTCATCTCTTTGCGCTGCATCAGGGCGGCAACTTTGAAACGGTGGTGCAGACTAGATGGAACATTCACATTCATACGCTTGACTTCCTCCTTTGGAGTTATCGAAGCATGAGAATCACCACCTTTCTTTTTAGGCATACTCACATACTCCCATACTCATCGTAAGTTGTCAAGCATACTCGGCTGGGCGGCGCCCCCAACCAACATCTCTCTACCCGGTCCATGGTTCGCCGACCAGATCCTGCCCTTTGATATCACCATCGCCCTAGCCAACGAGTACGGGGCCGGCGCCTCGGCCAAACTGTTCGGCGTGGAAATCCTCAACGAAGGCTTCGGCACTTCCGTCGACGATTCCGTCATCGAACAGCAGGCCACCTTCGTGGCCCAGACCATCGCCCCGCTGCAGGCCGTGGGCAACGCCACCCTGATCGCTGGCGCTTAAAAAGAGCTGGACTCCTCTCACCCTCCGGCCCGGAAGTTCGAGCGACCCCGCTTGCGCTCCCTTGGCTTCCGGGCCGGGGAGGATCCCGGTATCTTCTTTATGGCTCCCGGCAACGTCCCGGTGATCTTCGGAAGCCACACCAGGGGATACTTGTGTGGGGCAAGCATATTTACCCTCGCGCGTCTGCCGTCCAGCGATCGTCTTCGCCATCGACGATTCCTCCCCCCAGTCCAGGTCGAGATCCTTGCCCGGCCGCATCGGATACTTGCATGGTGAAAGCATGTTCAGCGGCAGCCCTCGTCCCGGTTTTCGGCTCGACCGGGTCTCCCCCGTGTCCAGGTCGAGATGCTTTCAGGCCGCAAGTATCCCGGTAAAGGGTGGAATCGTCGATCCGGCTTTCAGAGAAGATGACCAAAGATGGTCTGGGAGAAGACGACTCTGGCAGCTAGGAACAGGCCGGATAGGTGGTTTTGGTTCTGCCCAGGGGGAGCCGGGATGGGTGTACAGAACAGGAAAAATAAGACCAGCAGATGGATGAAAACGGGGGAAAAGGAAAGCAAATCTGTAAGTGAAAAAAGAGGGGTGATTTTTTCTATAGCGGTATCCGCATCAGTCGGAGCGAGCGGACTGAAGAGAAAGAATCTTCGAACGCGGGGCCCCAGGCTCCGAGAACATTCATAGGCATCGCAACCTCAGGAAGGCTTTGTGAAGATCCCACGCCGACTCACGCCTCAGAACAACGTGCAAGCCAGGGTTCGCTGACGACTTGCTGATTGTCCCTTAGGGTAAGGACAATCGATAGGATTTACCAGCCGCCAGACTCACCACATTACTGCCCAGCGGTGTGAGGCCATCTTCAGCATAGACCACCAACGTTCCTTCCAGCCCGGTTACAACAGTTCCTTGAAACCACTGCCGGTCGGGACCATAACTGCCCTGTGCAACGTACTGAACGCCAGAGAAGTCGGTGATAACTACTTTCTTTTGCAACCAGCGCGCAAAAATGGCGTTGTCCGCAAGTTGATTGTCGGGTGTTCCGGTGTTCGCACCATACAGCGTGCCAAGAGCCTGATTACCCTTGGTGACGAAGGAAACGGTATCCATGGAAGTGTCTAAAGAGGAGAGGTTCGTGAAGAGGGTTTGCTCGGGCGCGAACGTCAGGCCATCATTGGAGAGACTGTACCAGACTTGCGGCGCGTTGCTCATGAGTCCCATGAGGTACCAGGTCTGGCCACCGACGACAAACTTGTTGACGCTGTTCGGGTCAGCACCGGTCTGGAGTGCGACACTTTGGTATTGGACAACCTGAGGACTGGCCCCGGTCGCGCGATAAATCTGGGCTGTAGCTCCAAAGTTGTCATAGAAATAAAGTACCCAGTCGCTGGTCTCATGGAAGAGGACGTTGCCAGCATTGAAACCTCCAGCCTGGTAATCCGAATACCCTTGAATGCTGACGATGTCGCTTAGTTGGGCCTGGTAAGGTTCAGGCGTGCCGTTCCACACGACACCGTCCGGGCTGAAGAAGTAGGTTGGCCAATTCCGTCCGTCATAGGTAGCCCCGGTACACATCATGTGCAGGGACCCGTCGGAAAGTTGCTGAACGTTGACGTCATTCACTTCCTGCAAAGCGCCGTTATCGATGACCAGAATGCGGTCGCTGAAGGTGAGGAAGTCAGACGTTGTGACGCTATAGATTCGGTCATTGGGCGTGTCGGAACCGTCCCAGCCGCCATAAAACATCCGCCAACCGCCGGGCTGTTCCACGGAAAAGGGCGAATAAATATTTTGATACGGCGAGGTCGTCAAGGAGCTGAACATGGGTTCGCGCACGTCGGGAACCCAGTTGAGTGTGTCTTGCTTCCAGTATGTAGGATTGAAGTCCGCCGCGCTCACCCCCTGAATTTCGATCGTTTCACCGGTGACCTGACCGGTGGTTTCTTGTAGAACGGCGGTTCCAGAAACTGGGTTGAGAGTGAGCTGCAGTGTTGCGGTGTGGGAAACCCCACCACCGGTAGCTGCAAACGAGACGGAAAGGGTGCCCGCGGCCGTTGATGGCGGGAAGAAGAAAGTGACCCGCTGACTTCCGGTGGCCGGGATGGCGAGAGGAGCGGGAGGAGTAGATACCACATTTGCGGGGAGTCCCTGAATGGACACGTTGACGGTATCCGTGAAACCGTTTTTGGGCGACACCGTCACTACGATGGGCTGGCTTACGGTTCCAACGATCTGCGCTGCCGAAGGAGGATTTACAGTTATGGTGAAGTCGGGCTCAGGCGGTGGACTCGAGTGGCTTCCGCAAGCGGCACCGAGCCCGCAAGCCGTCAGCAAGACACCGGCGAATAACACGGCATGGTGGCGAGACGGGCGATGCGCGGTTCTGCTAGACATGGGTGCTCCTCGCAGCGGGACGCGACGGCGGCGATGGAGCCGCGTCCGTCGCAGACACGCTGCCTTCAATAGGGCCGATGGCTAAAACACCGTACAATCCGCAGGCACTTACTCCGCGTTTTGTTGTCATTCGCAATGGGCACTCCGCCGCAGGGTTAATGTGCTTTTCTCCTCATCTCAACACTCCTCGAATAAGGGGGGATGCGGCCCTCTTGACGCAAAGCAGGGCCGCTTCTTGTAGGTAACTGTTCCTAGTTGGTGCCGTTGGTTCGATGCGTTCGATCGTTTGCGGACACCACGCGGCTCCCGTCGACAGTCAGCACTACCGGGACATTAGTTCCGTCGGGCAGCGTGAGAGACTGGAAAATCATTCGGGCGTGGTTGGCGTTGTCGTCGTAAACCAAAGAAAGAACCGCGGTGCGCTGCAGTACGCCACTGACTGTCACGTTGATGGTCGCCGTCGCCGTGCAATCCTTATGCACCGTCACCTGTCCCGAGATGTCTTCATTCGCGCTATCTCCGGCCACACTGCGAACCTGACCTCCACTCACGTTTCCGGCCTCATCTTGCCGAAAGTGCCCGACCGCTGCCGCAGGCAACGCGCCTGACGCAGTCAGAATGCTGCCGCTGTAGGTGTAAGCCCAATACCCTGCGACGGACCCTCGCGAACATTGGCTCGCCGCAGGAAGTGAAATCAGACATAGGATGAGAATCGCACTCAGCATGGCTGCACCGTGGTTCACTGTCGGTTTCATTTTTGACTCCTCTTCTGTCTTGGTTTTTTTCCATCATTTGGCGGACAACATTCGCCATCAGATGAGAACTGCAAAATCTTTGACGAGCAGGGCCCAAAAGTCCTGAAGGATGGCTGATGTTTGCGTGAGGTTTCTCCGAACCAACCCGCTCACAAAACTGGGAGCGCTAAGGTTCGTCGCTTTCTTTGGCGCCACTAGAACTGGGCTCTAGTGTTTAGATCTCACTGCAGCATGGACCGTGAATTTTCTCTTTGCATTCAGACCGGCCCGAACGGGTGTAAGCGATTGTTGTAGCGTTCCAAAGGACAGAGAATTGGAGTCTTCGTTGATCCAGAACAAGACGGAACCACTGGCTTGATAGATGGCCATCGAAAAAGGAGTGGGCGAGCCCGTGACGACAGTGATGTTGAGAGGCGCCATACTGTACCGCCCAACATTGGCCGGGTCCGCTTTTATAGTTCCCGAAAATGGAACCGCGTTGTAAATATTCGGGCTGGTGCTGAAGAATTCGAACGTGTCGTTGACTGCTCCGGTTCCGCTCAGAGAGCCAGACGAAACCGACCCCTGCCCAACATAGTCAAACTCCCAGCCGGGGGCGCCCGATACAAACGCGCTTTCAAAATCCTGTGCACCAAAAGCGTAGTTACCCGCGAAGGAGTTCGTCGCTGTGTCCGTTAGCGGGACGGCCAACCCCACGCCGCCCTCGAGGCCAGCATCCAAATTGACAAGAAGGGCGCCGCCTCCGCCGCTACTGTTATTGGGGTCCAGCAGATTGAGCGCCGGATCTGTCGCGTACAGGCCCATGGACGTCACATCCAATAAACCTGCGTTTGTGATGGTCAGACTGCCATATCCATTGCTGGCGATCGAGTAACTGCCGGAGATCGTGGCAGCGGAGACGATGCTGCTCTCTTCATCGTTATCCGCCACCCCGGTGAAGGTGCCGCTGCCGGCGTTGGGAATCAGCATGCCTGCGACAGCATAATAGATGGATCCCCACGAGTTGTTTTCAATACCAAACACGGACTTTGCGAACGAACCGTTGCTCGCCGCGGTTGCGTTGGTCCCTTGTCCGAAGGCGGAACCGACTGCGGAGTCGGTACCATCCACGTCAATGATCCGAATCGCTGAGGGGCTGACGAGGTAATAATTCAAGGAGAGGAGAATGCCGTTTACGCTGACCCCGGTAATCTGACCACGACCGAATCGGTCTGCAGAGGTGACCGTCCCGTCGAAATCGTCAGCGCGGGTCACGATTCCGGCATCATTGACATCGACCTTGCCGGTAACCATGTCACCGCTGATCGAGAAGACTCCTCCGAACGCCACTGCCTCATAGTTACTGTCTACTCCGGAGAAAGTGAAGGCGTACCCTCCGCTCACGGCGCTCGGAAGAGTTTGCAGGTCCATGCTGCCGCTGGACGTTGCGGAGGAATCGAATTGCGTGATCAAGGCATGATTTGCATTGACAAACTGGATGCCAAGAGTTTCAGTCCCCGCTGAGCCCAGGGTCGCATTGTTGGTAATCAACGCAAGGGTTCCCTGACCGCTGGCATCGACCGCGAGAGTCCCACCCAGGATGGAATCTCCGCCCGGCTGCGGCGATGTGACGTGAAAACCATCGTTATAGTCTTGCTCGCCGGAGACCACATTGCCCGATGAATCGATGGCTACCGATCCGGCGAGCGCATAGTAACTGGGGAGGTTGTTACTATCGTCGATGGTTTCCAATCCGCTGAGATAGAACGAGAAAAAAGTAGCAGTCGCATTCTTGAGCTCGAAGGTCGCCGGCATAGTCGCTCCAGCGACCGTTGCTGCCACAGAATAACTGCCCTCCGTTGCATTCGCGGTGAGCGTGCTCGAGGTGGCGATGCCATTGGAGTCCGTCATTACAGTTTCCGTAGCCGTTCCGTTCGCAAATGCTCCTGTGGCGCCGGACGACGGAGCCTCAAACGTAACCTGCACACCCGCGGTTGGTGTTCCGCCGGTCGTCACCTTTGCCGCCAGAGGAGAGGCAAAGGCTGCACTAGTCAGCGACTCTTGGCCCGATCCTTTGGTCGCCGTGATGTTCACCGTTGGTTTTTGCGGGCTGTTCGAACTACAACCCGTCAGTAGCGCAAGAGAACTCGAAATCACAAGAATGCTGCGAAGGAATTCGCGACTCACAGGGGTTCTCCTTTTCGGACGGCGCGTTCGCGGGCCTGGGGAGATAGAGGAACTCCACGCGCGTTGCGGATGACATAGATCTTCCCGTCCACTTTGACGCTACGGACCAGAAGGACCTGCTTTCCGTCTATCCTCTTCATCACCCCAAGGAAATCAACCTGCTTCCCGTTGATACGGGAGAGGGCCTCGTTGCCTCGCAAACCCCATCTCCCCAGGCTGGCGTCGATCGTGCCGGTGATCGTGGCAACCAAGAGGTGAAAACCCCAAGGCATTCCACGGGGCGCTGTGGTGAGCACACCTGACACCGTGCCGCTGAGCGTCACTTCCTTTGTGGCGTCGTAGTACGGGATGGAATCGGCCCTGGTCTCGGCAATTGAAGGGAGGATGAAGAGCGCGAGAGATAGAGCCGGCGCAATCCCACTAACATTTCTAATGATTTTGCGAACGCGGTTGAAACTCATTGTTTGACTCCTTTTCCTGGTTCTGACCATGTGAACCGATGTTTGAGCCACTAGACCTAGCCGGCTGTGATTTCTTCTTACACGAGGTTCATCCCCAGTTCCGGTATTTGTCAGGGAGAGATTTTTGGATCCGTAAGCGCCGCACAGCATCTGTTACGAACGGCAGTTTTGAAATCTGCCAGATCATCGCCCGGTTCATTAGCGACAAAGGGAACGGAAGGGGGCGCACGAAGTCAACGAACAAAACCACGCGATGACTATCGGAATCGTTCCACGCTTCGTGGTCGTAGCTGTCGTCAAAGATGAGGCTGCGACCCTCCTGCCACGAGCGGGTTTCATTCGCAACTCGAATCCCACAACTCGACGCAGGCGATGGAATGATGAGGCCCAGGTGATAGCGCAGCAATCCTCGATAGGGTCCGCGATGTGGTGGAATCTTGGACTTGGGGGCAAGGATCGAAAACATCGCCATCTTGAGCCCGGGTATTTTCCCGACGATACGTGTGGTTTCAGGACACTTCGCGCAATTCTGTTCGATCTTGTGACCGAAACCGAACAGGAAGAAGCTCTTCCAACTTTCTCCCTGAGCTACGGAACTCTGTTCGGGAGAGACATCCTGCAAATTCGGAATTTCTTCCTTATGTTCCAGTAGTACATTGAGTTCTTTGCGGATAATGGACCAGTTTGCCTCAACCTCGCGAACCCACGGAAATGCCTCGGTCTTGAAGAAGGTGCTTTTGCCATCCGGGCACTGTCCAATCTGCAACTCCATCCAGGACGCCACATTCACTACGTTCATCGATTCTTACCTCCAGCTATACTTCCAGCTATCTGTCGACTCCTCTGTGTATCCGTGTTAGGAGAGCCTTGCAGGAACCTTCGCCGTCCTCGCGAAGATGCCCGCCGCAGCTGTTGAACGAGGTGCGGAAGATGTCGAAACACGGCAAAGCTTTTCAGGAACTGCTGGTGATCCGTCGCAGGAAAGCCGCTGACAATTTTGCCCGTGCCGATCCGTCCAATAACGCCACCCTGGGACAAAACCACCGCTTCATCGCCAACCTCGCAATTTGCGGCCACCCCAGCTTGACCCGAAACCACAGCGTCCCTTCCTACCTTCGCCCGGCCTGCAATCGCCACCAGCGGGAGCAATAAGGCCCGGTCTGCAACACTCGCCTTATGTGCTACGTGCACCAGGTCACCGATTTTCACTCCGCACCCGATTCGCGTGTTACCGTCGTCAGAGCGATTGATACAAGCGTTGGCCTGCACTTCGACGTCATCGCCAACGATCACCGATCCCGTGTGCAACACTTTTTTCCACCCGAGCACTCCGTCACGCTTTTCCCTCACGAATCCAAAACCGTCTGTACCGATCACAGCGCCGTTTTGGAGCACAAGGTTGTCGCCGAGACGGCAATTCTCGCGGACGACCGCGTGCGCATGAGCGAAGAAATTCCTGCCAATGCGGGCTCCGCGATAGATGACCACGTGTGGAAGCAGAACAGCGTCGGGGCCTATCTCCACGTCCCGATCAATGACTACATAAGCGCCGACAGAGGCATTGGCACCAATTCTTGCTGACGGGTGGATAACGGCCGTGGGATGAATTCCGATCTCGTGTTGCGGCGGCGCGTGGAAGGCCTCAATGACTCTGGCAAACAGGAGGTACGGATCCATTCCGCAGAGGCACGGCATGGGAAGGCCTCTGAGACCAGGTGCACTTATGATCGCTGAAGCCTCGGAATTTCTTGCCACTGCGCGTTCTGCAGTGTTGCCAACGTAAGCAATCTCTCCACTGCGAGCTTCTTCAATCGGGGCCACTCCCTGAATTTCGACATCTGCTTGGAAATTCTCGAGATGCCCTCCAACTTTCGTGGTCAGTTCTGAAAGTTTCATCGCTGTTCTCCTATGCTTCGATTGGTGGTTGAAGCATGAGTACGGAGGGCACCCGACCGGGTAAAGCCGTTCGGAGCAGGCCGTAGCCAATTCCAGCAAGACCTGTCATCAGGCCTGGCGATTCGACTCGAAGTGGCGTTCCGCACCGATATTCGTTTCGAGAAACAGCCTCCACAAGTTCCTGCACGGTCCGCTGAGCTATCAACTGAGCGCGTTCGTCCTTCGATACTCGGCTGGCCTGTAGAAGCAGCTCGATATTTCCGAGGTCCCCATGACAAAGGGAATGATTGTCTCCAAAGCCGGTCCTGATCGTGGCGTTCAGCGCCGCGTCAACTTCCTTCTGCACTTCCTCGCTGTGATATTGCTGCGGCATGGACAATCGGGCGAGGCCGATGCCGGCCGCCCCGTGGCACCATGCGCACATAGAACCCTTCTCGGATTGGTGGGTGAGTTCATCCCAGGTTCGCAGGTCAACCCAATTCGAGATCTCAGGGTCGAATACAGTTCGTTCGTATCCGATAGCCGCCTCGGCCGCTTTTCCGAATGCTGTCTCTCCCGTCGATTCAGCGAGCTGCGAGAGTGCCCAGGCGAACCCGGCGCCGCCGTGAGCGAATCCCGAAAGTGGCATCTTTTGCTGCGGGACTATCCAGCCGATCCCAGTTGCCATTTGTCGGGCATGGGCGATCAGGTGCTCGCCGCATGACATGGCTGCAGCCAGCACGCCTGGGGAGGGGTGGTGCCGATAAAGAGCAAGCACGCTCGCAATGCATCCTGCAGATCCTCCAATGATGTCGAGAGCATCGTCAGATGCAATCAGGCTAGTCAGACTCAGGGTGATGTCTTCTGCTCGGCGGCATAGTCCAGCATCGCGCCAAAGGGAGCCAAGATGAGTTAAGACATAGATAATTCCGCCCCAGCCGCCGAAAGCTCCAATTCCCAGATTGCCAAGGTCGTATTTCTCCATGCGGCGAAGCATCGTCGTGCAGCTTTCTCGAGCAAGGACGGTGTAGCGGCTTTCTCCGCTCATGTGTCCCAGGTATGCCAGAAACAGAGCGATTCCCGGCAGCCCATCGTAAAAATCCAGCATCGTGGTTGTGATGGACCACTGACGCCGATTCGCGACGGATAGGCCGACCCACGACGCTCCTCCATTGAAGCGGATTGCAGACCGCTCAAGCTGGTCACCCACGGTGCAAGCCGCCGTCAATAAGCGCACACTGTCGTTGGCCCTACATGGCTGCCTCACATCCAAGTTGCAGTGCGGCTCCGCCGGCGAGCGCTCAACCACAGTCGCCATCGATGCCTGAATCAGCCAGCGCTGCAATACCAGATTGCTCTCGTTCAGGTGCCGCAATCGCTGCTCGACCAAGGAGAGAGACGATTCCTTGAACAGATCTGGAATGCACTTGCCCGTGCTGGTCCAAACGTGAAGGCTGCTTGGTCGGGTACTGAAGAAGGGAATGTCGCCCCGTTGCAGATCTTCACACTCGGCTGTAATCACTCTAGACAGATGAGGGCAGGCTTCGACTGCGATCCAGAGCCGGTCGAAGAGAAGATCCCTCTCCAGTGCGTCGCGCAAGACATCAGGATGGAAGCTCTCGTTGAGCAGAACACCATAGGTCTTCGTAGATCGAAAGATCACACGCACTTCGTCATCGGCGAAACGTCGTAAGAAGCCGTCCGAAGCGAGCAGATGGTCGCGATGCATCATGAGCAGGCGGTAGACGCTCGTGAACCCCTCCAAAACTTCTTGCACGTATTTGGATGGGTCAATATCGACTTCCTTGAGAACAGGCCGATTTTGGTTCGCGGGCATCGGCATCTGTTGGCGTGCGAGTCTCATTTCGTCCGTACCCACCGCCTCCCACAATGCAACCTTGTAAGGCGTGACCTGACCCGCACTTCCTCCTGACAGGCCGCTTAGATCGGACCTGTGAGACGCTGCGCTCGCGTCGAACTTCGGGAGCAGACCTACCCGTAACACGGAATGCGTTAGGGCTTCGATGTCGGCTTCTTCAGGTTCGTCGGACGTCTGGAGGCGCGGATGAAAGACTGCTTCCAGATCGATCAGTACTGGATGGTCGCCTGAGGCAATTACGTTTTCGCTATGGAAGTCCGTAGCCTCTAGCACGTACAACAACGCCAGATAGGCACCCTGCCGCAAATAGAATCTTTGAACCTCTGCCAAAGAGGTACATGCTTTGGCAGCCGCAAATTCTGACCAGCCATAATTGCCGCGATCCAATACCTTCAACGTCAGCAGTGGCGGATGGCTGCCTCTCGCGTTGAGCCAGGTGAGCAGTTCCTGGAAGTGCGAGTCGACCGCCATGGACTTGGGCTTGTAAACCAGCCTGAAGCCTGAACTGAACGTTGCGATCAATACGCACCGTCCACCGCGATGAGAATCGCCGGCATCAGATTGAACCTGTGTGAGGACTCCGGGCTCGACTTGATTCAATGCTATGGAGCGCAGAATCAACTCCCAATCCGAGCAGAGACGGTCCAGAAACTCCACGATTGAATCAACCCACTGCTCGATACGTTGGACCAATTGCCTTGCCAGAACTGGATATTCCAGCATCAGCTCCAGTGCACGCTCAGGCTGCTGCAGACGTTCAACAAAGTTGCGGTAGCGATCTGCTTGAGTTTCCCCCTGAAGATAGCCTTGGACTCTTGCCACGTGCATTTCCAGCACGGCGGTCTTGCTGACGATGGGCAGCAGCTGTCCCGCTAAAGCTCCGCGAAAAATCTCCTCGACTATTTCAATCCTTAAGGGCGCTTGGGGATGCTTTTCCAGAATTGCGAGCGTGCGACTCCTCAGCTTGGAAAAGCCACCGCTAAGAAGGGGTCCAGCGATATTCAGCAACCCAAAGATCGGGTCACCCTGCAACTCGCGGAGGTCAGGGAGAGAGTGAGGCAGTTGACTGGAATACGCTTCCAAGAACTGCTTCAGCCATAAGGGTGTTTTGCAGTTCAGCGAGCGTATTGAACTAGGCGTTTCAGCGAGTACCGGAAGGAATTCCGAGTCGGTGATTTCTAACGAGTCCAGCTTCTGAGAAAAAAGACGAGTAGTGGCGAAGGGGGCCTGCAAGCGCCATCTGCGCGATATTTGCGCCGCAAAATCATTAGCCTGCGCGGCTAGTGGACGGGTCGTGGCTCGCCGCAGTGCAACGCGCTCGGAGAGCGTGGTTGCCCTATACCAGGCATCTTCATCGAAAGTGTGTAGCGAATCCGACACAAGAATTTCCCTCAGCAAAGGTCGGCATGAGCATCCGACTCGATTACAACTCACTTTGTTCTTGCCTTCAGTTCAAACTGCCCTACATTGCCAACCCGTGTGCGGGCAATGGGAGACGGTCTGGCATGAAGTAGTGCATCCGGAATGGGTGGGACAGCTAAACACAGTTGTGTGTTCCCCTCTTCTGCTCGCCAAGATTTGGCGGTTTACATCATGTTCACTCAGGTAAGGATCGTCGAGCTCAATTGCACCAATGGGTAGAGGCGGAGCCTCAGTACACAGCGCCCGATACTCGGGATCTTTCCAGGCACGGATGACATCATTGTTGGACATGTCTGCTCTCCTGTAAGTTTTGTGTAGAAATCGCCTGCCCGTAGAAAGTGTTGAATCCGACATTGACTCTTCTGACCAACCGGCACCCCAAGCGTCGGTCGCAACGGGACGCTGTCGTTTATCCCCTAAACTGGGCACCGAAGTCCTCAGGAATTCCCGAGATTTGCCCGAGCTTTTACCGAGGGGGATCCCAGCCCGTCACAAAAAGGCCTCTGCCGCAAGGCACAACAAGGAGTCTGCGCGCGGCACAGGCCCGCTGCGTTTCTTCACTTGCCGTCTGTACTCGAGGTGCTTGGGTCGGAACGGAACGCCTGACCGGTCAAGTTCTCGACCCTGCCCCGCAGTTCGAAAATCTCGGCCTGCTGCTCTTTAATGGCCTCTACCAGCAGAGTGGTCAGACGGCTGTAGTCAACTCCCTTTGCTTCCTTACTGGAGTCGTCGAAGGCAACCAGTTCCGGCACCACGTATGCAACTTCCTCGGCGATCAAGCCGATGTCGTGCTTACCGCTTGATTTCCAGTTGAAGGTCACGCCCTGCAACTGCGACACTTTGTCTAGAGCACCATTCAACGGTCGAATATTGGTCTTCCATTTTCGGGAGCTGTAAGTAACCCACCCGTCCGCAAGGGCGGGACCGGCGCCCTGCCTCACCGTCAAGATATTCGTCGGGTTGCTGATCCCGATACCCACATTTCCCCCATTTTCAGCTAGAGTTAGCGGCATGGCCGGGAAGTCGCTGCGTTGTAGGATGAAGAAGCGTGTTGGCTGCTCGGTTGTGATCATCCCCAGATTGCCAGCGAAGGCCGTTCCCGAGTGAAAGTCGATTGCATCATCCCCGGCCGGATCCGCGTTTTCGACGACGACGGTTGGTCCCCCACCGGGAAAATTCGAGAGGACGTCGAGACGGGCGCCGGGAGCATTTGTGCCCACGCCAATGTCGCTGTTCGGATTCTGAAACAAGCTCGAATTTCCGATGCTGTACCGCGAGGTGAATCTGGCGATGTAACCTTTAGTGCCCTGTTCGTTGGCCCCTAAAGTCGTGCGGGTTTGCCCCAGAACGAGACCCACCATGCACGAAAACATGAAAATAGTCTGGCTCAAACGTTTCACGATATACCTCCTCGCTTTCTCATTTTTTGGTGAACGGGTACCTGCATTGAATCTTGAGGGGCTGCCGACGTGCGTGTTGAAGGAGATGTCAACCGCCCCCCCGCGACATTGCTGATCTCATGCCGTGAACTTCGACACAATCCCGGTAATCTCTCTTCCTTCCCTCTTGTTTTTGTCTTGGTAAGCAATTGATAAATTGATAGTTTCCCTGCGACTCTCTCCGGCTAGCGATCTGTCGAGCTGATTGCAAACAGTGATAAACTCAGCTTCGGCGTGGAGGCGCGGGTCGTGGGGGCTTCCCGTACAACAACAGGTCCGATTCGCTTCGGTCCCTTCGAACTTGATTCGAAGAGTGGCGAACTGCGCAAGCTTGGCGTAAGGACCAAGCTGCAAGACCAGCCCTTCCAAATCCTTCAGATACTGCTTGAGCAGCCCGGGGAAGTCGTCACCCGCGAAGAACTTCGCCAACGCATCTGGCCCGACGCCTTCGTGGACTTCGATCACGGCCTTTACAACGCCGTGAAACGACTTCGGGAAGTGCTGGGCGACGTAGCGGGTACGCCGCGTTTCATTGAAACCTTGCCTAAACGCGGCTACCGCTTTATCGGGACGGTGGTGAACGATGATGGATTATTGGGCGCGGCACCACCCGGGGATCCACTATCCAGTAGAGTGATTTCGACCGAAGGCCCGAGTTCCCCCGCGGCGATTAAAACTAAATCAGGGTTCGGAGTCGTTCGCGTGTCTGTCAGCCTTGTTGTACTGGCGGGTGTTCTCATCGTGTTAAGCGCGGCAAGCGTCCGCACGCGACTGTTCCTATGGGGTCGTCCGCCGAAGATACATTCGCTAGCCGTTCTGCCCCTCAAGAACCTGTCCGGCGACTCCTCGCAAGAATACTTTTCCTATGGCATGACGGAACAGCTCATCACCGATTTGGCCCAAGTATCGGGACTGAAGGTGATCTCTCATACTTCGGTCATCCAGTATGCGAAGAGCAGCAAACCCTTGCCCCAAATCGCGCGCGAACTGGGTGTGGACGGGATTGTTGAAGGCACGGTGCAGCGGTCGGGCAATCGGGTGCGAATCACGGCGCAATTGATCTACGCTCCGGAGGAGCAGCATCTGTGGGCGGCGAGCTACGACCGTGACTTCAAGGACGCGCTTGCGCTTCAGAGCAGCGTGGCTGCGGCGATCATCGAACCCATTCGCGCCAAAACAGCCGGCCAAATGTCACAACCGCGAGTACGGCGCTCCATACCATCTCCCGAGGCGCTGGAAGCCTATCTCCAGGGGAACTACGGGTTGGAGCGAATGAGTTCAGGAGACGGATTCGAAGGGTACGAGTCCGCCATTATGTATTTCAAGCAGGCAATTGCGGAGGACCCGAATTTCGCCGAGGCGTACGTAAAGCTGACCAGCACGTACGACGCTCAGTATGCGTGGCGCCCAAATGAAATCATTCCGCTGGAAAAGGCGACTCTCGGTAAAGCATTGGAATTGGACCCAGCGTCCGCTGATGCTCACCTCATGAGCGCAGGCATCAAAATCAATTACGACTGTGATCTTCAGGGTGCAGAGAGAGAGTACAAGGAAGCCATTCATCTGAATCCAAATCTGGCAAATGCGCACGATGACTACTCGCGTTTTCTTCATCTAGCGGGCCGAGATACCGAGGGTCAGAAGGAGGCCCAGCTGGCTCAGGAACTGGATCCTGAAGGACAGCACGCCCGGTGGCTGATGATAGCGACCGGCCAATACGAGAAGGAAATTGCAGAGCTTCATGATCACCTTGAATTACATCCCGACGATGGCTTCGCGTACATCAATGAGGGCCTTATAGATGCCTACTATTTCGCGGGAAAAGCTCGGGAGTCCGCGGAGGCTTTGCAGCAGGCGTGGACCCTTTTTGGATTCAAGGACATCGGAAGGGGAGTAGGCAAGGCCTATGCTCATTCCGGTTATGCTGGCGCGCTCCGCTACTCAGCAAGGGAGATGGGAAAATTGTATGCGACGGGTAAGGTGTATGAGCCAAACATGATCGCATCGTGGTACGCACGAGCAGGCGACGGGGAACAAGCACTCAAATGGCTGAAGATCGACCTCGCGGATAACAACTATTGTTGGGCTGGTTTGGAACGCGAGCCGGATTTTGTTTTCTTGCACAACGACCGGCGTTTTCAGGAACTCGCTAAGACCGCTGCGCTACATTGATTTCACAGCTGTGATGCAAGTCTGTTTCATCTCCACGTTCATACGGTCAGGTTAGGCCAATGACGCGCTCCGGAACGCTTGAATGCGGATGTATAATACGCAGGTTCGCGTAAGGGGAGGGGGTCGTGGGTGGCGACTTCCGAGTGGGGCCCTGGTTAGTCCAACCCGGCCTTAACACCATCACAAACAATGGCACCACGGTTCGTTTGGAACCGAAGGTAATGGAGGTTCTCGTCTGCCTGGCGAACCAGGCCGGCGAGCCCATTACCAAGGATGAATTGCTGCAAGCGGTTTGGCGCGATACATTCGTTTCGGACGACGTCCTGGTTCGTTCGATCTCGGAACTACGGCGGGTTTTTGAAGACGACCCTCGACAGCCGCAGTTCATTCAGACTATTCCCAAGCGGGGCTACAGGCTACTTGCTCGCGTGGTGCCCATCAATGGCACAACGCTGGCAGGCTCCGTGTCACAGCCCTCGGATGATTCGCAAACCGCGACCGGCAAGCTAAATCTACTTTCGTCATGGCACCGAGCGGCGGGATTGGGGGGCGCAGTTCTGGTCCTGCTTGTGGCATTGGGTGTCGGCGGATTCCGCGGGATGTTGCGACCGGCAAGCTCCCCTGCAATTCACTCTTTGGCCGTCCTCCCTCTGCAGAATCTTTCAGGCGACGCAGAGCAGGATTATTTTGTCGACGGATTGACCGAGGAGTTGATCACTGAGTTATCGCGGCTGAATGCCATGAAGGTGATCTCCCGCACTTCCGTCATGCGTTATAAAAAGAGCTCGAAGTCCCTGCCCGAAATCGCCCGCGAATTGAACGTAGACGCAATTTTGGAAGGCTCAGTACTTCGTTCCGGAGATCGAGTGCGTATCACCGCACAATTGATTCAGGCCCAAACGGACGCTAACCTGTGGGCGGAAACTTACGATCGTTCGCTTGGAGACACGCTCAGGTTGCAGGAGACAGTGGCGACCGCAATCGCCGGCAAGATCAAGGCCAATCTCAGCCATGGCACGACGGAAGCCAAAGCGGAGCACGTTGTCAATCTCAAGGCCCACGAGGCCTACCTCCGCGGGTTGCAACAATATGGCTGGGAAGGCGATGCAGGAAATCACCTCGGCATGGAGGCAGCCGAGCGGGAACACCATCAAAAGGCTCTCGCATACTTCGAGGAGGCGATCCGGATAGATCCGCAATACGCCCCCGCATACGTAGCTCTTGCTGGAGCGTCACTCGACGTGGAGCAGGCCGAAGGGTATGCCAGAAAGGCACTGGAAGCCGATATCCGTTCGGCCGATGGCCACCTGATTTTGGCGGCAATTGCCCTTCAGCGCGATCGACGCTGGCAGGACGCCGAAAGGGAGATTCTGCAGGCGCTTGAATTGAACCCCAGCAGCGCCGCGGCGCATCAGCAGTACGCCTTTTTCTTGGACGCAGCAGGCCGGTTAGAGGAAGGCATGAAGGAATATCAGCGGGCCCAGGAACTGGATCCGGCGACCGACCACATGCTTGGCGCGCTTTACTCTCGCCACAAATTCAATGAGGTCATTGAGACGGCCCAGGCAGGCCTGGCAAGAACTCCTGATGACTTCACCACATCCGCCGGCGCTTATCACAAAACGTTGATGGTGGCTTACGCTCGGACCGGCAAGCAAAAAGAATCGATGGAACAGTTCCGGGCGGCTTTGACTTCCATGGGATACACGAGTATGGCCGAGCAGCTACGCCGCGCTTTTTTGCAGGGTGGCTACGAAGGTGCCTTGCGAGCGTGGCTCAAGCTTGATAGGAGGGATTTTCCCTTTAGATACATGGATGCGTACGTCTACACCGAACTGGGGGACTACGATCATGCTTTCGCCCTCTTACCCAAGACGTTGGTTAGCGGTCCGTACCGCATTGAGTGGGATGCTGCGTATTCCAATGCAGATACCACGATGTTTCCGACGCCAGTAACCATTCGCATCGACCCCTTGTGGGATCCGCTCCACAGCGACCCAAGGTTTGATGAATTAGTTCGCGCCGTCGGGTTCCCGCAGTGACCAGATCATGAGGATATTCGAAGGACCTCTGCGATGGACAAAGTTGTGCGTCTATATCACTTGCTGCAGCGCCGCCTGTCTAGCGCAGACGCTGACGACAGCCCGGATTGTCGGAACGGTTCGTGATGCACAGGGAGCGGCGATCGTTCACGCCAAGGTCGTTGCGGTGAACATGGCGGGCGAAGAAGAGCAATCAGCCCTGACCGACGAGGCTGGAAACTATGTCTTGAACTCGCTGGCGCCGAGCACATATCACATATTAATGACGGCTAACGGTTTTGCTGGCGTACGCTTCGACGAGGTCCGGGCAGACATCAGCAACAGGGTGACGGTCAATGCGAGCCTCAAAGTGGCCGGCGTAAAGTCCGCAGTCACAGTATTGGATGCTCCCCCACTCGTCCAGTCTGAGAATGCGGAGGTACAAACTTCTTTCGCTGCCGGCATACTTTCTGTTGAGCCGTTAGCCAGCCGTAATTTTCTGCAGCTCGCGACACTTGCACCAGGGGTCAGCACACCTTTGGTGAATAACAATGCGCTGGGTCGCAACTCGCCGAACTTCTCGGTGAATGGAGCGCGCACCTCGCAAAATAACCTGCAAATCAATGGAATCGACGCCAACGATATCTCCGCTCATGACTTTGCGGCCGTGCCTATTCCCGCTCCGGAAACCATCGGCGAACTCGTCGTAAAGACCTCGATGTATGACGCTTCGGTGGGCGGAGCCGGAGGAAGCGTACAGGTCATCACGAAGAGCGGCACCAACAGTTTGCATGGTGGAATCTACGGATACTTCCGCAACACTTCTCTTGACGCAAACGATCCCAATCTGAAGTCGGTGGGATTGGGACGTCCCGAGCTCGACCAGAATATCTACGGCGCCACTTTCGGGGGGGCACTCCGCAAGAATCGCGCTTTCTTTTTTCTTTCCTACCAAGGCACCCGTTCGAATAATGGGGCCACGGACCAGAGTCTCTATAAGAGTGTCCTGATTGCGCCTGGTCTTACCGATGACCGCTCGGCAGCCACTTTGATGAGCACCTTCGGGGTAGCAAGCATCGATCCCGTTTCTTTGCAACTGCTGAACACGACCTTATCGAACGGCAAGTTTCTGATTCCTACACCACAGACGGAGGACGGGCGAGTTACGGGTTCGGCTCCTTCGACCTATCATGAAGAGCAATTCAATGCGAATCTGGATCTCTATCCGAGAATGAAGGATTCCTTGTCTGCGAAATTGTTTTTTGCTGATGCACCACAATTCTGGGGGCTTGGCGGATCAACTTTTAGCGGCGGATCGAGTTTGCCAGGCTTCGGAACGCACAGGGAGATCAACAACCGGGTGTTTTCTCTCCGCGAGATTCATACGTTCAGCGCCACCGCAGTCAATGAAGCCCGCCTCGGATACAATTTCCTACTAACCAATGAAACTCCGCAGGAATCATTGCTCGATTCTGAGGTGGGTATTTCCCGCCCCACGGCAGCCACTTTCCCAGGCCTGCCGTTAATCCTGCTGGCGCGCAATGTTGGGGGCGCGTCAATCGGCTCTTCTCCCATTACGCTGCGGGGCAGTTCTCCCTCCTTGTCGCTGGTGGATGTATTCTCGACACGCCACGGAGAGCATGACCTCCGGGTGGGCGGGGAGTTTCGGCATTACCGGTGGGATGTGCACGCCAACGTGAACGCCTACGGAGAGATCGACTTCCCTTGTTTCAAGCAGTTTCTGCTGGGCAACAGCGACTTCTCATCCATTGGTGTGGGACTCCCGGATCGTAACTTCCGAGCCAGTGACTATGCCTTATTTGCACAAGACGACTGGAAGGTGACTCAAAAACTGACCGTTAACCTCGGATTGCGATACGAGCTGGACTTACCTCCCTACGACACGAAGGGTCGCATCGGCGGGTTTGATCCGGCGCTTTACAAACCTCGGTTAGAGGTCCAGGACGGATATCCCTTGGGCCCGCCTGTAGGGGGCATCGTAATGGCGGGCAATGCGATTCCGCAGTACGACCTTGCCGGTGTTCCTAAAGTCACAAATAGCGTGCTCAAGAGCATCGACCCAAACAATCTGGGTCCACGCGTAGGCTTTGCATGGTCTCCCCTGAACAAGAGTCGGTTAGTTGTGCGGGGAGGCTACGGCATTTTCTACAGCCGTCCTTCTTTCATCTATCTTGGGCTAGACTTTTTTGCGCCACCGTTCTACGCAACGTTCCTCTCTTCCGGACAGACGTTCGCAAATCCATTTCCCAGCGCGCTTCCGGAAGGCGGATTCCCCATGCTGGAACCGGGCGTCTCGTTGACGGGAACGGTCGTGGACCGCAATAACCGGGTACCTTATTTTCAGCAGTTCAATACTAGTGTGGAATATCAGTTTGCACGGGATACCGTTTTGCAGGCAGCCTACGTCGGATCGCGCGGAACGCGCTTATTCCGGTCCCTCGCGGTAAATCAGGCAGCCATTGCGAGTTCAAACAATCCCATCACCAATGCGGTCACCGGGGACGTCATCGTCGACAATACTCCGGAAAATGCTCCGCTGCGCGCGCCGTTCCAGGGGACGGACACGAGCTTTTTCAATTTCAATCAGACGACTGCGGCATCCACCTATCACTCTCTTCAACTGACATTGACCCGTCGTGCGGCACATGGGGTCGACCTTCGCGCCTCTTACACGTTTTCTAAATCCATCGACAACGCGTCCAACGCCGGAGGCGGCGCATTCTCTGATGGTTCGCTGGACACCTCAAGTGCACTCGACACAGGCTCAGTCTTTGGCAACCAATTCAGCGCTCACACTAATCGCGGACTGTCTGATTTCGACCGAACTCACCGCCTTGTGCTCGACTGGGTTTGGGATGTGCCGAGGGCGCCGTGGGCGGCACATTCACGGATCGGGAAGACGCTGTTTTCAAACTGGCACCTCTCAGGTATTGTGATTGCCATGTCAGGACTGCCGGTAGACGTGCTCGATCCGAACGGCGGCGACCTGTATGGGTTGACCGGCACACGTCCCAACTGGGCCCCAGGAGCCTCTCGCAAAACTATAAGCACCAATGTCCCGGCGGGCTATTCTTTTAACCCCTTCGCATTTGCTTTACCCATGGTCCAGCCGAACCAGCCCATTCCCAGCGCACACGATCTGACAGCCCTCGCCCCGGAAGGTGGGAATGACATCGGCAATGTCGGCCGCAACGTGCTGCGCGGACCGGCTCAAAGCAATGTAGACCTTTCGATCGCAAAGCAGATATCGGTAAGTGAATCGGGGAAGGTCGAAGTGCGCGCGGATTTTTTCAATGTGCTGAACCATGCTAATCGAAGTAATCCAATCAGCGATATCACCACCGCTTCATCCGACCCTAATGGGCTTATTCTCAGTCCCGGCGATTTCGGACGCAGCGTGAGCTTCGATTCCAGCTCGAGGATCGTTCAGATGTCCGTGAGACTACTCTTCTAACAGAGACTTTGCGAAGACTAACCCATCAAGTCAATCAGGCGACCGTGGTCCACTTCAATATTCTGCAGAAGGTGAAGAGCGAGGGCGGTTGGAAGAACCGCTCTCTTCCCCGTGACAAGCGGGGCCGGATCAAGTGGCCCTCGGGCGGACCATTCTTGGTCGAGTGGCGAGAGTCGGGAAGAAGGCTCCGCGAATCCGCGGGCGACACTCCTTTGGATGCCCTTGAAGCGCAGAAGCGGAAGCGACTGCAGCTCGAAGCGGCGAAAACAGGCGTAACCAACCTCGACGAGTCCGAGCCGCAGTTCCCGCTCACGGACACGATCAGCAAGTTCCTCGCCGACATCAAGACCTTCCGCAAGAAGCTCACCTGGCAGAAGTACGACCACATCCTGAACCTCTTCGCGGAGTACGTGTAAGCCCCAGCTGCACGGCTGGGGAAAAATATTCCATGATGTCGCGCTAGTTGGTCTCGTCGTTGTCCCCGCCGCGCTGGCACTCGTCGATCACGATGAAATCGAAGAACTCCGATGGATACTCGCCGAAATACGGCGAGGGCTTCCCGTCATTCGGCCGGAACGTGGAACGGCGGTGTGAGCTCCCCGAGAAATGTCCGGGTCTCAGGACGCATCTCATTCTGAAGTGCCCTGAGGGCTTGATCTCGACTGCCGCGGCGCGCCACGCAGTTCGGCACTCTCGGCAGCCAGTGTCTGTTCTGCCTTGTTCCGAATGAGCCCAAAACCCTTGGCCGACGCTTCACGCGCGAGTTGCTCGAGATGAGCGCGAGCCACCGCTCGATTTCCACTCTGCAGTTCAATCTGATCCAGCAATAGCAGCGCCTTCATATGGACGCTGCCCTGATCCATTTTCTGAGTGAGTGTGCACGCTTCCTGCGCCTCACGTTTGGCGAGGTTATATTGGCCATCTGCTGCATAAAGCTGGGCCCGGATCATGTTCAGATACGACAGGTGCTCGCCAACGGGATAGGTCCAATGCACCATCTTTCCATATTTTTCGAGTTCGTCACGGCTCTCCTGCCATTTCCCCTGCTCGGCCAGGATCGCCGCCAGATTGACCATGCCTATATTGATGCTGCCTATGTCGTTGGCCTGATGATGTTCGTCCATCGCTAAGCGGAGGCTTTGCTCGGCATCCTTTAACTTCCCAGCTTCCATCTGAATCAACGCAAGATTCTGCCGTACCTGCCCGCGTACATTGGTTTCCCCAACCTCGTCCAGGATGGCGATGGCCTGCTGTGCGTTCTTCTCAGCATCGTCCAGTCTTCCTTGCCACTTGTACACGATGGCAAGACTCGATAGTTGCAGGGCCTCGCGATTGCGCTCTCCAATATCACGATAGATTCGCAAAGACTCTTTCAGTTCCTGTTCCGCAGTGGGCAGGTCGCCTTGTACGGTAGCCATGATGCCTAGATCCATCAGGCGCCCGGCTACTCCACTCTGGTCGTTGATGTCCCGGCTCACTTGCATTGATTGTTCGTAAAGCTTCCGGGCTTCGGAGTGTCGATACGCGATTGTGTCCGCCATCAGGCTGAGTGTATACGCTTCTTCTTTCTTATTTCCGATCTGGCGAAACTCCGTCAGTGCCTGCTCGCAGATCTTCCAGCCTTCCTCCGGGCCCTCCTGAAACATCTTGATCTGACCCAATCCTGCGAGCGCCCTGCCCAGGCCAGAGCGGTCTCCGATGTCCCTGCTGACGGCCATCGCCTCCTCATAGGATTGCTCGGCTTTCGCCAGTTCGCCTTTCTGCCAGTAGACCTTTCCTTCATCCGTCAGGATTCTTACAACTGAGCCACGGTCCCCGATGGATGCGAATTCTTTCTTGCCCTCAGCCCAGAGAGCAAGGGCTTGCGGGAAATTGCCCAGCGCACGCTGCGCTTCCCCCGCTATGATTTCTGCACGCGCCATGACCAGTCTGTCACCCGAACGGCGTGCTCTCTCATATGCCCGCTCGGCGGCGTCCTTTTCACGGCGGTAGTCGGAAGAGGCTCCAGCCGCTTCGGCCTCTGCCAGATCCAACTCCGTTTCGAATTTCGATTCGAGGCTGCTTTGCCGTAATTGGCGGACTGTTTCCATGGCCATGGCTGGTCGCCCTGCCGCGGTTTCTGCCTGTATCAGACGTACGCCGAACGAGAAGTTTCTCGGTTCAAGCACAAAGAGACTGCGGTAGATCTCAATTGCTTTTTCCCAATCAAAATGAGTCTCACTTACCTGGGCTTGCAATAGCAGCTGTTCCTCGTGAGGAAGCGTCGACGACAAGGCAAGCGCTTTTTCAGCCTCGCTGCGGGCGTCCGCGCTGAATCCTAATTTGCTTAAAGCCCGGCTGAGTTCGGCGTGGGCCAGCGGGTAGTCGGGTTCAATCTCAATCACTCGATCAAGCAATGCCCGCGCATCGACCGCATCGTTCCGCTCGAGCTCGGCGACTCCCTGGGTGTACAGCTTTGCGGCTTCAGGACTGTGGGGCGGACTCTTGCTGATCCAAACCTCCACTGACGGGGGACGAACTGCGAACGCCAGCACCACGGCTGTCACGGCAAGGGCAGGGAGCGCAAAAACCACTGGAAAACGTCGGATCGCACTCCAGAGTTGCCCGAACCGCCAGAAATCAGAAACGCCAGCGGCATTTGTTACCGGCGAAGGCTCGTGATTGGCTCCTGTCTCTCCGTTTTCATTCTCAGGAGATCCTGCGGCGTCCAACGCGATGGTTGTTTCGTTCTCAGCCTGGGACTCGACTTCCACTTTCGCGATGAATCGATATCCGATCCCTTGCAGGGTCAAGATGTAAGCGGGCGAGTCGCTCTCGTCACAGAGTGCATCTCTCAGTTTTTTCAGGGCCACGTTCAAACCCTGCTCGAAATCAACGTGCACGCCGGCGGGCCACAAGCGTTGATACAACTCCTGGCGGGTGAGCGTCTCGCCCGCACGCTCCAACAACGCTGTGAGAATGATCTGGGGTTTTTGTTGCAGCTTGATGCGCAGACCGTGCTTCCGCAGCTGGCCCGACAGCGGGTCAAACTCAAAAGGTGGAAATTTGTAGACGATCATGGCCCCAGCAGCGTCACGCCCGAGACGCTGCCACTTTCATGGGGGAGAAAAACAGGCCAAAAAGATACCATTCCGCATCCCTCTTTTCAACTTGGAATTTCTGTAAGCATTTTTGTTTTCATGATGTTGGCTGTTTAGATCAGTTAAGAACAATTTCTTTGCCCCAAAACTCCAAACCGAGGTACACGCATGGCGGAACTTGGAGGATTTCATGCGCATGTCGCCCGGAGTTTGCTTGATCTTGCTGGCCCTTACTGGATTGCTCGCGCCGAGACCTGTTTTTTCTCAGGCGGCGAGTACTGACAGAACATCACTTCCGGCAAGTGTCAGCACTTCGCCCCAAAGCGCCGTGCCCCACGGGCACGAAGCTCGGATTGCAGAAAGCCTCGGCCATCTGCCGCTGGCCTTTGAGCTTAATGAGGGGCAAGCCGAAAGTAGCGTAAAGGCACTCAGCCGGGTGGAAGGGTCAACCTTATTCCTCACTGCAACGGACTCCGTGTTCGATCTGGTGCGTCTGCCAGATATGGAGCCTCAGGCGTCGAACCAGCCGAAGGTCCTTCACTCTGTGTTCCGCTTGCACCTCAAGGGGGCTAGCCAGTCTGCCGCGGTTTCTGGAGAGGACGAACTCCCCGGAGAAACGAACTACTTCATCGGCAATGATCCCAGCCATTGGCATACGAAGGTGCCCACGTACCAGAAACTTCGGTTTCGGGGCATCTATTCGGGTGTAGATCTCATTTACTACGGGAACCACGATGGCCGACTGGAGCACGATTTCGTCGTAGCGCCAGGCGCGGACCCGTCCAGCATTGCGCTTAGTTTCGACCCAGCCCAGAAACCTCGCATGGACGCGAGAGGCGATCTCGTACTCCTGCAGGACAACAACGAGCTGCGCCTCCAAAAACCGGTCGCGTACCAACTCTTGAACGGACGGCGCAAGGAAGTCACCGCGCGTTATGTGCTGGCGAAGAATGAGATTCACTTCGCACTCGGTGCTTACGATCCTTCGTCTGAGGTCGTGATCGATCCAGTCATTGTGTTCAGTACTGCCGTAGTCAGCCCAGTCACTCTCGGCATCGCTGGAATGGGCACCTCCGTCGCTCTCGATCCCAGCGGAAATATCTATCTGGCCGGAACGACGTACTACGGCTACTGCGGCCATGGGGAGCTTTGCGTGCCCGGGAATTCCAGCGGCCAGCTCACTGAATGCACAGGACCGATACTCCAGCAGAACAGCGGAAGTTGCATCGCGGCTGCCGCGAGCAACCCAAGCAATCCCGCTCTCGGCGCCTATCCCGGGGATAACCTCGATGTCTGGGTTTTGAAACTGAATCCCACTGCCACATCCGTCATCTATGGCGCGTACCTCGGGGCGGGCAATGGCGGTGCTATTGGGAACTATCGCGAGACCGGCCTCAGCGTGGACTCTACGGGCCGCGCCGTTGTTGCTGGAGGGGGCGGACAGGGATTTCCCGTGACCTCCAACGCCTGGGCAAACAGCTGCATAAACGCGCCCGGTTGCGGATTTGTTTCCATGCTCAACCCTCAGGGCACAGGTCTTGTTTACTCAACTTTCGTTGACAGCGGGTTCAACGAATTCGGTTCGACCTCGGTATACGGTGTCGCGGTCGATGGCGGCGGAAGAATATACACAACCGGCACCACTCAGCAAATGCTGTGGAATTTTCCGGGAGCGTTTCAACCTGCGTGCGCCGCGAACAACGGCTACGGAGCTTGCTACCCCTCGGCATTTGTCGCCGTGTTCGATCCCACGCAGAGCGGTCAGAATTCTCTTGCCTATTTCTCGTACCTGGGCGGATCCGGTTTTACCGTCAACTCCAACGGGCATACGCTCTTCAGTGCGCCGGTCGACACAGGATTCGGCATAGCGGTGGATGGCAACCGTAACGCCTATATCACCGGGTTCACCTCGTCAGTTGATTTTCCGGTGACCGGCACCTCGACATATCCCGGCGTCGCGGCCGCCTATCAGGGTGTTTCCGCAGATCTCCCGGCGATCAAGGCTATTTACTACAACGGCGGATGGGTGTATCCCAATGGCTGCGACACGGGGTGCGACGACGCCTTCCTCACTAAAGTGAATACAGCCGCAAGCGGCGTCACATCGCTGGCGTATTCAACCTATTTGGGCGGTCTCGGCTACGACAACGGCACCGCTGTTGCCGTCGACAGCAATGGGATTGCTTATCTCACAGGGCTGACCTGCGCCCCGACCTACGGTGGCACCTCTTTCCCCACCACTGACAATAGCTCTTTCACCCCGACTTGCTCATTCCTTGCTCAGAACCTTTCCGGCGCAACATTCATTACGGAACTGGACCCCACAAAAGCGCCGGATCAAGCGCTGGTGCATTCCTCGTATTTTGGCGACCCACTCAATGGCGGCAATGGACTCGCCATCGCTGTCGACAGTTCAAACAACGTTTTCGTTGTTGGAGATGGCGGCACGCCCACTCTGGTGAATCCATTCATCTCCGGTTATACCGGTTTTCTGGTGAAGCTCGATTCTTCGTGGAACCAAGTATTCTCCACTACATTTCCCGGAACTGCTTGGGGAGTTGTCGAAAGGGGTGGCCCTGGCGGAATCGCCATCGATTCGAGCGGGAATGCATACATCACGAGTATTGCAGACCCGGGTTTCCCCGCTTATAACAACCTCGGGGTCGCACCTTATACTCTTTTCTCTGCCTTTATCACCAAAATCAGCGCTGACAACGGGACGCTCGCCGGGATGATTCCGGCTCCCAGTGTGCTGACCTTCGGCAATCAAAATGTTGGAACCTCGAGCACGCCGTCGCAGGTCGTACTGAACTCGACTGGGAATGCTGGTCTCACGATCGGATCCATCACGATCAATCCGCCGAGTGCCGACTTTTCCCTCAACGCCAACGATGTCCAGACTTGCCTTGCTGGTAATGTCAACACGCCGTTTTCCTGGTCTTTCTACACAGCATGCGGAGTGAACGTGACCTTCACTCCCACCGCCACTGGAACGCGCACTGCGACTCTTCAGGTTGTCAGCAACAGTTGGAACTCGCCCCAGAATATTTCGCTCACCGGCGTTGGCACCAATGCGCCTGTGGCATCATTCTCGCCCGCAAGCCTGAGCTTTGGCGCACTCGCCATAGGCACGACGAGCGTAGTCAAGACTCTGAAGCTAACCAACACCGCCGCCGCTCCGTCGTATCTGTCTATTTCCAGCATCAACATAAGTGGCGATTACTCCCAGACCAACAACTGCCCGGCAACGCTGAACGCCAAAGCCAGTTGCGCTATCAGCGTCACATTTTCCCCCACGGGACTAGGCAGCATCCCAGGAGTTCTGAACGTTCTCGATAGCGCGGCCACCTCGCCGCAGATTGTGAACCTGAGCGGAAGCGGCATTGCACCGGTCTCCATCTCTCCCGCGACGCTCACCTTCTCCAGTACTCCAGTGGGCACGACAAGCGGGCCCTCTCCTTTCACGGTCACTAACAATACCAATGCACCAATTTCCTTGAGCACCGCCGCAAGTCCGGATTATGCTGTCGCACCCGCGTCTACCAGCGGATGTGGTTCTACCCTGGCTGCACACACTCAATGCAGCTACAACGTAACCTTCACGCCGTCGCAGAATGGATCGATCAG
>Ga0335069_10002313_pt1 | contig 29449 bp, 20 predicted proteins | sample Lox_Sample_11_FD_206714 | JGI IMG/M metagenome (GOLD analysis project Ga0335069, IMG submission 206714) | Soil microbial communities from Loxahatchee National Wildlife Refuge, Florida, United States - Lox_Sample_1.1 | ecosystem: Environmental > Terrestrial > Soil > Wetlands | place: USA...
CTGCAGGCAGAATAGGCAACTTGGCCGCACGCAATTTCCGGTGTCGCGAAAGTGGTCCGCTTAAAGCGGCTGGCCAAGCCGCTTCTCGAGTTGCACTCGATAGGTCCGGCTCACGCGCGTACGCGATCCATTCTTCAACAGCACGTCGTACTCGCCGTGCGAAATCGGTTCGAGCTGCAGAATGCTCTCGATGTTCACAATCGCCGAGCGGTGCACGCGCACAAAGCGCCGTGGGTCGAGCCTTTCTGCGATGTCGTTCAGCGCGGCGCGGTAAAGCAGTTCCTTGCCGCCGACGTGCAGGTTCACGTACACGCCCGCCGCCTCGATCCAGTCCACATCGACTGCGCGGATGAATCGCGTGGTGCCGCCGGACTTGACGACCAGCCGGTCCCAGCGGCGATCCGTTCCTGTCGACGCGGCCGTCGCCATCTTCATCACCCGCTCGCTGAACTCGCGCAGGCTGCGTTCGTCGAGCCGCGCCTTCACGCGCGCCATGGTGGCTTCGAACCGCTCGTCGCTGAATGGCTTCAGCAGGTAATCGAGCGCATTGGCCTCGAAGGCGCGGATCGCGTGCTGATCGTAGGCGGTCACAAAGACGGTCAATGGCATTCGATCGGCGCCCACCGCGTCGACCACGCCCAGCCCGTCGAGCTCCGGCATCTGCACATCGAGAAGCACGAGGTCCGGCTGCCGTTGCTCGATCGCATCGACAGCGGCCACGCCATCCGCCGCCTCGCAAATCGTTCCCACCTGCGAATCCTTGCGGAGAAGATCGATCAAACGCTGCCGCGCCGGCGCCTCGTCGTCGACAACCAGCACGCGGATTGGATCAATCTGCGGCATGTTCATGGCTGTCCTCTCCATCGCCGCACAGCGGCAGTGTAATCTCAACCGCCGTGCCGCCTTCCTTGCGCCGACGGACGTCAAAGCTGCTGTCGCCATTCGGATGCAGTCCTTCAATCCGCTGGCGCGTGACCGAAAGCCCCAGGCCCGCCGACACCTCGAAAGACCACCCCGCCGGCAAGCCAATGCCGTCGTCGAGTACCGAGATCGCGAGATGCCCGTTCTCACGCGCGGCCGTGACCGTCACCGAGCCGCCGCCTGCTCTGCGCGAGATGCCGTGGCGGATCGCGTTCTCCACCAGCGGCTGGATGACCATCGACGGCACCAGCGCGTGGCGCACCTCTGGCGCGATGTCGAGCGTGACGCGCAGTTGGTCGCCAAATCGAATCTTCTGAATCTCGAGATAGTGCTCGAGAAAATCGAGTTCCTCCTGGAGCGGCACCTCCTGCCGGTCCTTTGACTCGAGCGACATGCGCAGAAGGTCGCCGAGGTGCTCGATCATCCGCCTGGTCAGCTTCGGGTCGCGTTCCACATGCGACGAGATTGTATTCAACGCGTTGAAGAGGAAGTGCGGATCGAGCTGCATGCGCAGCGCATTCAGCCGTGCCTGCGAGAAGTTGCGCTCCATTCGTTCGAGGCGCAGTTCGCTGCTCAGGTAGCGCTCGTAATATCGGAAGACCTGAATTCCACCAACGATCATCCAGTAGATGAGGCCGCTCCACACAAACCAGCCCCACGCACCGAGGCGAACCATCTGCTGGAATCGCATCACGCTCCATGGATGAACGCCGAGCAGCGCCTGAAGGAAGAAGAACACATAGATGTAGAGCACCGTGACGAAGAGGCTGGCCGCAAGGTGCGCCATAGCCCGGCGCGTGAGCTGTTTGTCATTGAATGGCAGCCGCCGGTCGAATGCGACGATCAGGGGAATCAGCAGTCCCCACGCCCAGAACTGCGCCAGCGATAGCAGCGCCGAGCTGCGCCACCCCATGCTGGCCGCCATCGATATGGAAAAGATGAGGCCGACCACGGTGGACGTGCAGGCCGCCAAAAGAGCGCGGCCTGCCCACGTCCCCACCAGACGGCTCGCGAGAGTCGATCGGCCGCACATACTTGCGACGGCCCTCCGCATGCGATCCGCCGACGGCGCGTAATGTGCCGTTCGATACTGCCGAGATACACGCCGGGATCGCACTGGAATTTTACATCAAGGCATAGAGATTTCCATCTCCACTGCCAAAGTAGAGAACATCGCCGGCTACCACGGGCGACGAGATGATCGGCCCGATCGCCAGCATTTTGTAGTAGCCCACAATCACGTCGTCGTAGAAGAAGAAGTCCGGCCCGCCGAATGCGCCGAAGTAGTTGCTGGTTCCATCGGGCTTGGTAAACGCCAGCCCGTTCTGCTTCGCGGCCGGCGTTTCGAAGGTCCACGCCAGCTTGCGGCTTTTCAGATCGACAGCGTTCATCGTGCCTCCCGTTGAGCCGACATACAGCGTGGTGCCCGTGATCGACGGCGACGAATAGATTGGCCAGCCCTTGAAGTCGATCGTATAGAGGATTGCGCCGGTCTTCGCGTCGGCTGCATACAGCAGTCCGCCATACGAGATCGCGAAGTACACCTTGCCATCGCTCACCGCGGGCGAGTTCAACACCCACGACTGGTTCGTGGAGTCCGCCCACTTCTTCTCGCCGGTGAACTCATCCAGCGCGTAGAGGTGCGAGTCGCGGCAGCCGAAATAAACGACGCCATCGACCACTGCAGCCGAGGACTGGATGCCGACCTGGTTGTGGGTCGCGGGGTCATCGCCCGTCTTGTAACGCCACTTCTCCGCTCCGGTGGCGGCGTCGAGGGCGTAGAAGAAGCTGTCCCAGCTGCCGATGAAGACCATCCCGTCGGCGATGGCCGGCGAAGCATGCACGACATCGCCGGTCTGATATCTCCACTTGAGCGACCCGGAGGCCGCATCGAGCGCATACACGTTGCCGTCGCCGCTGCCAAAATAGACCGCGCCGTTCCACACCGCAGGCGACGAAAGATACGAGTCCCACGGGTCGGGCCGCGTCTCGATCGATGGCTGCATTCCGTGCAGGTTTCTTGCCGTGTAGCGGCGCTCGCCGCCCGTCTGGAACTTCCACTTCTGCTGGCCGGTCGCTGCGTCCACCGCATAAAAGAATCCGTCGTATGCGCCGAAATACACGATCCCGCCGGCCACCGCAGGCGATGACGCAACACGGTTCTTCACTTCGAACTTCCATTTCAGCGCGCCGCTTTCGCGGTCGACGGCGTACAGATTTCCGCCGGAGCTGCCGACATAGACCGTGTTGCCATCCACTGCCGGCGATGAGACAACCTCGCCCGGGGTGTGAAACGTCCACTTCACGCGGCTGAACTGCGTCAGGCCTGCGCCATCGTAAACGCCGGTGTGGCGAAGATTGCCGCGAAACATTGGAACGTTCTCGCCGCGGGCTCGCAGCGCGATGAAAAGCAGGGACAATGCAACGAGGATCGTCACGAGGCCCCGAGCCAGCCGCCGATATGAGTTCGCAGACGGTGTGCCGGTTCTCGCCGCTGTCTGCCACGGCGCCGGCTTGAAAGGATGCATGGAATTGCTCATGGAACTTTGCATGCCCAAACGGTATTCGCCGTCCAGCAGCCGGTCGACAGAATTGTGCCAGACAGGATATCCGGCCACTCCAGCAGGACTGACTGTGCGTGAGCCGGAACAGTGCGGACCGGCACGATTCTGGCTCACGGTGGTCTTCGGCCTGCAGAGAATGGATGCCCGCTTGTGACCCATGGCACTGCTTCGGAAGCGATGCCCGCGACACAATTGCGGCACGGGAGACATTTCAGATGCGCGGCAGGATGCGGACATTCGCCTTGAAGTTTGCCGCGTTCGCTGCGCTGTTCGGCGTGCTCGGCGCGCTCTATGGGTATGGGATTCGTCCACGGCAACTGCGCTGGGGAGCAACCGCCGCCGAGATCGAGCACGCCATCCCCGAAGACGATATCGTGAGGCATCCAGCCTTCGATGCCACGCGAGCCATCACCATCCACGCACGGCCCGACGAGATCTGGCCGTGGCTCGTGCAGATGGGTTATAGCCGCGCCGGTTTCTACGGCTACGACATGATAGAGAATCCCGGCTCAGGCACAGGCATTCGCAGCGCGCGAACCATCCGCCCCGCCTTCCAGCACCCGCACACCGGCGATGTTCTTCCACTCAGCGTTGCGGCGTCGCTTGAATTCGGCTCGATCGAACCGAACCGGCGCCTGGTGTGGCGCGCCCACGACGTGCCGCCGAGCGGCGTCTTCATCTGGCAACTCGTGCCTGTCGACGGCAACAGCACACGCCTCATCAGCCGTATTCGGTGGCGCTATCTCAGCGACTGGCTCGGATTCTCGCTGGGCATCTTCACTGAGTTTGCCGACCACGTCGCCGTGCGTGCGATCCTGTGCGGCATCCGCGACCGCGCGGAGCATCGCAAACCGCAATTGCTCGCCGTGCAGGGCATCGAAATCGGCGCATGGTTCCTGGCGTTCGGCGCGTTCTGCGTGTGCATTGCGGTCTTCGTTTTGCGCAGGCGCTGGGGAATTGCCTGGCTGCTCGCGCTCGGCGCCGGCCTGCTGCTGTTGCTCGAGCTCTACGCCAGCCCGCCCGGACTGCTCAGCGGAGCGCTTTCCATCGCATTTCTCTGGCTGATGATTCGGAGCTTGCGCCGCGCGGGATCGTCGCCCAGCGCTCCAGCGATCCAGTGAACACTGACCTTTCGTGGAATCGCGCAAATATTTCTACGATTCGCATTGCGGAAATGCCGTGATGCGCAGCTTGGCGGCTGCATAGGGGACCAGGGTGATCTGCTCCTCAGGCTGGCTCGTCTTCGCCGGGCTCTGCGGAACTGGATTCGCCACGCCATCTTCCGCGCGCCATGCATCGACCCTTCGCGCGCTCATCTTGAGTTCCACCGGAGCCTTGCTGCGTGAAAACGGCGCGTCGCCCACTTCCCGCTCCGTGACCTGAATACTCTGATCCGGCGTGTCGGCGTTCACCTTCAGCGCATAGTTCCACTGGTTCGTCGGGAATACTTGCCAGTCCGCAGTCATTCCGCGGTCGCGAAGCTTCACCCAGCTTTCGCCGATGCCATACGAGAAGACCAGCGGCCCGCGCTCGATCGCAATCGAATTGTTGAACCACCGCGAAACCCGAGGCCGCATAGGGAACGAGATTTCCACGCGATCGCCCTCCTTCCAGATGCGATCGATGCGCGCGAACTTGCCTGGTTCGGCGCTGGGGGCCGGCTGGCCGTTCACGGCAACCATCGTTCCGCCGGCCCATGCCGGAATCCGCAGCTGCAGCGAAAATTCCAGCGGCAACGCGGGGCTTACCGTGATCCGCACGTTGCCTCGGAATGGATAATCGGTCTCTTCCAGCAGGTGAACCGCCGCGCCGCGCAGCCTTGTTAACACTTCGCACGGCGCATAGACCGCAGCGACCAGGCCGTCGTGCGCGTCACTGCCCTGCTCGCCCGACAGCATGAACAGGCTGTTCGCGAACTTCGGCCAGCCCTGGTGGAAGTTTGCCGTACAGCAGCCGAAGTTGGGCTCGAGCCCGAAGAGGTTCGACTCCGGACCATCGGTCGTCCACGGTTTCGTGTGCACGCTGCACTCCACCTGGTTCGGCTCCTGGTTGTACTGGTGAGCCCACATATCGTCGGTCAGTGTGCCGGGCAGCGCATTGCAAGCGAGCCGCTCCAGCCGGTCGGCGAGCCTCGCGTCGCCGCTGATGGCCAGCGCGTGCTCCAGCGAGAACATGTACTCGACCACCGTGCACAGCTCCGAACCCTGCGATGGATTCGGCCCGGCTAGATGCTCGTCGCACGAGAACATCCCGTTGGGCAGCCCATGGTATTTGTCCAGCTCGTCAATCATCTTAAGTACCGCAGCCCGATCGGTGTCGGAACCCGAGACCATCGACCACACAGGCCCCGTCTTTACAGCCTGCCCGTTGTTCACGCCGTGCGTCGAGAGCGCCAGATCCTTCAACCCGTTCCCCTGGTCGAGCTTGAGAAAATCGGCCGTGATGCGCTGCTTGTACTGGAAGTCGGCATACTGCGCGATCCAGTCATGCCCCTGCGCGTGCAGCAGCCGCACGAGGTCCAGGAGATGCGGCGAACCCGTGCGGTTGTAAAGCCATATCACGCTTAGCGCCGCATCCTGCCAGCGAAACTTTCCCCAATCGCGCAGCGGCCGTTTGGGAAGCTCAGCGAGCTGGTGCGCGTAGTATCGCTCCATCAGCGGAATCACGCGCGAGTCTCCGGTCAGCTCCTCGTATTGCGCGAGCGCCTTCAGCATCACGATGCGCGGCCACCAGTCGTTGTTGGTCGCAGGCCCGATCATGCCGTCCTCGGCCTGGTGGTTGAGCGTCCAGTCGATGAATCTCTGTGCTTTTGTCTTCAGCGCCGCATCCTGGAGCTGATACGCGAGCGGAATCAACCCATCGAGATAGTAAGGACCGCGCTCCCACGATTCGCCCGTTCCGCCCAGCCATCCGCTGTTCAGGCCCACGTCGGCCCATGTTTCGTCGAGGTGTCCGCTCAGACCATTCGCTTGAATGCGGAGCTGCGTCTCGAGCCATCCTTTGGCGCGGATCGATCCCAGCGGCAGGAGGTAGAACGCGTTCGGCCTGAGCGGTGCGCGATTCTTGACCGCGCCCGACCCGCCTTCAGCACCCGGCGCCGACCCGCGGTCTGGCAATGCAAAGGCCCACCTGTCTGGCGCCAGCGCAGATGCCGCTCCCAACATGCCCACGCGTCCAAGAAACTCGCGGCGCGAAGTGAGTTCCATCAACGATTGCGATACGAACGGTTCCCGTCTCATCGCCAACGAATATACAACCTGGCATGGCTTTATGGCAGCGCATGAATCGTCGTGTTGAAAAGATACGGGTCAGCAAAGTCGGTGCGGTCGCCGGCTTTCTTGCCCGGCACCGGCTGCAGCCGCGCCGAAAGTGGCTTATTCCACTTCACAGCCAGCGAGGCAACATCGGAGAAGATGCGTTCCATCTGTTCGATGCTGATGTCGCCGGGCAGCGGCACCGTGTCCAGTCCCGTGCCGCACACAGCCGAATAGGCGAGCAACGAATCGATGTTGTACGTCGACTCCGCCCATCGCTGGGCGAGCAGCTTGTCTTCCATCACCGGCACCATCAGCCCGGAATACCCGGTCTGTTTCTGCGGCACGGCTTTCACAGCGGCAGTAATGATGCGCGCGGCCGTGAGGGTGCCGCTGGAGCCGAACTTCGCTCCGGTGAACGCCTCGATCGCTCCCGCAATTGAAACATCCGCAAGCGGCGCCGGCGTGGGATCGACGCCCATGTAGGCCCAGCCTGTCTCCGCTGCGACCTTGCGGCCGATCTCGTCCGCGACCGCTGCGTGCTTTGTCAGCGCGGCAGTCAAATCCTTCATCGCGGCATCGGCGTGGCCCTTGTCCTTCGCAAAAACATCGCGAACCACATTCGCGCCCTCGAAACCGATCGCGAACCTCTTTCCCTCGCCCAGATGATATGAGCCTGGAAAGAAAGGCGAGTAGGGCTTGAGCATCGCCGTCGCTGTGAAGTTGAACGTCCCCTGGCTTCGCGGGCTGTGCAGGCTTACATACTGCACCAGTTCAGCCGTGCGATGGATCGTCTTCCAGTGAATCCCGTCCTCGGCGGCGATAATCGTGCTGCCTTCGATGTTCGGCAGCGTCGACAATGCGAGCTCCATCAGGTGCGCTGTCTTCTCGTCGTCGCCATCGTGGAGCATGGCCGGCCCAACATTGGGAATGAAGTTCTCCTTCGCCGAAAGAGCGTCGAAATCCCCGAGGAACGCGAGCGCCTGTTCTTCCCTCATTCCGGAAACAAGTTCGGCCAGCGGCTGCGTGGTCAGGCGCAGGCTCTCCACCTCGTAGCCATGCGCCTTGAACTCCGCCTCCACTTTGTGCAGGACCACCAGCGCGTCGTCTGCTTCCTGCTTCCATGCGCTTTGATCGAGATTCACAAATCCGGTGATCGCGCGGACCCTGGGCTTCGATGCGGACGTTCCATCCTGGGCCAGCAAGCACGATGACACGCACAAAAGAACGAGAACCAAAGCTTTTCTCATGGGAACACTCTCTTGGGGGAGTCTGCAGGCCCCAGCATACAGCAGCACTGCAACTTGGCTTCACGCGGATGCTCAGCTCGCTGCACATTGACACAGGGCCGCGCCGGCGCTACGGTTGTGTTTCGTATTCGAATCAGTTTTCGATTTGAACCACCTCCTTGAGGAGTGCGGAATCATGCGGGCGGCCTGCGCGGTTCTCCTTGTCTTCGTTTCTGCCGGAATGCAGGGCCTGCAGGCGCCGGCGCCGGTCACCCAGCCTCCGCGGCCCGATCCCAATCCGGCCAATGTCGCGGGAATCCCGGTCAATTACGACGAAGCCAAAGTCGGAACGTACACGCTTGCCGATCCGCTCGTGCTCAACAACGGCAAGCGGGTGCGCGATGCGAAGACATGGTTCGCGAAGCGCCGTCCCGAGATCGTCGAAATGATCGAAACGCAGCAGTACGGCCGCGCTCCTGTCCGCCCCGCCGATGAAACCTTCGAAGTCACTGAGAAAGGAACGCCCGCACTGGATGGCACGGCCATCCGCAAGCTCATCACGATTCATCTGTCGAAGGATCCGTCGGCGCCGAAGATCTATCTCGCGGTCTATCTGCCCGCGGCAGCGAGAAAGCCGGTGCCATTGTTGCTCAGCATCGGGTTCACAGCCATCTCCAACTCAGTCGACGACCCCGCTCTGATTCCGGGCACGATCTGGGACCCCAAAACCAACACGCGCATTCCAGCCTCGCAGTTTCGCTTCTTTCGCCCTGTCGATATCACGCCAATCCTCAATGCGGGCATCGGCTACGCCACGTTCTATTATGGCGACGTCGATCTCGACTACGCTGAGGGTTTCAAGAACGGCATTCGCGCCTACTATCTCAAGCCCGGCCAAAAGGACCCCGCGCATGATGACTGGGGCTCGATCGCAGCGTGGGCTTGGGGCATGAGCCGGGCCGAGGATTATTTCGAAACCGATCCGGACATCGACGCCAGGCGCGTGGCCATCCACGGCATCTCGCGCCTGGGCAAGACGGTAATGTGGGCCGGCGCGCACGACCAGCGATTCGCCGCGGTTATCGCGAGTTGCTCCGGCGAAGGCGGCGCGGCGCTCAGCCATCGCAACTTCGGCGAGACCATCGCGCATCTCACCGCGCCGACGCGTTATCCCTATCAATTCGCAATCAACTATCAGAAGTACGCCGCCTTTCCGGACAAGGCGCCGTTCGACGCACATCTGATTATTGCGCTCATTGCGCCCCGGCCTCTGCTGCTGCAGACCGGCAACACCGACCTCTGGTCCGACCCGAAAGGCGAATTCCTTGCCGCGGTCGCCGCCGGCCCGGTTTACAAACTGCTCGGCAAGGATCCGCTCGATACCGACGTGATGCCGGCACCGGGCCAACCCGTTCTGCACGATCTCGCCTATCTCATGCACGACGGCGGTCACGGCATGGTGCCGGCGGACTGGGACGTGTTCCTCCAGTTCCTCAAGATGCACCTGCATCCCAGCGAATAGACCGGCCGCCGGAGTCGCGCCCTTGCACCGTATTTACGGAAATCGGACTGCGAACCCCGGAATGGCCCCAGATAACGCATTCTCTCGCCGCATCATCCAAGCCAATAGATGCAGTCGGCGAAGCGGCTCCTGAATTCAGCGATCGAATACCGACGCACGTTCCGATCACAATCGACGCCGCGGTCGTCGACGCGGGCGAAGGCGAATTGCTGGTCGACGTCATCAACCGTGCCCTTCCCCAACGCCGGCTTCCGCAGGTCCGCTACCACCCGCAGATGGGGCCGATCGAGACCTGCGATACCTGCATGGTCGATGTGGATGGCAAGCTGGTTCGCGACTGCGCCACTCCCGCCGCAACCGGCAAGAATGTCACAACCGTCGGCGGACGCGCCGAGGCCGCACAGGGGGAAGCCTTCGACCTGATCCTGCAGAAACACGAACTCTATTGCACCGTCTGCGACAACAACAACGGCAACTGCACCGTGCACAACACAACGCGCGATTTGAAAGTAAAGCACCAGGCCCGTCCCTTCCGCCCCAAGGCCTACGCTCAAGACCACTCAAATCCCTTCTACCGCAATGATCCTGACCAGTGCCTCCTGTGTGGGCGCTGCGTCGAAGCCTGCCAGAACGTCCAGGTCAACGAGACGCTGACGATCAATTGGGAGGCGAAGCAGCCCCGCGTCCTTTGGGACGGTGGCGAGCAGATCGCCGGCTCTTCGGCGGAGCCGATCAGCGCGAATGCAATGCGCGACCTCATCGCGCTGGGAAAACTCCTGGGAACGCTGGATCCGGAACCGATATCGAAGTTCTCAAAAGAGATGGCCGAAGCCGCAAACAGCCATCGCGCGGAGACGCAGCCTCCGTCGATGCGGCAGCTATGGAAGCGCATGCGCTCGCCGGAATCTCGCCGCGGACTCTCGTTTCTCACCGCCATGCTGGCGGCGCTGGGGCGCGCGACGAAGTAATTCCCTCTCCCGTCCGCATGCGCGCCATCTGAGGAGCCTGCGGCGCAGGCTGTTTGCGTGGTTCGCTCGCGGTCTACTGCCCGATCAGCCGGAACGAGTACTCGCCCGATCCAACCTCGAACGCGACGTCGTTCTCATCTTCAACACCGCTGGATATTCCAGGATCGCCGGGGACGAAATGACCCTTCTCCCAGATCACGCGGCCATTCTCTTCCACGGTGATCCCGGACAACTCCTCCGGTTTGGGCACGAGAACGCGCGCATCCGCGCCGGCCGGAATTGTCACTTTCAGTGTCACGCCGCTCGCGTCGTGTGTCCACGCCGAGCCCACGGTACCGCGGATCGTGTCTACGGTGCCGCTCGCCCAATGCAGATCCCGCACCGCCTGCGGCGCGATGCGAATATGCTTGTAACCCACGGTGCCGTCATTCTGGTTGATGCCCGCAAGCGTCTGGTAGAACCACGCTCCCACGCTGCCGAACATGATGTGATCCTGCGAGTTCATGCTCGCGCCGGTCTTCTCTTCCCACAACTCCCACAGCGTCGTCGCGCCGCGCGAGAGCATGTAGCCCCAGCTCGGATACGTGGTCTGCACCGCGAGGTCGTAGGCAAGGTCCGTGTGTCCCGTCGAGGTCAGAGCCGGCATGAGAAACTTGACGCCGATAAACCCCGTCGTTACGTGCGTGTCGTGGTAGTAGAGCACGTCGTTGGTCAAGTTGTCGGTTACCTCGTCGCGGCGGTCCTTTGCCGGCAGGTTGAGGAACAGCGCCATCGCGTTGGCGGCCTGCGTGCCGTTGGCATATTGTGCCGTGTCGGTGTGGAAGTATGCCTGGTTGAAGGCCTCGGCGATACTCTGCGCCTGTTTGGCATACATCTGCGCGTCGCCGTCGTGGCCAAGGACCTTCTCGAAATCTGCCATGGTCCGCACGTCGTAGAGATACCAGAAGTCGGTCATGAAGTCGTGCGGCGTGTGCGCCAGTTCCACCCAGTCGCCCTCATGTCCCAGCTTGTCGGCAATTCGCCCGTCCTTTGCGTGGCTGTGCAGGTAATCGATGTATTTCTTCAGACCTTTTTCGTTCTGCTCGATGATCCGCCGGTCGCCGTACTGCTCCCACATGTATTTGACCAGCAGCGGGTACGCCGTCTGCCAGCCCAGGTCGGCGTTATAGTCGCCATATTTCAAAGGCACTGTGTCCGGAACCGCTCCGTCGTCACGCTGCGCATCGCCGATATCGCGAATGAAGTTGGTATAGAACGCCGCCATGTCGAAGTTCATCATGGCCTCTTCTGCCGTGGCCTGCGCATCGCCCATCCAGCCCTGGCGCTCGTCTCTCTGGTCGCAGTCTGTCGGCACGCCGAACAGGTTCGTCAGCTGCGACCAGCGGATGACTTTCTGGATGTCGTTGAGGATCTGTTTCGACGCCGTAAAACTACCCACCGTGCTCACCGACGTGTGCACGAAGCGCCCGCGGATGGAGTCGAGGCTCGGCGTTCCCGGAAACCCGGTGACCTCCACGTAGCGAAATCCGTGATAAGTGAACCGCGCCTCGTAGCTCTCCTCGGCGCCGCCGCCGCGAAGGTAGTAGATGTCGCGCGACTTCGCCTTGCGGATGTTCTCGCGGTTGATCATGCCATTGTCGTAGAGAAGCTCCGAGTAGCGCAGTGTCACCTTTGTGCCCATGTCACCCTCGACATTCAACCGCGCCCATCCGCTCATGTTCTGGCCCATGTCAAAGACGTACACTCCCGGCTCAGGGCTCGTCATCTTCACCGGGATGATCGTGTCCACCACCTGGATGGCCGGCATCGTCTGCGACGAGCGCGCGCCCGGCGAGCCCTCAACGACCTGTGCCGCGCTCCACCCGGTCTCCACAAATCCCGGCGCGTCCCAGCCCGGCGTTTCGCGGCGCGCATCGTAGACCTCGCCGCCATACACGCTGTCTTCCATCACCGGCCCGCGGACCGTCTTCCAGGTACCGTCGGTGACGATGCTCTGGCGGCGGCCGCCCTCGGGGTCAACGTTCATCTGCAGCAGAAGCGCGGGCGTTTTGTAGTACGCCGCCGAGCCGTCAACTTCCTGCGTCGCCCACCCGTTGCCGATCATGACCGCGATCACGTTCGGCCCGTCCTTGAGCGCCGAGGCCGCGTCATAAGTCGAGTAGAGGACGCGCTTCGGATAGGTGGTCCAGGCAGGATCGAGCACATTGTGGCCGATCCGGCGCCCGTTCACGCGCAGCTCATAGTAGCCGAGCGCGGACACGAAGATCCGCGCGCCCGCCACCTTGCCGTTCAGCGTGAATTCCTTGCGAAACTCGTTGCCGCCTGCGCTGCCGCCGCCGATCCACTTCGCTTTCCACTCGGCTTGCGTCATCAGCCCGGTGCCGAAGTGCGCCGGCTTGCTGTACTCGCTCGCCCGGCCCTCCTTGTCCCAGAAGCGAACCTTCCAGTAGTAGTCCTTGCCACTCTCCAGCGCTTTGCCGCCGTACACAACCTGGATCGACTCGTCGGAAGCGACCTTGCCGCTGTCCCACTGGTCGGCGCGGTCTTGGCCCAATGCGTCCTTGCTCGTTGCCACCAGCACCTGGTAAGCCGTCTGCAGCTCGGCGCGTTGCGCATGCTCAAGCACCCACGAAAACCGTGGCTGAGCCGTGTCCACGCCCACCGGCTCGCGCAGATATTCGCAGCGCAGGTTCGCGGGTGCGCCCGGACCGGCCTCGGTCTGGCCCTGCGCCGGTTCAACGGCCAGAGTGGCAACCAAAACGCCAAACAGCAAAAACGACACGCACGATCTCGACATGAGTCTTCCTTTCAAGCCGGTCACAGTCCCGCGCGAAGCCGCGGATTCCCGGCCAATCCGGAAGTATATTCCCTATTGATACAGACTGTCTGGGAATTTTCTGAGAACCTGCGCCGGCTTCAGTTCGCGTTCATCGCCTTCAGCCGCGCCTGCGCCAGCACATAGCTTGAAGTGGCCATCGCCAGCGGCTCTTTCGGCACCTTGAGTTTTTTGTAGTCGGCGGTCGCGATGTCGCGCTCGCCATACTGCTCGGCGATGCGCCCGAATGCGTACCAGTAGTCGTCATTCGGCTCGTCGAGGTTGAGGTCGTCCATGCTGCGCAGCAACACCTCGCGCGCCTCCTTGGTTTTGCCCGTGTCGGCGTAGAGGCAGGCCAGCGTGTGCAGGATGTGCGGGTTGTCGGTCGCCAGTTGCGTCGCCTTGATCGCCGCGGCAATGTCCGCGTCGCCCGTCTTGCCGGTAAACAGCGCGAACCACGCAATCTCGTTCCACACCTCGGCATCGCCTTTGCCCATGTCCACGAGCTTCCGCCCCAGCGCGATCGCGGCGGCTGGGTTTCCGCGATTGGCCTCGATCTGCATCTTCATGCGGATCGCGTCGGCGTCGCCCTCGAGCAACTTCAGCCTCTGGTCGGCCGCGGCTATCGCGTCGTCATAGCGGTGCAGGCTCATCAGCGCCAGGCTCACATCGAAGAACGCCGTCTTCGACTCCGGCTCCTGCTTGCTGAGCGCGGTAGCCATATCGAGGAGCGCCGGGTAATTGTCGAGATTCGAATAGCCGCGGCACAGCGCCAGCTGGATGTTCGTCTTCTCCTTCTCGGAGTTCGAATCCTTCAGCGCCGCTTCGAGGATCGCCACGCCCTGCGCGGCGATGAATTTGTAGCCGACGATCAGCGAAGCCGCAGCGAGCTTCATGCGGCGCGCGTCGGCAGCGGCGCCGCGCGTCCAGAAGCGCGGAAATCCCGGCCCGCCCAGCGGGTCGTCACCGCCCTCGATGTGCGTGTCCTCGCGGAGCCAGTCCAGAAGCGCCTTGGCGCCCGCGAGATCGCCCGCATCGATCCGGTCCAGGACCTCGAGGCCGATGGAGTTGGGCTTGTCTTCCGTGTCGAGAACCTTGTATCGCCCATTCTCCTTCACGACGAAAAAGGCATCGTTGGTCACGCCAGGCACTTGAACGCGCAGCCGGTACCCAGTCGTGTCGTTCCCTTCCGCCTTGGGATCGAACGCCTGGAGGAAGATGTCAATCGTCACATCGAGCGAGTTATCCTGCCGCGCCAGCTGGCTGTTCATTTCATTGCCCGCCCCCAGCGTCTTCTTTCGCTCTTCCTCGTCCTCGCTCTGCAGAATCTTCATCGCGTTGCGGCTGAGCGCTGCTTCGAAGTCCTTCTCCGTGACGTTCGGCTCCATGGCCAGCAGCATGAAACGCTTCACGGCATCCGCGGGCGTATTGCCGAGCTTGATTTCCTCATGATGCGGCGCGTTGCGCAGCAGCGAGGCGAGGCCCATGGTCTGCGCCGCGTTGTCGCCCGCCGCCCCGGCCTGCAGAAAGTCGGCGGCCAGCGGATACTCCCGTACATTCATCAGCATCTCGCCGGCGGTCTTCGCCATATCCTTGAAGGTCTTGTCGTCGGACGAGCGCTTGTTCACCTCCGCCAGCCCGGCCTTGCTGCCCTGCAACGCAGCAACACAGGAAGCAATCAGCGCCTTCGGCTCGGGGTTCAGCGTCTGGGCCGACTTGCACGATCCCGCAAAGTCGCGGCCATAGAACTGCGCAAAGGCCATGTTGTTGCCCAGGCCAAGCTCGTCGAGCTTATCCTGCCCGAGCTTCTGATACTCGGCAATCGCGTCTTTCATCCTGGCCTGCCGGCTGTAGCGGCGCCCGGCCGGGTCGTATTCGAGCAGAATGGCCAGATCGCCCTGCGCGCCGGTGTCATCCGGATCGAGCTCCACCGCCTTCCGGTAAGCTTCCACTGCACCGGCCAGGTCGCTGCCGGCCCTCAGGTTGCGGCCCACAAGATCGCGCTCGAGAATCTGCGCCAGCGTCTTCTCGGCAAGGGCAGACTTGGGGTCGAGCTTCACCGCCACGCGGGCCTCGGCGCGCGCGGCCTCGCCCATTCCGGCGTCGAGCAGCACGCTGGCAACCTGCAGGTGATGCACCGCCGAGCCTGGTTCCTTGGCGATGAGGCCGCGGTAACTCGCCAGCGCCTCACGTACTTTGCCGTCGCGCAGAAGGGCCTGCCCCTCCGGCTCGAACGAAACCATCATCGCGGGCCCCGCGATCAGATCGGCCACCTTGTTGCGCAGTTCCGTAGCCTCGGCCACCGTGTAGCGCCGCTTTGCGGAGTCGAAGTTGAGATGCGCAATGACCGCGCCGCTCTTCTCCGCCGAAAACTCCTGGGTGAGCACAGCCGGTCCAACCTGTATCGTCGAGTTCTTCGGTAGATTCTTGGGAACGAAACCCAGCGGGGGCACGATGCGATAATTCAGGTCCACGCTGAAGGGTTCGGACAGCTCCCAGTCCGCAGTCCTCGGCTTCTTCGCTTCACCGTCTTTTTCGTCCCGCTTCTTCTTCTCGGCGTCTTCTTTCTGGCGCAGCTCTTCGGGAAGCTGGAAGAACATGATGTCGTAGCGGATCGCCGCCTCGGCGTCCGTCAGCCCCGTGTATCCGCGCCGCGCCTTCTCGCACGCAATCGTCAGCTCGAATTGCTTGGCCAGATCGCCGGGATCCGTCCGCTCGACCGTGGTCAGCTTTTCCGAGACGTACTGTGCCTTCACATAGCCCAACAGGTTCTCTCGCGTGTCCTTGTCGGGCTTGTCGGCATACGACGCGCGATACATCGACTCGAAGACGCCCATCGGCTGCGTCTTCTCGGTCACCGAAGCCGGCCCGTTGTCGCTCAGTTTCAGCTCGCGGTTTTCGAGCAGCACGTTGTCCTTGGATGTCGACTCCGGCGTCCGGATCAGCTCCGTCGTCTCGGCGCGCGCAACCAATGCCAGCCGCCCCTGGTCGGCCATCGGCAGTTGCCCCAGCCGCGCGTATTGGTCGGTGGCATCAATCCACAGATCTCCAGCACCCTTCTTCGTTTTGCCTTCCGCTCCCGGAACATAGACGATCGCGTGGTCGAACAGCCCCATGCCCGGCAGTTCGGCAGGCACATCCATGCGCGAGCCGGCGTTCAGCAGCGCCACATAGGCCGGAATTCCCGCCGCACGCAGCATCGTCACCAGCAGCGTGGCTTTATCCTTGCAGTCGCCGTATTTCTTGCCGAGCGTCTCCGCCGGATCGTGCGGAATGATGGCCGCCTCGCTGAACTCGATCCCCGTGTAGCGGACCTCGCGGTCGAGATAATCGACGATCGCGGCTTCCTTCTCCGTCTGGCTCGTCTTGCCGGCGACAAGGCCGTTCACAATCCCCTGAACAGTAGCCGGATTGGCGCGCGCGTCCACTTCCTTCCCGTACTGGGCCGCGACCGCCTGCCAGGAAGCGCCGGTCGAAAAGCGCAGCTCGGGGAAGCGGGCCACGTCCGGCGGCAGATTCGAGTCGCGCGTCTCCGTACCTTCCAGGCGGCCGATGTCGTAGGTCAACTTCACGCGCCCGTTCGACTCGACCTTGACCGGCTGCACATCCGGCCAGAGAAGGGTCCCGGTTCGCAGCGGCAGCGACGCGGGTGCATCGAGCTCCACATGGCTGTGCGCCACCGGAGCCAGCTCGCGGCCGAATACGGTGCGTCCCACATGACCGGCCGGAAACAACGGTTGCGTTTCGCGCTCGATGTACTCCTCTTCGACCACAGCGCCCTGGGCGATCGCAGGCAGGGGCGCGCGCAGCGTCTTGCCGTCGCTATAGGTTTTATACTCGCCCTCACGCGCCGGCGCCTCGGTAATCGTCTTGGCATCGAGAAGATGCTCGGCGTAGTTCGGCGTGACGACGCGCCCACGAATCTCAGGCCGTGCCTGGTGCCAAGGCTCCCATCCCACGGCGAGGGAGTCCCAACCCTCGGCGGCCTTCGCCGTCAGAATCTTGTAAATGAAATAGCCGACGTGGACAACACGTCCCGACTCATCGAATGTGTAACTGTCTTCATCGTCGAGAATCGAGATATTCGCTCCCTCGGGAGCGCTGACCGCGGAGGCCGCGTCGTACAGATCCTTTGCGGCTATGGAAAAGTGAGCGGCCTTCCACGGCTCGACAGGCTGCTGGGCTTGGGCCTGAATAAATGCAGCGCGGGAAAGAAAACAGACGAGAGCGATGGCGCGACAACGCCGAAGAACCGGACTCAGCACAAAAATCCTCGAAGAAACGAAAGTGAGTCCAAGTTATACCCGCGGTCGAAGATTCCGCAAGCTTACCGGCGGGCGCTAACTCGCCAGCGAGCTCAACTCATCGAGAATCTGCTCCACGACCGCTCTTACTGCACCGCTCACTTCGCCGGAGAGTTCCATCGAAATCGACTGTTGCGGGTCGATGCTGATGGCGTAGAGTGTCACCGGCCGCTCGCTTCCCTGCATGTAAAAAGCGTCCAGCAAATCTTTGATGCCGATGTCGTGCGCCGTGAGCGTGGGAGGGTACTCATGCGAGAAGCGCGGAGTGGTGCGCGTCACGGTGCCCGGGGCGTTGCCGTCTCCGGTCGCATCCACCAGGATGATGCGGTCGGCGGCCAGCATCGGGTCCAGCAGGATGAAACCGCCGGTTCCGCCGTCCAGGCATTCGACGCCCGGCGGGAGCGTCCGCTTCTCCAGTTCCTGCACCACGTGGACGCCGACACCCTCATCGCCCAGGATGAGGTTGCCGACGCCCAGCACCAGAGTCTTGCAGCCGTTACTCGCCACTCTTCTCCCGCTCGAACTTCCATCCGCCGACGATCGAGGAGATCGTGCCTCTGCCCTCGATGTAGTCGTGATAGAAGGCAAGATAGATGTGGACGATGGTAAACCACACGAAGAACCACATCAAAGCGTGGTGCCAGAAGCGCACGCCGGGTTCGCCGCCCATGATGGGTACGATCCACACGAACATCCGCGGCAGCCACGACGTGCTCATGTTCGAGTAGAGGGCAAACCCGGTGATCGACTGGAACAGGAACGCGAGGAACGTGAAGAAGTAGATGAACGCGGCCAGCGCGTTGTGCCCGGTAGAGATGGCCCCGTGCAGCTTGGTCTGCAGCACGTCGGTCTTGACCACGTCGGCAATCTCCTGCCGCTGCGAGCGCTTCAGGGGAAAGAAGTTGTCCCACTTGGCGTACTTGTTGCCCACAAATCCCCAATAGATGCGCGCCGCAAAGTTGAAGACGTAGACGAACGCGCAGGAGAAGTGCAGGAACCGGACCCAGCCGAACCAATACTGCTGATAGGCCTCGCTCGCGTAGAACGCGCGGATCGGGGCGCCGATCAGGTAGCCGGTCACGCAGAGCACCACCAGGCACACTGCGTTGATCCAGTGAAAGAAGCGCACCGGCAGTTCCCACACATACACGCGGCGGTACTCGACCGACCCGTTTGCCGCCGGCGATCCGCTATTGGCGCCGATTACTGGAGTGCTCATAGTCCTTACTCGAACGAAACCTGGTGAAGGTGCCGGCCCTGCGGATCGTACAGATGGACCGCGCAGGCAAGGCACGGGTCGAAGGAATGGATGGTACGGATGATTTCGACCGGCTCGTCCAGCTTCGCCACCGGCGTGCCGATCAACGCGGCCTCGAACGACGAGTGCTGGCCTTTGGCGTCGCGCGGCGAGCCGTTCCAGGTGGTCGGCACAACCAGCTGGTAGTTCGCGATCTTTCCGTCGTGGATCTTGATCCAGTGCGCCAGCGATCCGCGCGGCGCCTCGACCAGGCCGACGCCCTCTGCGTCCGCTGGCCAGGTCGAAGGCTCCCACCTCTCGCCGTTGAAGGTCGAGGTCTCGTTGGTCTTCACGCGATCGAGAAGTTGATTGTGGAAGTTCTTCAGCCAGCCGACTTCGATGGCCGCCGAAAGGCCGCGCGCCGCTGTGCGCCCCAGCGTGGAGAACAGCGCATCGACCGGCACGCCGAGTTTGCCCAGCGTGGCGCCAACTGCTTCCTTCACTTCAGCGTTGCCGGAGGCGAATGCCACCAGGAGACGGGCCAATGGGCCCACTTCCATCGGGTTTTCCTTCCAGCGCGGCGTCTTCAGAAACGAGTACTTGGTGTGGCCTTCGAGCGTCTCGAATGGCGGCTTCGGTCCGGTGTAGCTGATCTTCGTTTCCCCGGCCCACGGATGCATCCCGGCTCCGTCGCCGCCCTCGTACGTGTACCAGGAGGATGCGATGTATTCCTTGATTTCCTGGGAGTCGCGCGGATTCACAGGGTAAACGTGGCTCAGGTCGCGGTTCAGGATGACGCCGCGGGGATACTTGAACGACTCCGGCTTGTTGTAGCCCTGGGTCGGATACTCACCGTAGCAGAGGTAGTGCTTCAGCCCGCCGCCCCACTTCGCCCAGTCTTTGTAGAACGAGGCCACGGCCAGCAGGTCGGGCACGTACACTTCGTTGACGAAGACCTGCGCGTCGTCGATCAGCTTGCCGACGAGGTTCAGGCGCTCGCTGTTGATCGCAGCCACTTCGTTGACGTTGATAGAGCACGGAACGCCGCCGACCAGGTAGTTCGGATGCGGGTTCTTGCCGCCAAAGACGGCGTGAATCTTCACAATCTCCTTCTGCCACTGGAGAGCGTCGAGATAGTGCGCGACGCCGATCAGGTTTACCTCCGGAGGCAGCTTGTAGGCTGGATGGCCCCAGTAGCCGTTGGCGAAGATGCCCAGCCCGGTCTCCGCGAACTTCTTCACCTTGTTCTGTACCTCAGTGAAGTAGGCCGGCGTGTTCTTGTCCCATTTGGAGAACGAAGCAGCGATCTCCGCCGCCTTCTTCGGGTCGGCCTTGAGCGTGTTTACGACGTCGACCCAGTCCAGCGCGTGCAGATGGTAGAAGTGAATCACGTGATCCTGCACGTGCTGCGTAGCGGTCATGATGTTGCGAATCAGCTCCGCTGTCGGCGGCAGGCTGATGCCCAGCGCGTCTTCGACGGCGCGGCAACTGGCCATGGCGTGGACCGTGGTACACACGCCGCAGACGCGCTCTGTGATGGCCCAGGCATCGCGCGGGTCGCGGCCGATGAGGATCTTCTCCAGGCCGCGCACCATGGTGCCTGAGCTGAACGCGTCGGTAATGACGCCGTTTTCCACCACCGCCTCGACACGCAGGTGGCCTTCAATGCGAGTTACGGGATCTACGACAATGCGTGCCATGGCTGGTTACGACTCCTTCTGTTCCTCTGCGTGAACTTCTGCAATCACCTTGTGCTTGCGGATGTTGGTGACGACGGCATGCGCGGCAACGCCGGTCAGTGTGGCCAGTCCAACGACCGTTCCCACCGTGTCCGCCGTGCTCTCGATGCCGAAGCCCGGGAACGAAGCCAGATGCCGGTAGAGCGGTGCATTGTCCCAGAAGCCTTCCTCGCTGCAGCCGATGCATCCGTGTCCGGACTGGATCGGATAGCTCGTGCCCTCGTTCCACCGCACCACCGAGCAGGCATTGTAGGTCACCGGACCGCGGCAGCCCATCTTATACAGGCAGTAGCCCTTGCGCGCGTTCTCGTCGTCCCACGACTCGACGAACAACCCGGCGTCGTAGTTGGGCCTGCGATAGCAGGTGTCGTGCACGCGCCGCCCGTAGAACTCCTTCGGCCGGCCCAGGCTGTCCAGCGCGGGAACCTGGCCCAGCACCAGAAGATGCGTCACCACGGCCATCATGACGTCGGCGATCGGAGGACATCCGGGGACGTTGATGACCGGCTTGTCCACGAGTTTGTGAATCGGCGTTGCGCCGGTCGGATTCGGCTTCGCGGCTTGCACGCATCCATTCGAAGCGCAGCTGCCCCATGCCACAATCACCGCCGCATCCTTCGCCACTTCCTGCAGGATTGACTGCGCGGTCTTGCCGCCGATCATGCAGTACACGCCGCCGTCATTGGTCGGAACTGCGCCCTCCACCAGCACGATGTACTTGCCCTTGTTCTGCTCGATCGTGTCCTTCAGGCTCTTTTCCGCCTGGAAACCCGACGCTGCCATCAGCGTCTCGGTGTAGTTCAGGCTCAGCACGTCGAGCAGCGCGTCCGCCACAATCGGGTGCGACGCCCGGATGAACGACTCGCTGCAGCAGGTGCACTCCTGGAAGTGCATCCACACTACCGGCGGTTTTGCCTTCTTCTCAAATGCCGACACGACCTGCCCGACGGCCGTTCCGCTCAACCCGGCTGCCGCGGCAGCCGCACCGCACAGATGAAGAAAGTCTCTGCGGCTATAACCTTTGTCCTGCATCGATTGCCAAATCGATCGATCCATGCCAACCCTCGCCCGCCCGCGGCAGTTCCTGCCTTCAGGCCCGCGCCAGCCCCTAGCGCCAGTGTGATGTGGGTCAGCTTAGTCAGCGCAAAATACGATTCGCTGTGTCGGGCATCACAAGTGAGCCCGAGAATGCAACAGGGATCAGCGCTCCGTGTCATCTTCGATATAAGAGGTTTAGAATCAGGATCGCTTCGCGGAGAGAATTGGCACATGCGTGACAGAGATCACGAAAAACACCTTCTAGAATCGCGCCTTTTCAATCGCCGGCGTTGCTATTCGGTCGTGTATCGGATCTCGAGGGTGCGAATGCGGAAACAGGAATAGGCCAGCACCACTGCCGTCAATAGCAGTAAGCCCAGCGCTGCGATCCATCCCGCCACCGGCTCCGTCTCGACCGTCAGCAGAGCGAAGATGCCTTCGCCCGGCACGGTGATCGGCATCAGGTGCCTCAGATACGACGCCACGCTGATCTTCTGCAGCAGGGACGGCATTACCGGGTTGATGGCTTCCCAGCCCAGCACCAGCATCGCCGCGGGCGTCGGGTTGCGGAACATCATGCTCAACAGCAGGAACACCGCGCCATAACCCAGGCAGCCCAGCACCATCACCGCGAGATAAGCCTCGAGCTGCCCCAGCCCCGGCCCGTTGAAAATGAACTCGCGTCCTGCCGGGCCAAAGTCCATGTACATCAGGAAGAAGTTCGCCACCATCGCGCTGCAGAACAGCAACAGCGCGCTCGCCGAACCGGCGGCAAACTTCGCCAGCAGCAGAATCTCGCGCCGCACCGGCGAAAGCAGGTAGAAGTGCAGGCTTCGCTCCACCATCTCGCCGCGGATCAGCCGCGAGAAGATCCCCAGGCAGCCGAAGAAGATGCCCAGCCGCACGTAGTAGAACTGCACGATGCCGGCCAGCACCTGGGTGGAGTCGTTAAACTCCGTTCCGGCGCGCGGATCGAAGAGCGAATGAATGAGGATGATCACCGTCGGGATGAAGGCGAGGAAATACACCCACCAGGCGCGCCAGGAGAGCAGGTTGCGGCGAATCTCGATGCGGGTGAGCCGCCGCGCCTGCAGCCAGTAAAGCCCCCAGGGCAACTCGCGGAGCCGCTCACCGATCGTCTTTGCTCCCGCTTCTGTCACGACGCGCTCCCATCCGATCCGATCAGATATTGATAGATTGCATTGGCATCGTCATCGGCCGGCGCCACCGCTTCGATCTTGACCAGCCCTTCCACCGCGATGCCGTTCAGCAACGAATAGAATTCGTCGATGTCTCCGGTGCGCAGAAAGACGCCGCGCCCGTCGGCGTGCAACCTTGCCTCCACGCAGTGGTTCACCGAGAACATCTTCGACGCCAGCAGTTCCGGCTTGTCGCAGCGGATCAGCACCTGCATGGGCTTGTCGCGCACTTCCTGACGCACCTGGTGGATGTTCCCCTCGGCGATCACATAGCCGCCGGTGATCAGAACAATTCGATCGGAGATGCGGTCCACCTCGTCGAGGATGTGGCTCGAGATCACGAGGTGCATGCCCTGGCGGCCCAGCTCCTGGAAGAGCGTAAGCGATTCGGCGCGCGCCATCGGGTCCAGGCCGTTCAGCGGTTCGTCGAGCACCAGCACTCGCGGATGGTGCGCAATCGCCTGCGCCAGGCGAATCTTCTGCCGCATGCCCTTGCTGTAGCCGGCAATTTTGCGGTGAGCTTCGTTGCCCAGCTGCACCCGTTCGAGCGCCTCGCCGGTCAGCCGCCACCCGTCGGGCTCGCTGAGCCCGTGCAGCATCAGGCTGTCCAGAATGAACTGCCACCCCGTCATCCCGTGCGGGAAGGAATCGAACTGCGTGCAGTAGCCGACTTCGCGGAAAAACGCCGTCGCATCGCTTGGCGGAATGCCCAAAACCGAGATGCGTCCATTTGACGGCTGCACCAGGCCGGTCATCAGGTTCATCAGCGTCGTCTTGCCGGAACCGTTCGGGCCCACCAGCGTGGTGATGCCCGGCGGCAGGTTGAGCGACACGCGATTGACGCCCAGCACCTCGCCGTAGAATTTGGAGACGTCTTCGAAGATGATCCGGTCGTTCATCCCCGCACCACCTCGCGCGCTCTCACGCGCGCATTCAACATCGCCAGACAAACGACGCAGGCCAGCAGCAGCATGACGACGATTGCAGGCGTCGGCAGGCCGAAATCCAAGCCTGCTGCGTCCTCCGTTCTTCCCAGAAGCCGCCGCCACAGCGTCGTCATCATCACCGGAACGTTGAGCAGGAATCCCCACCGCGTGCGCAGGATGGCGCTCACCACGCCACCCACCCCCGCCGGCACAAACACCGCGGCAAAGATGGCGCCGGTGGCGACAACGCGCCACTTGACCCACGACGACAGCGCAAGCCCCACAAGCGAGATGAAGGCAATCCAGATCAGCGACCCGGCCACCAGCCCCACGCCGATCGAGAGGTGTTCCATCATCCACGGCGTCGGCGAAGCATAGCTCTGGTAGATGAATAGCAGAAAACACGGGAACCAGGTGATCAGCGACAGCGATGCGACCATGGCAATGAACTTGCCAAAGACGTAGCCGGCGCGCGAGATGGGATGGCTGAGCAGTATCGGCAGCGCGTTGTCGGCCAGATCGAAGGTGATCACGCGCGGCGCGATCCAGGACGTGATGGCCAGCGCAAGCCACGATTGAATCTCGAGCATCACCAGGAAGAACTGCTCGTTGATCGGCAGCGCCCGCGATGAGCCGCGGATGATGAGCGCCCGCGCAATCGGATTGTTCGCCAGATAGATCAAGATCAGGAAGACCACGAACGGCAGCAGCGAAAGCACAAACAGCCCAATCGCGATCTTTGACGACCAGACCTCGTCGAGCGCGTAGCGCGCCATTACGCCCACCCGCGACCAGAGCGGGGTCACCTCGCCGGTATAGGCGCGATAGTTGTGCTTATACAGCGACATATTGCGGCCTCTCCGCTTCGTTTTCCATGGCGCGCAGGAAGATATCTTCGAGCGAGTCGCGGCGCTGGTTCATGCGCCGGATCACCACGCCCAGCTCCGAGGCGATCACATACAGGTCGCGCGCTTCGATGCTGTCGGGCATGACCAACTTGATGCGTCCGCCGGGGAAGCACGCACACTCGCAGCCCAGCTCGCGGATGCGAGCTGCAAACTGCTCCACCGCTCCTGCCGCCTCGAGCTCGATGAAGTTGCGGTGCGACCGGCGCTCTTCTTCTATGTTGCGCAGCGCCGCTACGCGGCCGTTCTTGAGGATCAGCACCTCGTCGCACGTCTCGTCGATATCTCGCAACAGGTGCGACGAGATGAGCAGCCGGATGCTGCCCTCCTTGCGAATCTCTTTGATGGTCTGGATCATCCGCTGGCGCGCCATCGGATCGAGGCCGTTGGTGGGCTCATCGAGGATGAGCAGCTTTGGCCCATGCGCCAGCGCCTGCGCCAGCTTGATGAGCTGCTTCATGCCCAGAGAGTAAGTGCTGATCTTGCGATAGCGCACCTCACCCAGGCCGACATAGAAAAGCGCCTCGTGCGCACGCTCGAGAGCCACACCCGAAGGCAGCCCTGCCAGCTCAGCCATGTAGCGAACAAAATGGACTCCGGTCATGTTGCCGATGAATGAATCGTTCTCCGGCATGTAGCCGATGCTCTGGCGGATTTTTGCGCGTTCCAGCCGCGTGTCGAGCCCGAATACCCGCGCCGTACCGCTTGCCGGCACGTGAAATCCCAGCAGCGTGTTGATGAGCGTGGATTTGCCGGCGCCGTTGGGTCCAAGCAGACCGATCGCCTGGCCCCGCAGCTCTCCCGTGAGCGCATCGAGCACGGTGCGGCCCGCAAGCCGCACCACAAGCCGGTCAAGATCAATGACGCCCATGTCACTCTCTTACGCGGGGCCGGTCCATCTTGTTCCCCGCATGAAGGAACTCTCCCAGAGTCAGGAAGTCGAATCCCAGCAGATGGCTGTCGCCCGCCGCTTCGATCCGGTCTTCCTCGCCCCACGCGCAGATTGCCGAAGGCTTCGAGTCGGCCGCCAGCTCCTTCAGAGCATTAGCCCGCTCTCCGCTCATCTGCGAGAGCAGCGGCGTCAACACCGGGCTCAGATTCTGGTAGGCCACCGCGGAGCAGTTCTCATTCTCGCTCTTCGGCAGCAGCGCCTTGAAGCTGGCCGACCGCAGCAGCGAATCACCCGTGGCATGCGCACGCATCGCCTGGATCAGCAGGGCCCGTGTCGGCGCGACAATCATGAACCCGTCGGCATAAGTGTACTCCGCTATCACGCTTCCCGATCTGACATCGCGGATGTCGTAGTACTTCCGCCCACTCGCCTCGCTGGGCTCAATCCGGATCCCGCGAAAGTCTTTGCCGTTGCTCTGCTCGGTAGTCGCCTTCGCCACGCGCTCCAGCGTGCCTTGCAGCCGCGCGGAGTCGCGGACCTCGATCACCAGCTTCCAGGACGGCATGGGCAGCACCGGCCCATCCAGGGAAAGCAGGAAGTCGCCGCCCAGGCTGGCCGCCAGGTCGTCGCGGAAGCTGATCTGCAGCTTCTCTTCGGCTTCGGCCAGGTCATGCTGGCTGGCATCGCTGCCCTGCTCGGCCATCGCAAGGACGTCGTCGGCAATCTCCTTCGGGTCCTTCGACAACGCCGCTGCAGCCAGGGCCGCGTTCGGCGTCACAAAGTCCAGCGACGCGATCGGCCCCGGCGCTGCCAGCCACGACGCAATGCGCTGCCTCGCGCCGGCAAACTGCAGGTCCAGGTGGTTCTGGCCCACGCCGTCCACTTCGCGATGCTCGGCAATCACGTAGCGGGCCTGCTCCAGGCCGGTCGCTTCCATCGGGTCCTTGCCCGCCTTCGCCGCGTGCACACGGTTGCTCCCGTCTTCCATGATCTGGTGCAGATCGGCGGCAACGATGATCCCAGCGCCGCGCCCGTATGCGGCTTCGATCTGCTTGCCGAACTCGCCGTCCGCAAATCCGCTGCTGCCCGCGCTCAATTGCGCATCCATCATTTTCAGCGTGCTCATACTGGGCGAGAAGACCACCTCGCGGTCCCTCACCAGCGCATAAGCGCCGTGGCCTTCCTTCGCCGGCACGACCGCGGTCTTCACGCCGCGCTCATCGAGAACGGTCAATCCAGCGGCCGCATCCTTCTGGAAATCCCTGCGCAGCAGCTCATCCAAACCGTTCTTTTCCACGTCGGCAACGATCGCGAAGCCTTCCTCTTTTGGCTGCTTCAATCCCACGATGACCACTTCGTCGCCCAGGTACTGGCTCATGTCGTGCAGCTCGCCGACCAGCTTATCCACCTCGGCCCCATTGCCGTTGTGTTTCGCATTCCACCACTGCTCGAGCTCCGAGTTCTGCTTCATCTGCTCGTGCAGAACCGTGTTGGCCTGGCTCAGGAAGTCGCCCAGGTTGGGCACGCTGGCATAGAACAGCGTGCCCGCCGGCATCCGCTCCAGCAGGTCGCTCGAGTAGCGCGGCTGCGGCAATGGAATCTGCTCGATGCGATGCCGCAGGGTCGCCAGTTGCGCCATCAGGGCCAGGTACCGGACGCGATCGTGACTCCACTCGAACTGATCCTCGAACTGCGTCCGGTTCAGGCTCTTGTTGGTCGCCATCTGGTCGCCAGCCAAAAGCATCGTGTCCTGGCCGGCGTGCGCCACGTGCACCGTACCCTGCAGAACAGCAACGCGCGAACCCAGGATTCCCGAATTCACGGAGAAGAGGGTGCCCGTGACCGCCACGCGGCAATCCGGCGTCTTCACATACAGGTGTCCGGACGTCCGCTTGGCCGCCTGCACGATCACCGCGCCGTTGTCGAGCGAGAGCGTCATGTTGCGGCCGCGCGCACCCACTTCCAGCGCACTGCGCTCGTTCACTTCGACAGTCGAGCCATCCATCAGGCGCAGCACCGCATGCCCCCCACCCGACGTCCGCAGGCGCTCGCCTTCGCCGATCGCCGCGCCCGGGCCAAGCTGGCTCGTGCCCGCATCGGTCACGCGATACGCAGCTCCATCGATCGAAACCACCTCGGCTCGAACGCCGGGCGGAACCTGCCAGTACGCGCGATAGCCAAACAGCCCGACAAGCAGCACCGCTGCGCAAGCCGCCGCCGCCCAGCCCCACGTCTGCGGCCGCCAGTTCAGCAGGCCCGGTCCGCTCGGCTGCACCGCCTTCGGCGCCGACCAATCCACCGCCGCCGCGCTCGCGCCGCTGCGGAACTGCCGCATGCACGCCCCACAGTCGTGCAAGTGCGCCTCCACCAGCAACGCGCGCGCAGCCGGCAGCGTGCCGGCCCGATACGCGCTCAGCAGCCGCTGCACATCGCTACAATTCCCGATTGCTTCCACACTCGCTCTTTCATTCATCTCGATCCCCATCCGATCCGCCACTCGCCGGGCTGCCGAAGCGAACTCTCCCGCACCCGGATCCGCCGACCGCACCGCCGCAACGGCCTTTGCCAGAAGTTCCTCGTCGTGTCTCATCGCATCCCCCGCTCGAATTCCGTGAGCCGCTTCTTCAATCTCGATCGTGCGTTGTGCAGCGTAACTGCCACAACCGCCTGCGACGTTCCCATCAAGCCGGCAATCTCACGATTCCCGAGTTCTTCCAGATAGCGCAATGTGAACATTTCAGCGGCTCTTGGCGGCAGTTCACTGATCGCCGCCCGGAGCCACTTGCCCAGTTCGCGGCTCGAGACCTCGCGTTCCGGCGAGTCCCCGCGCCCTTTTGAAACCACGCCGGCGGCAGCTTCCAGCGGTTCCTCGGCCTGGCACTTCCGCTTGCGCAACAGGTCCAGCGCGCCATTCAGCGCCGCCCGGTACAGATAGCTCCCGGCGTTCCTGGGCGAAAGATCGTCGCCTTTGGCGAGCCGCAGGAACACCGCCTGCGCCACGTCCTCCGCGTCCGACATGCTTCCCGTAACCCGGTATGCAGCCAACAGGACGCGCCGGTGGTGTTGGGCGAACAACTCAGAGAGTTGCGCGCCGCTCGACGTCAAAGGCAACGTTGCACTGGCTGCTGCCATTGGCTCACCCTTTTCGCTCTTCATACCGATGACGCCTCAGCTCGAAGAATCTTAATTCCAACGGGAAAGGTACGCGACGCCCGAATGCCGGGTTCCGGAATGAATGCCGGCCGCGGGGAGATGCCGCGAAACTCCGCCGGCTCCCCATGCCGGGAGCCGATCGGTCTGCCGCGAGCCGGCCTCGCCCTGTTTTGCGCCAAATTTCCATCTGTGTTACCGTCAAACGAGGATGAATTGCGTTCGCTCGAACCCGGCTTGCTGGAGTGCCTCCACGGCGCTCGCGGCCTGTTGTTGTTGTCGCTGATCTTCCGCGCGTCATCCCGCCGGACCGTTTCCCGGTTCCCATCCCTGGCCAATCGAACAAGTTGATGGAGTCCCGCATTTGAACGTCCCGTCGTCCATTCAGCCATTCGCTCCGCTCTCACGCCGCAATTTGCGCGGCAGCTGTTGTTGTCTCTGATCGGGCCTGTTCGCTTCTGAAACTTCCCCCAAACCAGTCAAAATTGCCTTCGTTTTGGAGACCCGTCATGCGATCTTTGCACTCTTCCGCACGGTTCATCACATCTCTAACGGTCATTCTCGCCGGCCTCCTGGTCATTCCGCTGCGCGGGCAGATGGTCGGCGGCAACATCACCGGCGACGTTGCTGACCAGTCCAGCGCCGCCGTAGGCCGGGCAAAAGTCACCATCCACAACCAGGAGACGGGCGGCGAACGCGTGGTGGTGACCAATGCCGACGGCACATTCACGGCGCCCTCCGTCGCGGTCGGCATCTACTCGGTCACGGTGGAGCACGACGGCTATG
>Ga0335069_10002314_pt1 | contig 29446 bp, 27 predicted proteins | sample Lox_Sample_11_FD_206714 | JGI IMG/M metagenome (GOLD analysis project Ga0335069, IMG submission 206714) | Soil microbial communities from Loxahatchee National Wildlife Refuge, Florida, United States - Lox_Sample_1.1 | ecosystem: Environmental > Terrestrial > Soil > Wetlands | place: USA...
TTGCTGACGTTGTTTCTCTGCGCTTTCGTCTCGTCCGGATTTGCTGCGGACGCAGCCAGGAACAAGGCCGTTGCGCGGCGCGTTTTCGAAGAGATCTTCAACCAGGGGAAGTTCGAGGTCGCCGAGGAGATTTACGCGAAAGACTTCATCAACCACGGCGTCACGCGCGACGTCGGTCTCAAAGAAGATCAGGAAGCGGCGCGGGGATGGAAGCGAGCGTTTCCCGACTTGAAGATGACCGTGGTGAAGGAAATCGCTGAAGGCGATCTGGTGACGGTTCTATGGACAGGAACCGGCACCAACACCGGCGAAGGCAATGGCCTTCCTGCCACCGGCAAGAAGCTGCAAGGCCGCGGCATCACCATCTGGCGGATCAAGAAGGGAAAGATCGTCGAGGAATGGAGCGAGTTCGATCAGCTCCGCATCATGAAACAACTAGGACTGCTGCCGGAGCCGAAGTAATTCCTCTGCTCCGGCGGCTGGTCTCAGCCGTTGACCAGGTTCATCATGTGCTCGGGATAGCGCTCTCCCGCAGCGGCTCCGGTGGGGAAGACGTCGTTCAGGCGGCGCAAGTCATCGATGGTCAACTCGAGCTGCAGCGCGCCCACGTTTTCTTCCAGGTACTCTCTGCGCTTGGTGCCCGGAATCGGGACGACGTCATCGCCTTGCGCGAGCACCCATGCCAGCGCCAGTTGCGACGGCGCGCAGTCCTTCTCGCGCGCCATGAGTTCGACCTGCTTCACCAGGTCGAGATTCTTCTGGAAGTTCTCTCCTTGGAAGCGCGGCGAGAAACGCCGGTAGTCATCCGCCGGCAAATCGTCAAATTTCTTGAATTGGCCCGTGAGAAAGCCCCGGCCCAGCGGGCTATAAGCGACGAATCCGATGCCGAGTTCGCGGCAGGTCGCGAGAATCTCCGCTTCCGGATCGCGTGTCCACAGCGAGTACTCGGTCTGCAGCGCCGCAATCGGATGTACCTTCACGGCTCGCCGCAGCGTCTTGACACCCGCCTCCGACAATCCCAGATATCGTATTTTCCCTTCGTCCACCAGTTGCGCCATGGCGCCAACCGTTTCCTCGATCGGAGTGTCGGGATCGACGCGATGCTGATAGTAGAGGTCAATGTGATCCACTCCCAGCCGCTGCAAGCTGGCTTCGCAGCATTTGCGCACGTAGTCGGGCTTGCCGTTGACGCCGCGCGCCTGAGGGTTCTTCGGGTCACGCACAATTCCGAATTTCGTTGCCAGCACGATGTCATCGCGCTTGCCGTCGATCGCCCGGCCCACCAGTTCCTCGTTCGTGAAAGGCCCGTACACGTCGGCAGTGTCGAGAAAGTTGATTCCAAGTTCGAGTGCGCGATGAATGGTAGCGATGGATTCGCTGTCGTCACGTTTGGAGTAAAACTCCGACATGCCCATGCAGCCGAGCCCGAGGGCCGATACTCTCAGGCCGCTGCGTCCGAGTTCGCGTGATTGCATAATAGATCCTTTCCCAGGATATGAAGAAGACGGTTTGCATCATGGGTTGAAATATACGACACCGTTCATTCTATAGATGCCAGGCGCCGGGAGGGCGCCTCGAGGAAGAGAAGTGGCAGCGCTTGGCTGGCGCGCTCCCTCAGAAACGTCCTCACATCTCGAAATGAAAAATATCGAGCACCATCTACGAGCTGCTGTTTACGCAGCGCGACAAATTACTAAGGCACTTGATCCACGGCAGTTCGCGGCATCACCCCCAGAACGGCGCTGGAGGGCCCACTATTCGCCGCCTACCGTCAGGCCGTCGATGCGAATCGTGGGCGAGGCCACACTTCCGCGGAACTCCAGATCGTTGGCGATCTCGGAGATATTGAGGAAGATGTCTTTCAGATTACCTGCCACGGTGATCTCTTCTACCGGATATGCGAGTTCGCCATTGACGATCCAAAGGCCCGAGGCCCCGCGCGAATAATCGCCGGTGACGAGGTTCACGCCCATGCCGAGAAACTCGGTAACGTAGAGGCCATCTTTGATTTCACCGATGACTTGTTGCGGAGCCTTCGTCCCCGGCTGCAGGAAGTAGTTGCCAAGACCGATGCTGGGCGTGCCCGCCAGTCCGCGCGAGGCGTTGCCCGTAGTTTCGAGGCCGAGCTTCTTCGCCGTGTAGGTATTGAGGAGATATGAGTTCAGAACTCCGCTTTCCACGACGACCGTACGGCGGGTCGGAATGCCTTCGCCGTCGAAGGGCGTGGTGCCGAAGCCACCAAGCATCGTGCCGTCGTCAATGACGGTGACGTTGGGAGAAGCAATCTTCTGTCCGAGCTTGCCGGCAAGGAATGACGCGCCGCGATAGACGGAGTCGCCGTTCACTCCCTCAAAGATGTGCTCGAGCATTGAGCTGGCAACCATCGGATCAAGGACCACGGGGACGTGAGCAGTCTTCACCTTACGCGCACCGAGGCGGCGGATCGTTCGGCGCGCTGCCTCTTTGCCGACTTTCTCAGCCGGGTCCAATTTTGCCAGGCTGCGGGCGACCGAATACCAATAGTCGCGCTGCATATTGCCTTGATCGTCCTGCGCGATCGGAACTACCGCCACCGAACAGTACGACCGGCGATATTCGCCGACGAAACCGTGTGAATTGGCAAGGACTTTGCGCCCGGTAGCAGCGTCGAACGAGCCGCCCTCGGAATTTTTCATACGCGGATCAAAGTCGAGCGCAGCCTTTTCGGCGCGTCGGGCGTAATCGATCCGCTCGGCGCCGGGGAGAGAGTAGACGTCTTCGTGGTAGAGGTCGAGATTACCGGGAAGCGAGCCGAGTTTGCCAGCTTCCGGAATTCCAGCAAACGGGTCTTCGGAGGTGATCTTCGCGAGTTCAAGCGCCGACTTCAACATGCGTTCGATACCCTGGCCGGAGAAGTCGCTCGAGTACGTCGATGCCGCACGCTGGCCGAAGAAAACACGCACGCCGATGGCCTTCGAGCCGGACTCTTTGAGGGTCTCGACCTGCCCCATGCGGACGACGGTGGAAAACTCATCGCCCTCGCGGACGACACATTCCGCCGCAGATGCGCCGCCCTGCATGGCGCAGCGGACGACGTCGGTGGCAAGGTCTTTTAAGTCGGTTGCTTGTTTCTCGTTGCTGGTTTCTAGAGTAGTCGTCATCTCAGATTTCGTAGGGCTGCGAGCCGCGAGCTATGAGCTGCGAGCAAAAATAGACAACAACGGCAAGCTCGAAGCTCGTGGCTCGAAGCTCGCAGCCAGAATTTACTGCATAAATCCGCCTGGATCCTTCCTTGCGGTTCCGCCCACGGTCAACCGGTCCACCTTGATCGTCGGAATGCCCACACCCACAGGCACCGCTTGTCCATCTTTGCCGCAGGTGCCGACGCCTTCGTCGAGCTTCAGGTCGTTGCCGACCATCGAAACACGGGTCAGCACGTCCGGCCCATTGCCGATCAAGGTCGCGCCCTTGATTGGAGCCGTGATCTGGCCGTTCTCGATCATGTACGCCTCGGACGCGGAGAACACAAACTTTCCGTTCGTGATGTCGACCTGGCCGCCGCCGAAATTCACCGCATACACTCCGTGCATTACGGAGCGAATGATGTCCTGAGGATCGTCCTGGCCGGCAAGCAGGTAGGTGTTCGTCATGCGCGGCATGGGGATGTGTTCGTAACTTTCGCGGCGCCCGTTGCCAGTATCGGCCAGGCCCATGAGCTTCGACGACAGCTTGTCGCTCAGGTAGTTCTTGAGGATACCGTTCTCGATCAGGACCGTTTCCTGAGTCGGCTGACCTTCGTCATCGACATTGAGTGATCCGCGACGCCATGGCATCGTTCCGTTATCGACGACCGTGCACTTCTCGCTGGCGACGCGTTTACCGATCAGTCCGGCGAATGCGGAAGTCTTCTTGCGGTTAAAGTCGGCTTCCAGGCCATGGCCGACAGCTTCGTGCAGCAGCACTCCGGGCCATCCCGGACCGAGCACGACTTCCATATCACCGGCCGGAGCTTCTCGCGCGTCAAGCTGCAAGAGTGCCTGCCGTGCCGCTTCCTTCGCGAAGTATTCCGGATTCTTTTCAGAGAAGAAGAAGTCAAGCGCGATGCGTCCACCGCCGCCCGAAGTGCCGCGGGCGGAATTCGAATCGGTCTTCGCGATGCAGTTCACATTCATGCGTGCCAGCGGCTGCGAATCTTCAGCAAAAGTGCCGTCAGAACCGACCACGAGAATGTTCCGCAGTTCGTCGGCATAGCTGGCGCGCACTTCTTTAATACGGGAATCGAATGCGCGAGCCGCCCGGTCAGCTCGCATCAACAATTCGACCTTGGCGGTAATCTCAGCATCGACCGAAGGCAATGTCACGGGATACAGGCTGCGCGCAGGCTTCTCCTGAAACCCTGCAACCGTGGTTTTGGCTGGGGCACTGGCGATCAGTGCGGCAGTGCGGGCAGCATGCAGAATCCTGGCGGGTGTGAGGTCGTCGGTGTAGGCGTAGCCGGTGCGCTCGCCGGAAACTACACGCACGCCGCATCCCGCCGTAATGCCCTGTGACGCCGATTTGACCATCGACTCGTCGACCATCAGAGCGGTCGAGGTGAGGTACTCAAAATAGAGGTCGGCGTAGTCTCCGCCGGCCGAAAGCGCGGCTGCCAGGTACTTCTCAACGTCTTGATTCGTAAGGCCGTAGTGCTCGAAAAAGAAATGTTGGTGGTTTGTGCTCACGCTCTTTGGATGCCCCTCTGCTGAGAAACGACTCCCACTCCATCTATTATCCCACGACACTGTTCCCAACCTGATCGATCGAGGCTCGTAGCTCGCGGCTCGGAGCTCTTTCGCCACAAATTCGCTGTTCACCCGTCACAGACGCTCGTCCGAATCCGGAAAACAATCGCGGGATGACTCCGGACTCGCTCCGCCAGATGCTCGCCGGTTTTCTTGCCGGATCACGAGCGGCTGTAGTCGTGGAAGATGGCACCGTGACATTCGATCTGACAGAGGCGAAGTACTCCATTTCCGGCGAGTTCAACAAGTGTCTGCTCCACCTCTGGTCGCATGAACGGAATGTCGTTCGGCGGGTGCTCGACGCGGAACTCAAAGGCGGAACAGTGCGGCTGCAAGTGCAGCGCTTGGGGCAGAACCGCCCGGCAAAAATGGAGTTCTGCCGTGATCGTGATCGCCGCTCGCCCGCAGCCCGGCATGCCGCGCGGACTGCCTATGCCGCCCGGTTCCGGCGCGCGTTGGAGCGCAATTTCCCCGGCTGGTACGTGGTCCGGCTCACTACCAGCATGGATCTGGAGCACTCGTTTGGTCCGGCGTATGTTCGCGGACTGATGCAGCAGGGCCAGCGCGCATTGGCGGTTGTCGGCGTGAACGCTCAGGAGACGCAGGCGACGATCGATGGCGCATTGACCTGCGGCTTGCTCTGGCTTGACGCATGCCGTCTGGCGCAGGAAAAACGCGTGGCGGAAGGTCTGGCGGTCGTTCTGCCCAATGGCACGATCACCTTGACTCAGCAACGCATGGCGCACTTGCACCCCACAGCGGCCAAGTGGCACCTTTACGAATTCGACGAGCGCGAAGACAGCCTGAATCCAGCGGACACGGCCGACTGCGGCAATCTCAACACCCGGCTGGTACATGCGACCGACGAAGATGCGGCGCGCGAGCGCTTTGCCGATTCGATTTCGCAGATCCAGTCGATCCTTCCCGAGAGCGAGGTCTCCATACTCGGGTCTGGGCTGATTTCGTTTCGCCTGTGCGGACTGGAGTTCGCACAGGCGCGCATCGCCCACGACCCGCGAAACTTCCAAAGTGGGCAGGAAATCGTCTTCGGAGTCGGTGCGGAAGAGCGTGTCCTGGAGGAGCAAAACGAGGCGCAGTTTGCCGACCTGGTGCGACTGGCGGCGTCGATTCGCCATAAAGACGGACCGAAGTCGCATCCGCTGTGGCGGATGCATCCGGAACGGTGGCTTGAGTCGGTCGTGATCAAGAATGTCGGGGAACTCGATAACCGGCTGCGAGGGCGCGAAATCGGCGGACAAGAGAGTGCGCGCCACACGGTCTACTCGCAGGTTCCAGCGTTTTCGGCCGCCGATCGCGCCATGATCGACGTGCTCACGCTCACGCGAGACAACCGGCTGGCGGTGATCGAACTCAAGGCCGATGAAGACATCCATCTGCCGTTGCAGGGTGTCGATTACTGGTCACGCGTGGCATGGCATGAGGAGCGAGGCGAGTTTCGCAAGTTCGGCTACTTTCAGGGGCACGAACTCTCGATGCAGAAGCCGCTGCTCGTGCTGGTTGCGCCCGCTCTGCACGTGCATCCAGCGACGGACACGATCCTGCGTTATCTGTCCCCTGAGATCGACTGGGAGTTACTCGGCATCGACGAGCACTGGCGGGAAGGGGTGCGGGTCGTGTTTCGAAAACGAGCCACGGACCTGAGAACACAATCGACGGAGCGCAAGAGCGCGTGAAACAGGTTTCAAAGTTTCAGGGCTTCAATGTTTCAAAGTGCCCAATGATCGAGAAACCTTGAAACTCTGAAACCTTGAAACTTTGAAACCTGGTCTCCACTAAATTCCAATGCTTTTCCTCAGCATCACCAGCTGTCCCAGGTGATAGGCGTTGTGGTCGGCCACGAGCAAGGCCTCGCGCAGGATTGTTTGCCCATCGCCCCACGGAATCTTCGCGTAGAGGTCGGTCTCCTTCTCAGAAACCAGCTTTTCCATCGCTCGCAGGTCTTTTTTGAACGAGGCCATGCTCGCCTGCCACGCTTTTTCGCTCGGCGGAGCTTCACTCGCAGGCCAGTAGCCCTCGGGCCACTCCGGCGAAACATGCTTGCGGTTCCGGCTGAACTCCAGGATGTCCCACTGCGCAATGCGCATGTGTTCGAGCAGCATCCATGCGGTATGGGGAAAGTTGGCGACTTTCGCGCCAGCGAGCTGTACGGGCCAATCGCCCATCGCGGCGTCGAAGCCGACGTGCGCACCGCCGTCACGCAGCAGGTAAAGAAGATGCTCGCGCAGGGCCTGACCGGATACCGCCTGAAACTGTGAACTCCTTGGCACGGGCTTCTTTCGGGAAGATTTCTTCTTTGCGGAATTCTTTGCAGTTTTCTTGGCCATATCCCTATTCTAAGTAAGAGCGGGCGATTGGAGGGAATGATGTTCCTCCGTGCTCCTCCGTGGTTCAAGGTGTTGGTTTTGATTCCGTCGGCAACGCAGTCTCGGGTGTCTCTCCCTTGAACACGCGCCCGATGCCACGGACGACTCGCCGCATCGGCAGTTCGCCATTCGATTCAGCGAAGAAAATCTCTCCCGCACGCATGCCCCGATAGAACCAGCGTTTCAGAATCGCCAGGTGCTCCATGCGCTCACCTGCGTTTTTCGGATCAGCTGCGGGCAACGTTTCCAGAGCGGCTTGTATCCGCGCTTCCATCGACTGCGATTTCGTGTGTTCGGGCGCCGAGATCGGAAAGTCGAGGGGGCCGGCAAGTGCCCCCGAGTCGACACGAAATAGTGCAACGCACTCAGCCTGCGCCGATCTCTGCACGATCAGAGCCCGCATCTGATCGATCCGCCGGACAGCCTCCGGCATTTGCTGCACGACCGGAGCGAGCTTATCGAGACGGGCATGAATCGTCGCGGCCGACTCGAACTCCAGTTTCGCCGACGCCTCATCACGTTCTACCGCAAATGCCCGCTTCAGCGACTCGCCCCGCGAGTCGAGAAAATCCTGCACCCGGACGACCTCGGCCCGGTACTCGTCGTCGGTGCAGCCCTTAAAGCATGGTGCCAGGCACATCTTCATCTCCGAGTACACGCAGCCGGGAAACTTCGGATCGGGATTCAAGTCGTCGACGCAGCGCCGCATCTTGAAGAAGTCGAGCGCATCGTTGAGAAACTTTTCGGCCGCCACGCGGGACAGAAACGGTCCGTAGTACACGTTCTTGCCCGACATCCGCTCCAGGCGCGTCGTAATCGAAGCTCGCGGATACTCATTCTCCAGATGCATCTTGACCAGCGGCGCGAATCGCAATCGCAAGCGCGATGAATAGGTTTTGGGAAAGGCCTCGCGCAGCACACGAAACAGCAGAAAGCCCGATTCGAAATCCGAACCAGTCAGCGAATATTCGATCGTCTGCACGCGATCGCGAAGGTTGAGCCGCTTGGTGCGCTCCTCAGGCACAGAGAGTAGCCGCTGTAGCCGCCGCCGCAGATTGGCTGTTTTGCTGACGTAGGGTTCCGAAGCAGGACCGTCGTCACGAAGCAAGAACACTGCAGGAGCCGCGGGCACCGCTGCAAAAACCTCGCGGTCACGCTCCGGCGAAAAATCGAGTCGCTCCTTCAACACAAACTGATTCTATTGCTTCCCAAACAATGCGGCACGGAATCACATAGACGTCGAAAGGGAGGAAGAATCGGTATATGTCTGCCCAACGTCTTAGAGTGGACGGTACTGAGTTGGTGCAACTGCCTGTTCCACGACGACTTTGGCCCCACATTGCCTCAGCCGAGTAGAATGTGCGCGGGCAGGAGGTGCGACACACTCGCCGGAAAGTACATGAATAAGAACTGGGCACTCAACGCTGTCATCATCTTGGGCGTATGTCTTATCGTTGGGGTCATTACCCTCCCCTTTTTTGCAACTCGCCCTTTGTCGAAGAGCGATTTACTTCACTTCGAGCAGCGCAAAATAAGCAGCGAGATCGTTGCCAAAGTTGAGCAGTTTAGAAAATTGTCTGGGCATCTGCCCGAAGGTCTGTCTGACATCGGCCTCAAGAGCAATGAAAGTTGTCCCTGCTACTGCAAGACGAGCAATGACAGCTACATGGTTTGGTACGGGACAGCTTTGGGAGAGTCGGACACCTACGATTCTCGGACAAAGCAATGGTCAGAGGCCGCGGGACTTGTCTGTGCCAAGTGAGTGGGGTTCTGCTCTTCCTAGTGTCCCGTGGCTTAGCCTATCGAAAACTCGCGCTCCGAAACTTCTGCCGGAAGTCGGGGCCTTCCATTCTCACAATGCGGCACATCTCGTGCAATCGCGAGCGCATGCGTTCGCCAATACGATCGCCCAGAGTCTCCCGCCGCGTCGCGGCAAAGGCCAATGTGCGGCCCGACCCGCCAGAGTTACCCAAGCCCGCTGCGGGCTCATCGGCAAAATTCGTCGTGATGATCGTCGTGCGCCGGTCGTTGTAGCGGGTATTCAGGATGAGGCTCACCGTGTCCCACACCCACTCGCTCGGCTTAACGGCGCCGAGTTCGTCGAGCACGAGCACTTCGGCTTCGAACACCGGACGCAGCACCTGCAGTTCGGTCGCTTGCACCGAGTCGTTGTAGGAATTTTGAATTTCTTTCAGCAGCTCGCGGTAGTCATAGAACAGGCAGTGCGTGCCATACCTGGCGACCAGCTCTTTGACGATGCCCACTGCCAGATGTGTCTTGCCGGTCCCAATGCCGCCAACGACCAGCAACCCCTGGCCATCGCGTGGATTGAACTCTTCGACGAAGCGCGATGCTGCGATGTGCGCCATCGCAATCGAGGGATCGGCGCCGGGGAAATCGCACGTGAAATTTAACAACTCACAGTGCTCGTAGCGTTTTGGCACGTGCGCACCGGCGATTAAGGCGTCGGCGCGTGCGCGTAACTGGCAATCGCAGCGCGTGACTCCACGTTCGGGAGCGCCGGGGACCGATCGCCATCCCGAACCGGCGCACAAAGGACAAACTTCTGCAGCTGCTTTCATGGTCGCTGCTTCCACTCTGCACCGAACCGGGCTCCTGCCGCAACCCGAAAGCAGGTCCGCACTGTGTACATCCTGTGGAGCCATGTCGCCAATTGTGGAGAACGCAGGAAAACCCGGCAACCGGTCGCGGCAGGATTGCACCATTGCCGAGGCAGGTTCGCCCGATCGCTGAAATCCCGCGTCTGGCACGCTCTTGCCATTGACATTCCACGGTTTGGGTAGAGAATGGCTCCCGCGATCCCGCAACAGACGCTAGACTTCCCCAGCAACTGCCGCGGGATTCAAACAAGTCGTCAGGAGAGAGCATGAACAAAGCTGATCTCGTTGACCGGATCGCCGGTGCTTGCAGCATTTCAAAAGCTCAGGCAACGACTGCGATCGACACCGCCGTGGACAGCGTCACTGCTGCCCTAAAAAAAGGAGACCGGGTCGCCTTAATCGGTTTTGGCACCTTCTCCATTTCTCAACGCAAGGCCCGCAATGGGCGCAACCCGCAGACCGGCGCAACCATCAAGATTCCTGCCCGCCGGGTCGCTAAATTCACACCCGGAAACGAACTGAAGAAAGCTGTCGGCAAAGGGAAGTAAGGGCCCAAGTTTACGAAGATCGTGAGACGGCAGGGGGTCGGCCCTGCCGTTTTGCTTTTAGCTCTCAGCTGTCAGCTCTCGGCTCTCAGGAAAGGCAGCACGGATTCGCTTTGGTTTTCCTGAGAGCTGAGAGCTTGGAGCTGAGAGCGGGTTCTTGCTGAATCCTTCTAACTCCAGTAGAATCTAATGATTCGAAAGGGCATCTGAACTGACATGAAGGCAGCGATCCATCCCAACTATCACGAAGTGCGCGTGCACTGCGCCTGCGGCAACGCGTTTACCACCCGTTCCACTCATCACGGCGACATCAGCGTTGAAATCTGCTCGGCTTGTCACCCGTTCTTCACCGGCAAGCAGAAGCTGGTTGACACCGCCGGACGCGTCGAACGCTTCCGCCGCAAGTACGCAAAAAGCGACGCCGGCAAGGCCGAGACGGCCAAGAAATAACCTGTGGCGAGGGCGTCCTCGCCCACGATCCCATTGCAATGAAATCGAGCCCTCGCTCCGGCGGGGGCTTCGCTTTGTTCGAGGCTTAGAATAAGTCTGTGCGCAAGTTCTGGGACAACTCGTGTGGCGCGGGCGCCCTCGCCCGCGTGCCGGACGGCACGATCGATGCTGGCAGCGTCGAACAGCGCACGTCGGCGCGCCGAGTCTTCCCCTCGACTCTCAACATCGGTGGCGTCGCGATCCGTCCCGCCACCGTTCTCGCCCCCATGGCTGGCGTCACCGACACCGTTTTCCGCCGCTTCATCAAGAACCTTGGTGGATGCGGCCTGATTATGACCGAGTTCACCTCGGCCGACGGCGTTCTCCGCAATCCCAAGGTTCGCGGACGCTACCTGCACTTCTACGAAGACGAGCATCCCATCTCGGCGCAGCTATTCGGCAGCGATCCGCGGCTGCTGGCCGACGCGGCGCGGGTCGTGGAAAACCTTGGTTTCGACCTAGTCGATCTGAACCTTGGCTGCCCGGCGAAGAAAGTCGTGAAATGTAACGGCGGCTCGGGCCTATTGCGCGACCTGCCGCTGATCCGCAAGATTTTTGAGTCCGTCCGCGGAGCGGTGAAGATCCCCTTCACAGTGAAGTTCCGCGCTGGATGGAGCGACGACGAAATTGTCTGCGTCGACCTCGCCCGCATGGCCGAAGACTGCGGCCTCTGCGCCGTCGCCCTCCATGCCCGCACCCGCGAGCAGGGCTACAGTGGCACCGCGCGCTGGGAGTGGATCGCATCGGTAAAGCAGGCGATCAAGATTCCAGTGATCGGCAACGGAGACATCCGCACCCCCGAAGACGCCTGCGCCATGGTCGCCCAGACCGGATGCGACGCCGTCATGATCGGCCGCATGGCCCCGGCGAACCCGTGGATCTTCCGCCAGATCGAGCAATATGTGGACTCTGGTTCCTACGTGCAACCGGCCGAAGCCGACCGTTACCAGATGATCCGTACCTACTTCCAGATGCTGCTGGAAGAAGAAATGCCCGGTGCAGAAGGCAAGATGAAGCAGTTCGCGTCATGGTTCACGCACGGCGTCGCGGGCGGAGCCGCGCTGCGCAAGGCGATCTACGAGGCAAAGAACGGGACGGAGATTCTGGAGAACGTGGAGCGGTTCTTTGAAGCCAAATTGTTAGTCCAGTCCGCGCAGAGCTAGCTTCCCTTTCTCCCCGTGCTCCACAACTCCCCACGGTGTTGCCGGGTCGTGGGTGAAGACGGTCAGCCATCTCTGCGGGATCGCCTCCGCGTAGTACTGCTTGCGGCTTTCGATGGCCTGCAGCGGATACAGGTCAAATGACATTCCCCAAGTGAGGTCGAGATGCGCGGTGGTCGGAATGAGGTCCGAGATGTAGCAAGCCGTCTTGCCTCCGCTCTTCACGAAGGTCGCCTGCATGTGGGCCGTGTGGCCGGGATAGGTTCTGACCGAAATTCCCGGCACAATCTCTTCGCCGCCGTGCAGCAGGGTCATCTGGCCACTCTCGACTAGCGGATCGTAATTCTCGGGGATGAAGCTGATGGCATCACGCTCACTCGGCCGTCGCGCATATTCCCACTCGCCGGCGGGAGCGTAGTACTTAGCGCGTGGAAACGTCGGAACGACCACGCCGTCCTTGCCTCGCACCGTATTCCATCCGCAGTGATCAAAGTGCAGATGGCTATTGATGACGATGTCGATGTCGTCGGGTCCCAGACCGACGGCGCGCAGGTTGTCGAGCAATTGCGCCGGTTGCGCATAGATGCGGACCATCTTTTCGGAGAGCTTGTTGCCGATCCCGGTCTCGATCAGGATGTTCTTCTTTCCGGTGCGAACAAGCAGGGAATTCAGACCAGCATGAACGCGGTTTTGCTCATCGGCCGTAACCTTTTTCGACCACATGACCTTCGGCACGACGCCGAAAAATCCGCCGCCATCGAGAAAGTAAGTGCCGTCGGAGATGACAGTGAGTTCGAAATCGCCAAGTGTCGTTGTGTACATAACTTAATAAAGCTCTCAGCTCCAAGCCCTCAGCTCTCAGAAAACCATGAGCGCCGGAAAGGATACGAGATCTGCTGCAAGAGCCTAAGAGCTAAAAACCTGACAGCCGACAGCTGAGAACTTATTTCAACTCCTTGTTCCAGAACTCCTCCATCATCTTGAACAGATGCGTGCGCGCGTCCGAGCCCGAGATGCCGTGCGTCTTGTTCGGATACACCATGAGCCGGAAGGGCTTTCCCGTCTTGATCAGCGCGTCGGTCATCTGGATGGTGTTCTGGAAGTGGACGTTATCGTCTCCCGTCCCATGCACCAGAAACAGCGAGCCGCGCAGGTTTCCGGCCGCGCTCACGATGGAGTCGTCATACCCCTTAGCATTTTCCTTCGGCAGGCCCATGTAGCGCTCGGTGTAGATGGAGTCATAGTTGCGCTGGCTGGTCACTGGGGCGACCGCAATCCCGGCTTTGAATCGGCCCGAGTGCGTCAACGCAAACAAGGTCATCGATCCGCCGTTCGACCACCCCCAGATTGCGGTGCGCGACGGATCGAGTTGCGGATACTTCGCCAGCAGCTGATCGAGCCCGGCGAGTTGATCCTTCAGTTCGACGGCGCCGAACTGCCCGCGCAAAGCGGCGCTGAACTTGCGTCCGCGATTCGGGCTGCCGCGGTTGTCGAGCGTAAAGACGGCGAAGCCTTCTTGGACGAGCATTTGGTGGAAGAGCGCATTGGTGCCGCCCCATGCCTTCTGCACTGTCTGTCCCGCCGGGCCGCCATATACGAACACGATCAGCGGAACATCTTCGTCGGCAGCATCTTCGGAAGGCATCAACAGAGAGCCGTACAACACGGTGCCATCGTCGGCGTTGAACTCGAGATACTGCGGCGCAACCAACCCATAGTCGGCGACGCTGCGGCCTTCCCAGATCTTCTGGCAAGGCCCTCCGCTGGTACAGGCGGAGAGGCGGGGCGGCTGCAAGGTATCCGACTGGTGTTCGATATAGTGCCTGCCATCGTCGGCGAAAGTGCTCGTCGAAGTGCCCTCGCCGGAGGAGACAGGCCACACAGCCGAGCCATCGAGCTTGACGGCAAAGACCTGCTGACGCCGCGGGTCATCTTTGTTGCCGACGAAATACACTGTGCCGGTTTGCTCGTCGACCCCACTGATTTCGATGACCTCGTAGTCGCCGCTCTCCAGCTGCCGTTCTGGCTTGGCATCGGCGGCCAGGGGGTCCTTCCCATCAAAACTGTAGTGATAGATGTGCGTGTGGCCGTCGCGCCAGCTGGTCCAGAGAAAGCGGTCGCCGGACTTCAGGATGCGGAAGTCGTCATTGACGTTCACCCACGCTCCCGGGCTCGTTTCGGTCAGCACCTTGCGTGTGCGGCCCGATCTGGTGTCAATGAAGAACAGGTCCATTGTGTCCTGCTTGCGGTTCAGCAATTCGGCCCAGGCGTACCCTTCGCGGATCCAGCCGAAACGAGGGATGTAGGTGTCGTCATCCTCGGTGAGCTTGATCCAACGCACTTTGCCGCCGCCGCTTGAAACCGCACCGAGGCGCACGATCGGGTTTGGATCTCCGGCCTTGGGGTACTTCTCGCCATCGACGCGGGGATGTGTCGGCAACCAATCGGTGATGGGGTAGATCGGAACGTGAGTTTCATCCATCTGGAGGAACAGGATGTCGCGGCCTTCCGGAGACCAGAAGAAGTTGCTGCGAACGCCGAGTTCCTCCGCGTAAACCCAATCCACCTCTCCGTTCAGAATTTCGGCGTTGTCGTCTTTGGCGTCCTTGTCCTTGTCTTTATCCCTGTCTTTGCTTTCATCCCGCGTGATCTGGCGTTCCCCTTCTTCGCCTGATACCGGATGAACGTAGAGGTTGTGCCGCCGCACATAGGCCAACCGCTTGCCGTCGGGAGAGAATTTCGGATCGTCGCTGGGATCAGGCGACGAAGTCAGCTGGACTGCGGTGCCGGTGCCCAGATCGTAATACCAGAGCTGTCCTTGCGAGTCGAAAAGCAGGTGCTTGGAATCGGGCGACCAGATGTAGGCTGCGACGTGATAACGGGTCACGCGCTCTTTCTCGCGCTCGTCCCGAATCCTGCTCACGGGTGGCGCCAGTTGCGCCAGCTTCGACTCGCTGACGAGGACTTTTTTCTCGCCCGTGGTCACGTCGACGTACCAGAGTTCTCCGTGCTCGCCGCTGTCGTCGCGCTGCACATAAGACACTTTCGTCCCGTCGGGGCTCCATTTGATGTTCTCTGGAAGGCGTCCCGTGATCCCACCTTCCGCGAAGATCGCTTCGATGGTGAGTTGTTTCGACGGCGCAGTCTGAGCCGCGCCGATGGATGATGCCAGGACTAAGAAGCCAAAAGAGAGCAGAAGTCTTTTCACTCACAAACTCCGATCAAAGTCATGAAGTCGGTCCCGCACTTCGGCCCGCATTGAAACTCCAAAGTGTACAGCCTGAAGAGGGTTTGCGTCAGAAGGATTGTCCGGCTCCGCGCGGGCTGGGAGAGAAACCGCGCATGAGCCTGCGCGCACCCTGCGGAACGCAATTGACACTACACCCCGCAGGCGTTAGTCTCGCCCCGGAATTTTGAATTGGGGGCGCCCTTGTTTCGTCTGCTTCGTCAATGTTTCTGCTTAGCGTTCCTTGCTTTCTTTGCCAGCGTCGCGTGCGCGGCCGACACCAATCCCTCGACGCTTCCCACCGCCCAAGCCAACGACAATCGCACCCGTGCCGGCATTTTGAAAAATGGTGTCCTCAGCCTGCAACTGGAAATCGTCGCAGCCACCTGGCACCCACGGCAGGACGACGGACTCAGTCTTCCGGTCTACGCCTTTGCGGAGAAGGGAAGGCCGCCGCAGATTCCCGGCCCCCTCATCCGCGTTCCTCAAGGCACCGAAGTAAATGTCGAACTGCACAACACCCTTCCAGTCGCCATGTTCGTTCGCGGATTCCGTACGCCTGAGCCCGTGCCCGTCGCGCCGGGCGGAATCGCCCGCATCCATTTCACTGCCGGCGCACCCGGCTCGTATTACTACTCCGCCCGCAGCTGCAAGCTGTCCATCCGTGAGATCGGTCTGCTTCCCATCACCGAGGATCTTCCCATGGGCGAGCCGCCCTTCGGCATCGAGAGCCCGCTGTCGGGTGCGCTCATCGTCGACCCGCCCGGCGCCGTCCCCAAGGACCGGATCTTCGTCATTACCACGTGGATGGAAGGCGTCATCACGCCCCCCTTTCACGAGGTGGTCGCCATCAACGGCAAGTCCTGGCCGTACTCCGAGCGCCTGAACTATCGCACTGGAGACTCCGTTCATTGGCGCGTGCTCAATCCCAGCCTCAGCGACCACGCCATGCACCTGCATGGCTTTTACTTTCAGGTCAACAGCACCGGAGAGCAGGAAAGTGACCGTATCTACACGCCAGACCAGTCTCCCCACGCTGTGACCCAGTACCTCGAGCCCGGCTCGACCACCTCTATCACCTGGATTCCGGAACGGCCCGGGCGCTGGCTCTTTCATTGCCACATGACGGCGCACATGGCGCCAGAACAGAAATCGCCCCCGCCGGACACCCCTGGCTCTCACCTCTCCGCTCACAGCACAGACGATCCCACCGGCATGCTCGGGCTGGTTCTTGGAATCACGGTTACCCCCGGTCCTGACTATCGCGCCGCGCCACCGTCCGGCCAGAAACCGCGCCAGTTACAGCTCTTCGTCCGCGAGATACCTCCCACTCGCTTCTCTCTCGCCCGCATGGGCTACTTGATCCATGACCCGGCCAAAGAGACGTCGGACCCGCCACCGATCCCTGGCGCACCGATTGTTCTCGTTCGTGGCGAGACCACGGAAATCACCGTCATCAATCAACTGCACGAGCCGACCGCCGTGCACTGGCATGGCATTGAGCTTGAGAGTTACTTCGACGGCGTGCCCGGCTGGGGAGGAGATTCTCCGCAAGTCACGCCTTCCATCGCTCCCGGCGGCTCCTTCGTGGCGCGCATGACTCCGCCCCGCGCCGGCACTTTCATCTACCACACCCACTGGCACGACATCGGCCAGATCACGGGCGGTCTCTACGGACCGCTCATCGTCCTCGAGCCCGGACAGAAATTTGATCCCGCCCTAGACAAGATTTTCATTCTCAGCCGCGAAGGTCCGGAAGAAGACATTTCTCCCCAGCTTCTCAATGGCACCTCCCAGCCGCGTCCGCTGGTGCTCCAGGCCGGCACGAAATATCGCCTGCGCTTCATTAACATCGGCACCAACGATTCCGATTCCATCGTTTCGCTGCGCGGAGAAGGCGGCAAGCCCGTTTCATGGCGCGCCGTAGCCAAGGATGGATGGACCCTTCCCGATTCCCAGGCGACGTTCAGGCCGGCCGTTCAGCCCATCACCGTCGGCGAGACCTATGATTTCGAATTTCAACCGGATCACGCCGGCGAACTGACTCTGCAGGCCGACATGCATTTCCTGATGACGAGGATCTCCCAGACCGTCACCATTCACTGACTTTTGCGCGTGAGCCTGGCAAGTTCGTGTGGAAGAGCGGCCCTTTAGGGCCGCGTAAGACGTCCTAATTCCAACCGGGCTTCAGCCCCGGTGGTCGGCGGGTGGGCCCGATCTCGGCGAAATTGTACCCCCAGCGAATCGTGGGCTCCTCAACTTCAACAAACTGGGGGTGCGCCCCTTCTCGCGCTTTTCGAGAAGGGGCTCTGTCCGCACCGTTGGCACAAGGAGACTTGTTCTTACGCGGCTTACACCTGACTTTTTCATCACTGTTTCATCGTGTCGGCCGTCACTGTTGCCGCCTCGTTCTGCAACTATGCTCGGGCGTTGCGGCATACTCTGCATCGCTACTATGGCGCCGGAGACCTGCACTTCATCACGTGCAGTTGTTATCGCCGGCGGCCGCTGTTGGGGACTACCCGCCGCCGCGATCTCTTTCTGAGAGTCCTGGAGCGGGTCCGCAAGCGCTATGTTCTGGTCGTGGTCGTGTACGTGGTGATGCCCGAACATATTCACCTGCTGCTCAGCGAACCGCAAGAAAAGAATCTTTCGGTGGTGATGCAGGCGCTCAAACTCGCCCTTCTCGAAAAGCGCGAGAAGGGGCGCACCCTCAGTTCTTGGGTGTCAACAATCCAAGACGGCCCGCGCTATACTTTCCCGCAGATGGGGCCCACCCGCCCGGGAACTGTCTTCCGTTGAATCCGATAATTAACTTGCGGGTTAGGGGCTGTACTCATAACTGTCTCCGATACCTCTGGTATAAATCTCGTTTGTTGACTAAATTATCATGGTGCGGTGAAGATGCATCAAGAAGGCACCATACACAACCTGTATCAGCAATCGTTCCCTGTGGTGTTGGACTTGGACGCCACGGACGAGGGTCACCTGTCTGGCTTCGTTAATTTTCACGGCGGGAATCTACGACCCGATGGTTTCCCAGTCGGACAAAAATTCTCGATTATCACTGACGACCCAAGAGGCGGTGTCGTCCAGAATTTCATCCATCTCACCATCAAATTTGTAAGCGCACAAACCGCACAGGTTGTTGGATACATCAACGGTAGCCGTGCGCAATTCCAGAATGTCAACACGGTCGCAAACGTTCAAGCTGAACTGGATGAACGCTTCTCTCGGATGGCAATCGAAGAAGCCGAGAAGAGCACGCCGGAAGATGCTCAACCTCGTCCCAAGGTCGGTGCGGTCGCAGTGAAGCACGGTCAACTGTTGGGTAAGGACTGTCGCACCGCTGTCATGTCGAACGGCAAGATGAATGGGCAGCACGCAGAGTTTCGCCTTAGCGCCACGCTTAGTGGTGCTGACCTTGATGGTGCGACGATTTACACGACTCTGGAGCCATGCCTCAATCGTGGCGACCCAAAGGTGTCCTGCGTTGATCGGCTGATTTCAGTCAAAGTGGCTCGTGTGGTGATTGGTGCTCTTGACCCTGACCATCGTGGCAACGGGTTGAGGAAGCTTGCTCATTCGCCATCCATCGAGGTATCGCTGTTTCCGGCGCACCTTCGAGCCGACGCCCGTTTGTTGATTCAGGACTGGAAAGAATACAGCGAGAAACAGCAGAAGAAGGTGGTCACCAATCCCGAACGGGATGCGCTGCGTGAACGCATCCTTGAGCAAAAAGGCAAAGAAGTGATATGGCTGAACAAGAAGAGCAACAGCCACGGTGCTGGAACAATCGTTGACTGCGACGAGGAAGTCGCCATACTGAGATGCGGTAATGCTGACCCGTTCACATACTCACTGTCTGAGCTTGAGACCAGCAAACAGTTCATGCACGGACGGATGCAGTTCGCATTGGTGTTCAAGGACAGGTAACGATTTCTTCGTGCAGAGCGCGTGCATCCGGGCACACAGGAAAGACTGGCAAGGGCAGTGCGACAGCTGGAGGAAAGGAGATCTATTTCAGGGCAGGCGTACTGAATAACATCGACCTAAAACCGCGCAGTTATATCTGAGCCCTGCACCCTTACGCCGGAGAATTCATTCTTCTGGAGCATCATGCTCAGCGCAACAGTTGCCATTGTCTTGTCCAGCACTGGGCCAGATCGGATACACTTCATGGGTAACTTTTTCCTCTCGTCTCGCTTCCACGGAACCAGCTTCACATAAGGGACCAACATCCCACGAGAAGCGCGAAAGTAAACCGGCACCGGTGTCTTGCCACCATCATCAGTACCTTGTTTAAGGACTTCTCGTCGCCGCACAACAGCACGCCATTCCTTCTCGACCTCGAAGTCCTTACTCTTGAACCTAACAATCTCTTCTAAGAGAATGTCCATCATTGCCGTGCAGAATTTCTGGACCCCATAGAGTGGATGGTTAGAGACTTCTCTCATCGCTTGCGCGGTCTTGGTCTCGTCAAGAAGTGCAAGAATAGGGTCCAATATGCTGCGGCAAATCTCCTTCTGCTTTTCTCGTTCGTACACCACCTTTGTCCACTGACATGTATTAATGTTCGGCTCTGGTGTCAGTCTCTCGCCGAAAACGCCAACCTTGGGGAGTACTTTGAACCCAATTGAGTATCCGCCAGACTGTCCGTACGGCGGGTGGCCCGGGTCTCCGGGGCTGAAAGTATCGGCCGATTCTGGTTTTCGTTTGCATCGAAAGAACTGGGGGTGCCCCATGGTCTCGCGGGGTTCGAGACCTGGGTCTACCAACTGTCGGCACCATGAGCTTTCTTGTGTTTTCCCTTCCGGACTCGCACCGCCGGTCCTTACGACCACTTGACATCGCTCAGTTCCGTCAAGATAATAAATAACAAATAACAATAGCTCCTTGACAACATGGTGCAGAGAAGATGCCCGCTAACTCCTTTGTCGGGAATATTTTGCGATAACTCCTTGCGGCTCAAGATTTTGCCGCGAGAAGGGGTTCGCAAGTCCTTTGTTCTCAAGATTTTGCATCACAAAGGGGGAGGGGGGAGGGGTACCCCTATGACCACTTAGTTAGCTGGTGGCTTGATCGAACTCGGAGACCGTCATCGGACTGTTATCGCGATGAGCGCTGCCCCTTCTGATCCAGAAACGCCCGCAACCGGGCATACCCGCTTCGGCTCACGGGAAGTTGGCTGCCGTTGCTCAGTACGACGACGTGATTGTCTTTGCTGTATGGTTCGATTTTCGTGACCCGTTCCAGGTTCACGATATAGGACCGGTGAATGCGCAAAAAACGCTGCGGATCGAGCGCCGTTTCCAGGCTGGAGATCGTCTGCTGCTTCAGATGCTTCTTGCCTTCGGTCGCCAGCGCAACATAGTCATCCTGCGCTTCGGCGTAATCGAGCTTGGCGACCGGGATCACGTAGACCCGAGTCCCATCTCGCACCACGATGCGCTCCAGATGCTGCGCCGGCGGGCGAGCGCTCGTCGCCAGGTCGGCGGGTGGAGGAAGCTTCCCGCCCAGCCGCTGCTTCGCCCGCTGCAGCGCAGTTTCAAAACGGTCGGCCGGAAAAGGCTTCAGCAGATAGTCGACCGCATGAATCTCAAATGCGCGCAACGCATACTCGTCATAGGCGGTCACGAAGACGACAGCCCGGTCCGTTCCGATCAGTTCCAGCACTTCGAAACCATCCAGCTTCGGCATCTGGATATCGAGGAAGAGAAGATCGGGCTTCAGTTCGGTAACTGCCTTCACCGCTTCAAATCCGTTCGCGCACTCGGCGACGACGTCGACTTCGGGGTGGGATGCCAGAAATTCGAGCAGCATCTTGCGCGCGAGTTCCTCGTCGTCGACGATAATCGTGCGGATTCTCTCCGTGGTGCTCATGCGCGATCTCCGTTCTCCTGCATGGGCACGCGCAACCGCACCGTGAACAGACTATTGTCGGTGTTCACGGTGACGTCCGCGGCGTTTCCGTAGCGCTTCTGCAAGCGCCCGCGTACGTTCTCGAGTCCGAGTCCGGTCTTCAGAGACGAGGGCGCATCCGGATCGAACGTGTTCTCCACCACGATCGAAACCGTATTGTGATTGAGGTGTGTGCTCAGTCCGATCACCCCGCCTTCGGGCAGATGCGCGATACCGTGACGGATGGCGTTCTCCACCAAAGGCTGCAGCAGGAGCGGCGGCAACTGGAGTTTCATGGTTTCGTCCTCAACCTGTTCTTCCATTTTCACGCGCGCACCGAACCGGACCTTCTCAATCGCCAGATAGCCGCGGATCAGGGCCAGTTCCTCTTCCAGCGAGATCGTTTCCTGGCGGCCGACGCGAAGCGTAGTGCGCAGGAAGTCGGCCAGCAGAATGCACATCTCGCGAGCCTTCGCGGCATCGGCGCTCGTCAGAGCGCTGATCGAGTGCAGGCAGTTGAAGAGGAAATGCGGATTCACCTGCGCGCGCAGCGCTTTCAATTCCGCGTCGCGCGCCAGCACCTGCGCCTCGAGTGCTCGCGCCTGCGCCTCGCGAGCCGCCTGCTCCGCCAGAACGACATAGTGCAGAGTCACGGACAAGACGTAAAGCAATACGCCGGCCACCCAGATAAGAGGCAAATATCCGGTGACGCGTGTATCCAACCCAGTGAACCCCGCCCATCGTGTCAGTCCTGCGGCTAGAGCCCTGGCCAGCTGGATCCAAAGGGTGCTCAGCAGCATGGCTGCCGTGAAGTGCGTGAGCGCCAACTTCAGAAAACTGGATTGATCTACCGGAGTCGCGCGGCAGGGATACCAGGCGGCCAGACACAGGAAGGCATATACCACACACAGCGGCACCGTCATGGCGACGGCGGTCGTCCAACTTTCCCCCGCGCGCACCATCAGATAGATCAGGATTCCGGCGAGCGGTACCCAGGCCAGCAGGTACAGTCCGAGTTGGCGAAGCCGCCCGAGGATCGGGTGCATTCAGGCCCTCAGTTCCTGACTTCGACGCCACCCATGATGGCGATGCCTTTGATGACCAGCGTCTTCGTGGGATTAGCGCGTTCGCGCGCCTTCAGGCTGTGTCCACCCATAAAAGCAGCGACACGCATCGAGACCGTCCAGTTTTCCGGAACGCGAATGACACCGCCGCCCATGAGGGCATTGACATTGATGACAGCTTCTTCGCCCTCGATGTCGGCATCGCGCAGATCGACGTCAAAACCGCCCATGAACGCGACCAGATCCCCGCCGCGGAAGTTCTTGGCCAGGATGCGGTATTCCCCGCCGCCCCAGATGGCGACAACGTTCAAGTGCGGCGATGCGGCGACGCTGTTGGTTTCCGCCGCAGGCTGGAAGGCCCGCCAGACCATCACCAATCCGGCCGCTATGACGAGCACTGGCCAATAGGTTTCAAGTCGAATGTGAACGATCCCGAGCTGGTTGAGTTCCAGGAGCACGCCCACCCAGATCAGCAGGAAGCCCCACAGGCGGGTGCGTCCGGCCTGCACCACGTTGAGCGTGCCGGCGACGAAGAACACGGCCGCCCAGAAATTGAACCAGTCGTGGATGAGGCCCATCTGACTGAGCAGCAACAGCACCCCAACCACGATCAGCGCGACCCCACTGAGGATCGCCGGGTTGATGGCGTTGCCGTCTTTACAGTTCATGTTGGTCTCCCTTGGCGGGATGCTTGCTCGAAGCGGGCGCCACTCCGCTGGCATCCGTCAACAAGAGGATGGCGCCGGCCACGATGGCCAGGATGGGCGCCGCGCGTAAAGCCAGCGAAAGCGTGAGTGCACCGCTCTGCACGAAGGAGGCAAGTTTATCAAACAGGAAAGGCCCTCCCGCTACGGCCAAAGCAGCCGCCAGCAGCGACGCTTCCCAACGATCGGGCTGATTCTGATTTGCCATCGGTCGTCTCCTTGATTGGACTGTCGTTGTCATGGAAGCAGGCTAGCCCTGGCGGGTTGCGGTGTCGTGAGGTTTTCGGCGAGTGGCGGCGAGCTACCGGTGAATGACGGATTTTTCCCGTGAGTGGTCTGGTTTCTTATAGATACGGACCACTGACGACGCCAAACCCGGCTTCCTGCAGGCGTTTTCGTGACCTCCGTAACAGTTACGGGCAGCCTATACCGTCCAACCAGTAGGCCACTCCACCTGCGGATTCGGGCCATGTACGCCCGTGCAGAACAGCCCTAATCTGGACTTGCTTGAGACAAAACCCAGAACTGGAGCACATTATGAAAGCCCTTCTCATGATTCTGATTCTCGCGGCCGCAGCCCAGGCCCAGGAGTTCACGGCGCCCAGCTCGTTGCAGCCCGATGCAAAAGGCCATGAGCACTTCTGGACTTTCGAAACCAAGTTGAACACCGGCATTCTCGCCGGCCTGGTCGCCACCGATGCGTTCACGACGCAGCGCGGGCTGGAACGCGGTTTCCGCGAGGCCAACCCGATTATGCGTCCGTTCGTGACGCGCGGCGCGGCCGGACAGGCTGTCGGATCGGCGCTCGGCTTCGGCGCGGCCATGGGCACGGTTTACCTCCTGCACAAGACGCACCATCACAGGGCGGAACGCATTGCAATGCGGCTGATGGTGGGCGTGCAGAGCGCGGTGGTTGCCAATAACATCGCGGCCCTTCGCTAAGCCAGTTCTGAGCGGGGCGGCCCTCGCGGCCAGCCCCGCGCGTACGTACCCTCCCATCACCCTCCTGACAATCTGTATTCTCGATGGCAAGATGCCATTCTTTTTTCGGCGGCATTCCAATGGTCCCGGCGCGCTCCACGCTATAATTTCAGCAAGGAAGTTGTTCGACCCTCGTGGGCTTTATCTGACTGCGGGCATGCGGTGGGATGAAGGATTCTGCCCCGCCGGCCACTTCCGCGAATCCAGTAGAGCGAAGGAGCCTTCATGGCGATTCAGAAGACGGAGAAAATCTGGCACAACGGCAAGTTGATTCCCTGGGACGAGGCCACGTTGCATGTCATGGCGCACGTGGTGAACTACGGTTCGTCCGTGTTTGAGGGAATTCGGTGCTATGCGCTGCCTTCGGGCCCCGCAATTTTCCGGGCTGCGGAACATATGCAGCGACTGATCGACTCTGCCCGCATCTATCGCATCGACGTCGACTTCACCCGCGACGAACTGGTCCGCGCCATGGTGGATCTGATCAAGGTCAACGGAGCGTGGCCGTGCTACATCCGCCCCATCGTCCTTCGCGGTTACGGTGAAGCGGGAGTGAATCCGCTGAATTCGCCGGTCGAGGTCTACATCTGCAACTATCCATGGGGGAAATATCTCGGCAGCGATGCTGCCGAAGGCGTCGATGTCTGCGTTTCCTCGTGGACCCGGCTCGCTCCCAATACGTTGCCGGCAATGGCGAAGTCAGGCGCCAACTACATGAACTCGCAGCTCATCAAGATGGAGGCCATTCTGAACGGCTACGCCGAGGGCATCGCGCTCGACGTCAACGGCTATGTCAGCGAAGGATCGGGAGAGAACCTGTTCCTCGTGCGGAATGGCGTGCTGCAGACGGCGCCGCTGGGGAATTCCGTCCTGCCGGGAATCACGCGCGACTCCATTTTGCAGATCGCCCACGATCTCGGAATCAAAGTAGTCGAGCAGCAAATCCCGCGCGAAGCGCTTTACATCGCCGACGAAGTTTTCTTCACCGGCACCGCGGCTGAAGTTACTCCGATCCGTTCCGTCGACAAAATCAGCGTCGGCAAGGGAGTGGTGGGCTCTATCACCAAGTCCATTCAGCAGGAGTTCTACGGCATTGTCCGTGGCGAGAAAGCGGATCGCTACCGCTGGCTTACACCCGTTCCGGTTGGCGCGAAGCAGCCCGTGAGCGTCTAGAAGAGGCGCTTCGATCCCAGCTTCCAGGCCGAGGTCAGGGCTTGCTGGTCTTCCCAGGCCCCGGCGCCGCACGTTTCTTTGGCGCTGCCTTCTTCGGAGCCGGCGGCGCGCCGCAGTTGGCCGGATACGCGAAGAGCGCTGCGTCGGGCGGCCCGATCTTGACGTTCTTGTAGGTAATCGTGACCGGGGCTCCCATCGACCGGTGTACCTCAACCTTCAAGGGAAATCCGTTCAAATCGGTTGCTTCCCAAAGCTTCAATATCAAGCTCTTGCCGCGTTCTGAGGTAATCGTGACTTCCTCGACCTGACAGGCATGATCGTCAATGGTTTCTGTCCCCATCGGCCTGCGCTCCACCTTGTTTCCCTTGTGAACCGCGGTAAAGGGAAAGGTGTTAAGGGCGGGCCGTGCATCGTGCATGCAGCGATCGGGCAATACGACAAACGTGTCATACGAGTCGAGATTCGTGACCATATAGTTCTTCCCGTCGAGCATGTCGGTTCGCATCAGGTTGCCGGAACGGTAGATATTCAATTCATCGATATTGCCCAACGGTCCGCCCACCATGGTTGCAGAGAAGTGGGTCAGCGCATCCAGGGGAGAATCCGGTTTGGCGGCTTCTTTCGGCGCCGCAGTCTTCTTCGCAGCCGTTGCCTCCGGGTTGGACGGTTGCTGGCCGGAAAGAATCCCGGCCAAGCACACGATGATTCCAGACAACATCAAGGAACGAGCACAGAACATGGTTTGGCGGCTCCGCGATTCCCATCGGACAGTATAAAAAAGGCCACGGGATATGCGTGGCCTTGTGGGATCGATTTCAGCTTTGACCTACTTGGTCTTGAAGCGACCGAAGGTGGTGTGTCCCTTCAACGCGGCGGCCTTGGCAGCCGGTGGCGAGGTCGAACCCGGGGTCATCGTGCCGTAGTTCAGCAGATATGTACCTTCGCTGGTATCGCCGAGGAAGCCTGCGTAGATCGCCCAATTGTTGGCATCCGGATCAAGCACAAACTGCAGCTGCACGCCACTGAAGTTCGGGCTGGGATAACCGGTGGCATCCGCGCTGTTGTCGGCCAAGTCGAACACTTTGCCGATTGTGCCCCAGTGCGGAGGAACCTTCGCCGGGAGACTGTGAACCAGGCCTACGACGGTTCCGTCATAGAACAGTCCGCACGCGGAGGTGAAATCATGGTATCCCCCAATCAGAACCTGGGGAACGCCCTTGGGGCCAACTAACCCCGTGCCATCATAGTTTGTGACGGTGATTTGCACGCCGTCGCAATAACTATCGAAGCTGTAGCTGTAAGTTGTGGAGACCGGCCCTTTGGCAAACGCCAAAAAGCTGAGGGACAACACAAGCGCTAAAACCAGCACTGCTTTCTTCATGGGGAGTCTTCTCCGTCGCAGCTAAGTTTTTCGTGTTTACTTTGTTTTCTTGAGAGGCCTCTAAAGAAATTCTCTTTTCGAGAACCCCAAAGGTCTTTTGTGGTGGGCGCAATATTTATACAGCAGTTGTGTGTCTGTCAAGCAGGATCAGCCGAGACCTATTGTCTGAAGCAGGTTTCGGATGTGGATGCGACGGCGGACAGCATAAGTTGCGCAAACTATTGCACCATGCGCACGCTCGCGCCTCCGTCGCGTTGGGTTAGCGAATACCGGCTCGCGGCTTCTCGTCGCGCTGATTTTCGAACAGCTTGAGGAGCCTCGGCTCGCGAGTGTCGTCGTTCCATTGCATCAGTTTCAATTGCAGTCCTGACGCTTCCCTCAAGCCTTGCACGAACACGAATTCAATATCGTCCCGAATCAGCCGCTCCTCCTCGCTGAACACCTTGGTCCACGTGCCCGTATTGAAATACTCCTCGCCATGGCTGCCGATGCTCTGCAGGTCAGCATCGTGAGTGTGGCCCATGAGAACAAACTGCACGCCAAGGCGTTGCGCAATCTCGCGGGCCTTTGGAACGAGGTAACTCAGGTCCTCCTTTGGCTGGCCTGCCAGCAACCATCGGAGAAAGGCGACCGCCGTTGCTACCACAACCGGAAAAACAAACCACCGGATCACCGACACGACATGACGCAAGACGGCACCCGTTGTCCCGGTGTTCCAGCGATCCCACAAGAGGTAGCGCACACTTCCAGGACTTACCGCGGCTAGCAGAGGCGAGACCGCTACGACGATACCGATGGCGGTAATCACGGCAGAAAGGATCAGCAAAGGCTGCAGCAGGTGCCACCGCAGGACCCCGCGCGCGATCTTCCAGCCGAGGGGGGAAGTTTCCTTCAGCAAGCTCTTCGCTCGAAGACGATCGACGAAGCGAAGGTCGTCCTCCGCGATCCCTGATTCTGCCGCGAGTTCCTTGAGGCGCGATTCGTGTTCCGTCCGGCGGACGGTATAGGCTGCCGACTTTGCCGGAGTCCAGGCGCGCCGCAGCTTCTCAAGCAGGAATCTGGTGTCGAAGATGGCAAAACGCAAAGCCGTCATCGGGTGATGGCGATACCACCACCGGACGAACTCGGTCTGCGGCTTGATGTTATCGGCGAACGGTTCCACTTCCTCAATGTCGTTGAACAGATACCGGACGAATAGCGATCCCCAGGGCAGATCGATCTCGTTGGCACGAGCCTCGTCCCACTTCGCATTTCCCGGCAACAATGGCGAAAGCTGGTAGAGAAAGACGTTGACGTCGTCGTATTGCTGGCCGTGTTCAATCCAGAGACATCCTGCCTCGTAGTAGAACCAATCCGAGAAGCGCACAGACCCCGGGTGGAACCTGGCTGCCTGCGTTGAACCTGCCTGCACTCTCTCATACGCCGCGCGAACTTGGGAAAGGAACGCTTGTCGCACCGCGGCATAGTGAAATTCAACGTCATGATTGCCCTTGATGACGGTGAGCAAGTTGCCGTTTGCAAGGAAGGCGCCAATCGTCTGGAAAAATTCGAAGTGTCCGTCGGCGATCTTCTGCAGTTTGTAGACCGTCTCCGATTCGCCACAGTCCAGGCCATAGCGGAGATGACGTGAACCCCGGCGCAGTTCGGGTGGAGCATCTTCGTAGGAAGTGACCTGTAGAAAGTCGAACAAGTCTCCGTTGATGATGAGGTGCCAGGGCTTGCCTCCCCGGCGATGGCGTTCCTGATAGTGTGCGAGGAAGCGCGCAAATTCGTGATCGAAGAAAAAATCTTCCCTGGGCGAGTATTTTCGAGTGGAAGGGCGAACCCCTTCGCTCAGATGGAGATCGCTGACGATGAGGAGGTTGTAATCTTCGAAGTTCGGTGCCATAAGGCCGCGAAAATGACGTGGAGTCGGTGGTGAAGTTCAAGAGTAACAGCTTGGAACCCATCGCGGATGGGTCACGGATTCGTCTGAGCATTAAACGGTTGTCCAAATCCTCAGCCCGCGAAAAACGAGTTATCCTGTCCTGTCCGAGGACATCATGCACAGGAAAATTAGCTCTCCCGTGATTCAGTTTGTGTTTGTTGCGAACATGGCAGTCTTCGCCGGCGCCCAGCCACCGGCCATCCCTTCAACTGGTTTTGCCGGACTGGACCAGTACCGCGCGTCGCGCATCGCCATGTTCACCGACGACTACGGCCAACTGGTTCGCTATCGTGCCGACAACGCGGCTCTCCTGTCGCAAGCTCAACCGGAGGCCCGGGTCGTATTCTTCGGCGACTCGATCACCGACATCTGGAAGCTGGATCAGTACTTCCCTGGCAAGCCCTATGTCAATCGTGGCATCGGAGGGCAGACCACGCCACAGATGCTGGTGCGATTCCGTCAAGATGTGATCGATCTGCATCCGAAGGTGGTGGTGATCCTTGCCGGAACCAACGATATCGCCGGCAACACCGGACCCATGCGCAACGAGGACATCGAGGCCGACTTTGCCACGATGGCGGAGGTAGCGCGCGCGAACGGCGTACGCGTGGTGTTTGCGTCGATGCTGCCAGTGCACAATTACACGCCACAGTCGAAGGACTTTTATGCCCAGCGTCCGGCGGCGAGGATTCTTGAGTTGAACAAATGGCTTGAAAATTACTGCGCCCGGAACGGCCATGTGTACCTGGACTATTTCTCCGCCATGGTAGACGACAAAGGGCTATTGAAAAGGGAGTTAGCCGACGACGGTCTGCATCCGAACGATGCCGGTTACAAGATCATGGTTCCACTGGCGGTAGCCGCAATCACGAAGGCCGTAGCCGCGAAACCATAGCAAGCGAGATTGCGCGTCCGCCGGCATTTCGCGTTTGCCGTGGCCGGCCAAGTCGACTAGAGTAATGAGCGCCTCCTTGAGGCGCTCCCCGCGAAGTAACCCCGATTCTTGTCCCAAAGGAGAATCCGAATGTCCGCACCAGTTCCCACTCCTGAATTTGCGCAGATGTTCTGCGCCATGATGCTGGATGAATTGAACCGCGAAATGGAAACTACCAAACGCGTTTTGGCCGCCA
>Ga0335069_10002315_pt1 | contig 29436 bp, 20 predicted proteins | sample Lox_Sample_11_FD_206714 | JGI IMG/M metagenome (GOLD analysis project Ga0335069, IMG submission 206714) | Soil microbial communities from Loxahatchee National Wildlife Refuge, Florida, United States - Lox_Sample_1.1 | ecosystem: Environmental > Terrestrial > Soil > Wetlands | place: USA...
AGCACAATGCTGCTCGTACAAATTCCCACCGCTGTTCCTCTGGTCCACTCGTTTTCCATGGCATATGCCACGAAAGTGTTACCTATCCCCTGAGGAAAATCTGTTACCCATCCGCTGAGCACATGCCGTACCCGCGAGCCGAAATTCCATATTCCGCCTTCCGCCCTCCGCCTTCCGCCCTCCGCCTTCCGCCTTCTGTCTTCTGGCCTCACTCCTCCGGCCGGGCGACGCGGCCCAGGAACAGGATGGAACCCGTCGTCGAATCCCGGATCGCGAAAATAAACGGATGATCGGCGCGGAATTGCTTGATGTATTCCACCGGCATCTTAGCTGAAGCTGTTATCATTGTAGCAGTCGCAGCGGCGGCCTCGGTTCCTTTCTCATACACGTCCACGTACGCCTTGTGCAGCACGGCGCTGAGGTACAGCCAGTGGACCTGGCCATCCATGCCCGAAAAGTCGGCTTTCCCGGAATCAAACGCGTCCGCCATACCCATCGCCCGGAGCGTGTCAGCCAGCCCGAACTCACTGGTGATTTTGAATTTCGGCAGCGCCACCTCGACCTCCTCCACTCCCATCTTTGATGTCCACGCGGACAGGTTCGCGGCAGTCAGGCTCTTTTCCAATTGTCCGATGCCATCCCGGTTCCGCGGCAACAGGATGAGCATTTCCAGCTTGTCCCCTTTATACCGCAGGGAGAGCAACTGCAACTGGTCATTCTCGCCATAGCGGAAGGTGTCCTTCACGTGCATGAACGGGACGCGGATGTGTGCGTCCGGCTTGGGGTAGAACGCGTCGGAGTGCGTCGCATGTTTGGGAAACGGCGTCGCCCACGTGCCTTTGAAATAAATGGCATTCACCAGCACCATGCGCGTCAAACTGTCGAGCACGCCCGGCCCGATGATGTCGGTGATTTTGTGCCGCGTCTGGCCGTCCACCCACCGGTTGATCGTCACCCGCGCCGATTCGGCATCGTGTGCAAAATCCAGTGGGGAGACCGACGCGCCGTAATCCTGCTTGAGCAGGCTCAGGAAATCCTCCCGGAACGGGTACTGCTTTTGCGGCCAGATGGAATTGGCGATATTGAGTGCGTTATCACCTTTGGCCGCCTTCACGGCCTTGTCCAGCCGGCCAAAGAGTGGGGACAAATCGGCCTGGCTTGGCTCGAAATGCAGCACCCGCTCCATCTGCCGGGCGGTGTCGCCGCGCGCCCCGGCGCAGGTCATCGCCAGCGCCGACGAGATGCTGTAAGGCGAAAACGCCAGGTTCCCCTCCTGGGCCTGCAACTTCCCATAAAGCTGGAGGGCGAAGGCGGTGTTGCCATCCACCAACGTTTTGACATCTGCTCCGGCCGCAGTCTGGATTTGCAAAACCACGGTGCCGATGAGCGCGACACAAGTTCGAGCGAAGTTGAGCGGCATGTTCATAGGACATTGGACAGGAATACATGGATGATGCTCACGCAAACATCCAACAATTCAAACCTGTACCAAATCAGACCGTTTGGGCAACAACGATGGTGGCCGGACTTAACCACAAAGACCCGAAGACACCAAGCTGGTTGTTGTTTATTGGTAGGAGACGAGGTGACGAGTCTCAAATTCCTCCAGAAACAGCCATGAATATGGAGACTTCACCTTTCTGCGCGGCAAACGGGTTAAGTCAGGCGGTGATGCCTAAATCGAGCTGATGCTGGTGAGGTGGCGCGAAAACGCCGACAATCACCCACGGATTCGGCGCAAAACCATGGAATTGCTGGGTCGTGCCCAGAAAGAAATGCAGGTCACGCTTTCCGAATTCCTCCAGATATTTTGCCCTGACCTTTTCCAGCGCAACCGACTCCTCCTGATGGCGACGGGAACAGTTCCAGTAAAGCTGGCCGCACTCCCAATCCAAAACCTGCATTGTGCTCTTCTTCCCGGCGGCGTCCTCGATTTGATATGAAAAAGCGTAGGGCAATTTGGGAATGAGTTTGAACGTCTGCCGCCACGCGTCTTCCTCGAACATTTGCGTCTGCTTTGTCTGTTCGCGCATTTCTGCCACCTTGCTCTCATTCCATTCGCGCTCATCATCTTCCCAAATGAACCCCCGAATTTTTGTGGGCTTGAACACCGCCAGCGACAACCTGTTTTCCTTGGCGCCGGTCATCAGCGGTTCGAGTCGATCGTAAACTTTCGCCTTTTTTAGCAGCAATTCCCGCCGCTCGCGCCAATTGTCCCCTGTTCCCATGTGACCGGAGGGCAACATTTTTGCAGGGTCAGCCGGATGACGTGTTTCCGGACGCGGATCGGAACTGCCACGAATGAAATTGGTCTCAACCCAATCGAATTTTTTGTACTGTTCTTCCTCTTCAAGCCGGCGGAACGGCACGGGATAAATCCGCATCCAGCTTCCGTCCGCGCGAACTCCAGCCGTGCAAACCGTTTCCCCGTATTTCCGCGACAGTGTCGGATAGGTTTTGACCGTGATTAGCACGCGCTCCCTAGCCATAGCCTCGTTCTCTACAAATGCACTACCGGCACCTTTCCTGGACCGTGTATCAAAGCTTCCGCCACGCAGTGCCGATGGCACTGTTGTGGCAATAGTTCATAGCACATCAGCGCTACTCGGTTGCCTGCTTTTATCCATCGACGAATCTTTGCCAATGCATCCTTTTGTTGCGGCAGCCTCTTGCACTCGTAATCGGCAAACAACGTATCGTAATCTGCCTGCGTCTTTAAATCACGGCGTTCCTCGGAATCAATACCCAGCTCGGGCAAATGTTTGTAGCGGATCCCCACGCCTTCGCACGCTTTGCCCAACGTATTTTTTGAAAAGCCGTATTTTCGACTAATCGGATTCCGGCGAACATCGCAAAGCAATGTCACCCCAGCGTGCAACAATTGATTTAAAAAGAACTCCAGGCTCTTTCCTTCATAACCAATTGTGACCAATCCTGGCTTGGCTTTTGCCAGGCGTGCTCTGGCAACTTGCCTGCGTGATTCCGTATCCGTCAAAACGGTTTCAACGATCTCGCTTCGGATGGCGTAATACGGATACTTGCGGTATTGCTCCGCAATCAGCGCGTTACCTCGCAGTTTGGCAAATCGGCGGCAAAACCCTGCTACCAGTAACGGCATCACTGCCTCTTTCCGCGCCATCCTGCGACCGGCTTCAGTCAAATCCCACTGTTGATCGCTTTGCACCAACAAGCCTGCCTCCATCAACCGCCGTTTGTCTGCGTATGACGTGAAGGAAAAGCCGCCAAATTTGTACGGCACAAATTCATATGTGGGTGTCTTCTCACATTCCTTCGTGTAAAAGAACAACAGCTTCTGGAAATCCATGTTGCTGACCTGATCACGCAGGGCATCCAGCAAAGTCAATAGCAAGCGTTGGCGATCAAGTAGCATGTAAGTTCAATTTACGCCATGCGGGCAACGAGACAAAGCACAATCCAGCGCACTTCGACCACTATCTTGACGCAAGACCAACGTATTTCACCCAGCAGCAAAGTTGACGGTGTTGCTTGGTCGGGACAGAATTCAGGAGCCAGAAGCCAGAATTCAGAATAAATCTGCGTCGATCTGCGAAATCCGCGGTTAAAATTCGGTTGAGAGCCGAGGGTTGAGGGTTTGATTGAATCGAGCCACAGGCTCGACGCTACAGAACTTTTTGCTCTTTGCGTTCTTTGTGGTTCAATCCTGTTTGAATATTCAGCCCTTTGGCGTTTGGCGTTGTTACCGCCCGGTGAAGAGGGTCATTTGAAGTACGGCTTCAGATCAATGCGGGTAAAGCCGTGGGCGGGCGCGTCGGCGCCGGCAGCCAGCACAAGCGCCCGGTTGGCCGGATCGAAGATCATGGATTGGTAGGTGGCATCCCCCTGCGCCGCGCCGGTCAGCAGGTCTTCCACCGTGGATTCGCTGATCCGGCCGAACTGGCGGCGCGCGGCGTCATGTAAATAATCATAGCGAACACAGCGGCCCGGCGAATCAAGATCGTTCTGCCGCTGGTGGTTGGTGCCAACCAGCGCAGCGTTGTCGGGGGCGCGCCGGACGGTCACCCCCGACGGCGTCAACTCGGCGACGGCGCGGTCCCCGGAAGCGTCCACCAGCATGAGATTCCAGGCCATCTGGCGGGGCGTTTTTCGGAGGAAGGCGACGGCTTCCTCAACGGTGCGGCAATTCTCCAGCACGGTGCGGAAGAGGAGCATGCTGGGCATCGCATGCGCCAGCCGCAGAGGGTGCGGAACCTCCATCGTCGCCAGGCACAGGCCGTGTTCGTTCATGCCGGAGATGACGCCGATCAATCCTGGAGCCGCCGCGATGGACACAAACGCATAGCGGTCACGGGGATGATACACCAACAGGTACGTGTGCTGGTCGAGAATGCCGAACGTGGCGTAGTCCATGTTGCGGCCGAAGCGGGCGATGCCATCCGGCGCTGCAGCCGCCGGGAGAGCCACCGTGGAGCAGGCGTCGACAGCATACGTCTCGGGGAAACATTGGGCCAACATCGCCTTGGCCGGGTCCACCCCGACGCCGGCGGTCAGGGCCTGGAGCTCCTCCCGGTGTTCGGGACGCAGGTAACCCTCGAACCCGGCGGCAAATTTGACGGCGCGCCGGTAATCCTTGCGTCCCTGCTTGCTCGACAAATCGAACGCGTGGCTGAAGTAGCCGTTCATCACGGAGCGGATGGCCCCGCCAATCTGCTCCGCCTGGGACCTGCCCAGCGCCGCGGGATCGCCGCGCAGTTCGACGATGGAAACCGCGTTGGAAGCCGCAACTGCCGGGACCGGCGAGTTGAGATCGATCGAGTAAGCAATGCCAAGGGGCATCTGCGCGCGGGCTTGTCCGCGCAACCGCTGGTTGAGCACGCCAACCGCATCCGCCGCGGAGAGGTAGGCATTGGTCCGCACTTCGTCGGCGGTTTGGTCCATAATTTGACTGACGGCGCGCAGGTTCAACCGGAGGCGGTCCAAGGGCAGGGTTTGCAATCCTTCTTTCTTTCGGTCACGTAGGATTTCTTCCCAGGGAGGAAAATTCTCCTTCCACGTATTCTCATCGCGGACCAGATCAATCGAGCCGCGATCCGGCGCGGACCCGGTGGCGCGGTTGCCGTCAATCTTAAATGTGCTTTTGGGGGAGACCCGGGTTCCGGGCTGGAAACAATGGAATCCCTGCGCGGCCAGCTGGCCCGGGCCGTACGCCTGATCAAACGCCTTCCGCAACGCCGCGGAGGAACTCAACATGGCAATCGTGCCGTCGAGCAGGGCCCGATTTGATTCGCTGGCGTCCGGGTGCAGGTAAACGCAGGCGCGGATGGCCGCCGGATCGCCTTCGGCCAGGGCATCGAGAAATTTGTTCCAGGCCTGAATCGGATTCAATTCGCCCGAGGACGGAGGCGCAACGGCCGGATTCGGGCCGGAAGGGCGCGGACCGCGACAGCCGGAACCGGCGAGAACCAGAGCGCCGATGAAAATGACCGCGGCAAGTTTCGCGAATGGCTTCATTACCGGCTGCGAGCATAGGGGAAGAAACCTGCCCGGGACAACCAGATAAACCAAGCTGCGGGCGGAGAAAAGGCGGAAGGCGGAAGTCTTGCAAAAATTTCGCTGTCATCTGCGTCCGGGTAGTTGAACAATACCGCCTAACCAATGAAACCGCAGGAAGCAGCGCTGGCGCGGGCACACGCCATCAGCCTGGCGATGCTCGTGCTGATCGGCCTGGCCGGCCAGCCGGGTTGCCGGCCTCGGCAGGCGGAGAAAAAGGAAACCGCCTTCGCCATCAACACGAATGGACCCGGAACCAACACCGCCGAAGCCGCTCGGCGCTGGTTGTCAACGAACGCAATCCGGCTGGAAACGGTCGAGGCCGGACATGGGTTTGCGGATCTGCAGCCGTTGAAGCCAGTCATTGGCCCGGCCCGCATCGTCGCGCTGGGGGAGGCCACTCACGGCACCCGCGAGTTCTTTCAACTCAAGCACCGGATGCTCGAATTTCTGGTCACGGAAATGGGGTTCAACATCTTCGCCATGGAAGCCACGTTGCCCGAATCGTTCGACATCAACGATTACGTATTGACGGGCCGCGGCGACCCGGAGAAAGCGCTGGCCGGAATTTATTTCTGGACGTGGGACACGGAGGAGGTGCGCGCGCTGATCGAGTGGATGCGGAACTATAACGCCGACCCCAGCCACATCAGGAAAGTGAAATTCTGTGGTTTCGACATGCAGTCTGCACCCCGTGCGGCGAAAGTGACGCTGGCTTACCTGCACAAGGTGGATCCATCCCAAGCGGCCCGCGCGGAAAAGACGCTGGCCATACTCGCCAGTCCGTACACCGATGGCACGTTCGACCGACTGCCCCAGGACCAAAAGAACGCCGCCGCCAAAACGATTCAAGCAGTATTGTCGGGCTTCGACCAGCGGAAGGCGGATTACATCCGGCAGAGCAGCGCGGACGAGTGGGCCTTGGCCCGCCAACATGCCCGCGTGCTGAGCCAGAACATCGAGTTGCGCAATTCCAAATACCCCGATCCGGAGATTCGCGATCGCGCGATGGCGGAAAACACCCGGTGGCTGATGGACCGCGAAGGGCCTGACGCCAAAGCCGTGGTCTGGGCGCATAACGATCACGTCGCGACAAGCGAGGGCGCGATGGGATCGTACCTGCGCCGGAATTACGGGTTGGCCATGGTCGTGTTCGGCTTTGCGTTCAACCAGGGCGGGTTCCAGGCCCGGGAGGCCCCCTTTCAAACGAAAGGCGGCTTGCGGCCTTTTGAAGTGGGTCCGGCACCGGCCGGCAGCCTGGACGCGTTGCTGGCGGCTGCGGACCTGCAAATCGCCTTCATTGACCTGCGGACATTGCCGAAAAGCGGGCCGGTGGCGGAATGGTTTGCCGTGCCCCATGATACCCGGGATTTTGGGGGTCAATTCTTTGAGCACAGTTCCGGACTGGCCCAACGATGTGTTCCGCGAATTTACGACGGGTTGTTCTTCGTCAAGCAGACCACCCCGGCAAGGCCTTTGAGCAGCCGCGAGCCTCTGCAAAGGCTTGCGGCGCCGGCGAACACGGATTTCGAGGAAAGTGAGATCGGTCAACCGCCGGTTGACTGGCAATCGTCGCCCAACCTTTCGGGCTATGACTTTCAAGTCATTACCACAGACGACACTCCGTATACGGGCAAGCGCTGTGCCCGGCTCAGCCGGGTACCGGGCAGGCACTATGGTGAAACCGTTGGCAGTTTGTCGCAGCAGCTGGACGCAAAACCCTATCGGGGCAAAAAGATAAAACTGCAGGCCGCGACGCGTGGGGAAGTCATGGGACCGGAAAGCCATGCCTGGCTGAGGCTGGTTATCACGAGACGAACCGCCCTTATCGTGGACACGAGCAAGAAAGACTTCGACACGTTGGAACAATATCCGGTCATCACCCCAGAATGGGACCGGCGCGAAATCATTGCGGACGTGCCATCGGATGCCGCTTCGATCTTGTACGGAATTTATCTTTTGGGTGACGGGAAGGTGTGGCTGGATTCAGTCTCACTGGAGATAATGGAGAAATGACTGGCCAACAACAACGTCAAGGCTGTCACAATTTGTGATATCCCATTGTAAACGGGTAAACGTAAACACCGCCGTCCAAATCAGGTTTTAAAAAGTGAGTGAAAAGGGTCTCCGTCTCTCGCGGGATGAGGGTGAAAAGTGAAACCACAACCCATGTTCAACGGAGACCACAATGCTGCGCACCGGCAGTCTGTTTAGCCAAATTCTTAACCTCTTTCAACGCTCGACTTTCGCGCATCACGTTCATGAACTTAAAACCAAATATCATGCCCGCGGTTTTTCCAGCTGGGATCAGCTCGTCGCGATGTTGTTCTGTCAACCGGAGCAGGCCCGCTCGCTATGGGAGATTGCCGACGGGCCCAAATCCTGCGAAGGCAAACTCAAGCATTGGGAATTGGGGCAGGAACCCAAGCGATCCACGCTTTCCTCTGCCAACGCCCACCGGTCCTGGCAGCTGTTCCAGCGGCTGCTTTATGATTTGCTGGCCCAATGCCAGGCTCTCAGTCCCCGAAAGAAATTCCGCTTCAATAACCGGCCGTTAACCTTGGACCGCACTACGGTGGAGTTTGCGCCAAAATGTTCGATTGGGCCCGCTGGCGGCAAACCCACGGCGCGGTGAACTGCATCTATTGCTGGACCACGAAGGATATCTGCCGGTTTTCGGGCATGTCACTGACGGCAAAGCTGGCGATATCAAAGTGGCCCTAAGGCCTGATTTTCCAAGGGGATGCATCGGGGTGCTGGATCGGGGTTACCCCGATAACTTTCTCTTCCCTCGCTGGACCCGAGAAGGGATGTACTTCGTTTGCCGGCTCAAGGCCAACGCCGATGTGATCACGGTTCAGTCCCGCCCCATCCCCCAGCGTGGCGGAATCCGGCGTGATGAAATCAACCGGGGCAAACTGTTCGAGGGGGCCGTCCGGATTTGGAGGAATTGCGCTCGGTGACGGTCTGGTTGGAGGACAAGCAGAAAGAACTGGAACTGCTGACCGACCATTTCGGACTGGCCGCCGCCCTCGCCGCCACCTACATGGAACGCTGGCAAATCGAACTGTTCTTCAAGCAGCTCAAGCAGCACCTCAAAATCAAAACCTTCGTCGGCACCAGCGCCAATGCCGCATGCATCCAGATTTGAACAGCATTGATCGCGGTATTGGTGCTGCGTTATCTGCAATTCCGCTCCCGGTTCCGCTGGGCCCTCTCCAACCTGGTGGCACTCAGGCGCTGGCGTCTGTTCACCTATCGGAATCTCTGGGAATGGGTGGATCGGCCTTTTGACACCCCGCCACAGGGCCCTGACCAACTGGAGCTGAAGCGGGACAGCATCGGCACTTTCCCATGACCAACCTGTTCCACAAAAGAAAAAGCCCTCTCAGCGGTTGCTGATAAAATGCCGCCTCGCCGCCCGCCATTCCGGCCAATTGGGACAGCCGTAGACCCCTTTACGGTGAGCTGATGCGATAAAACCGTGCTGGATAATTCGTCCACTGGGGGTCGCTGAAGTAGAGGGATCCGTTGGTGAGAGTCGCAGATTGGACCGTAACCCATACGCCAGCTGCCAAATTGGCGCTGGCTTGCACAACCATTGGAATATCGGCCGTGCCGGTGATGGTGAAGCCGAATCTATTGGTTCGCACCCCAAAGGTGGCATCGCCGGTCTGGATGAACGGATTCCACAACACTGCCGGAAGACCGGTAACGCCTGAGAAGTCATCCCAACCGGTAGTCCCCGAAAGATAATAAATTGTCGCGGGGTCAGATGGAGGCCAAATGCCGTCATCATTATAAAACGCCGACGAATCCGCCGCCGGAGCGTTGCCGCTGAAAAAAACACTGGTCAGGCTGTCGCAGTCATAGAACGCATACTCTCCCAGACTGGTGACGCTGGCGGGAAGCGTCACGCTGGTCAGGCCGGAGAAAGCAAAGGCGTAGTCTGCGATACTTGTGACCGGCAAACCGCCGATAGTGCCGGGAATAGATATCTTAAGGCCGCACCCGGAGTAATTGTTGATGGTGATGGCATCGTTGTTTGTCGTGTAACTCAACTGGCTTAGTATGGGTATCGTTATGGGCAAGGCTGGGCGACCGGCAAAAGAGAAACCCCAGCCCGAGGCGCAGGGAGAATAATATATTGTCACGCTGGCATCATTATAAAACAGAGTCGAGTCATCGAACGGGGCGTTGCCAGAAAAATAGGCGGTGATCAGGTTGGAACAGCTCGCGAAGGCATAGCCGCCGACGCTGGCGATGGCGGCATTGATCGTGACGTTGGTCAGGCTGACACATCCATAGAACGCAGAGTTGCCGATGCTGGTGACACTGCTGGGGATGATAACATCGGCCAGGCCGTAGCAATATCCAAACGCCTGGGAGCCGATGGTATGGACGCTGGCGGGGAGTGTGACTCTGGTCAGTTTGTCACAGCCGTAGAACGCTCCTGAGCTGATGCCGGCGACATGGTTGCCAATCGTGACGTTCGTCAAATTGACACAATCATCGAAGGCATAGTCGCCCAGGTTGGTGACGCTATCGGGCAGGACAATGCTCGTCAGGTTGGTGCAAAAATAGAAACCGCTTAACGACGTGACGCCGCTGCCAATGGCAACATTGGTCAGGCCCGTACAACCGCCGAAAGCGTTTACGCCGATGGTAAGGACGTTGCTGGGAATCGTGACACTGGTCAGCTTGTCACAACCGCTGAACACTCCCTGGCCGATGGTGGTCAGGCCATGGCCAAATGCAGTGCGGTTCAAATTGAGGCATTCCAAGAACGCATTATCGTGGATTGTAACGACGCTGTCGGGAAAGGTGACGCTGGTCAGGCTGAAGCAGTCCTCGAACGCGTTGGTGCCGATGCTGGTGACGTTGGTGCCAAAATTGAGGTTGGTCAGATTTTCACATTCACCGAACGCGACGAAGCCCAAGCTGGTGACGTTGCCGCCAAGCGTGATGTTGGTCAGATTTTTGCATCCAAAGAATGACCAGTCGCCGATTATGCTGACGCTGTCGGGAACCACATAGATTCCCGGACCGCCGTTGGGGTATTCAATGAGCGTGGTTTGATATTTGTCAAACAACACCCCGTTTGAACTGCTATAAAACGAATTCGCTGGATCAACCGAAATCGCTTGAAGACCATTGAAAAGGGAATAAGGAGGGCTCGTATTGTAGTAGGAAGCAAACGCGCCGTGTCCGATATTGGTCACACTGGCCGGAATGGCGATGGTTGAGAGTTTGCTGTTCTGAAACGCCCCGTAGCCGATGGTCTTGACCCCGCTGCCCATCGCGACGTTCGTTAAATTCATGCAGTTATCGAACGCTTGTGCCCCAATGGAGAGGACGGCATCGGAAATGATAACGCTGCTCATGTTGGCGTATTGAAAGGCGCTGTCACCAATGTCGGCAACTGTCAGGCCACTGATCGTGCCGGGTATCGTTACGACACTGGATGACCCGCTGTAGCCCGTAATGGTGGCCGTGCCGTCACCGTTGTTTGTGTAAGAGAACTGCGCCTGCCCGAGCGCGGGCAACAACAGCATCGTCAGGGCGGGGAGTAGGTTCTGAATTTGAATCTTCATGGGGCCTCCTTCTTAAGCGGTAACAAGTTGAGTTTGAGTAAAATAATCCATTAGTCAATCGCGGATATGAGGAATCTTCGTGAACGGTTCCCAAGCTCTGACCCAAAACCGGTTGGCGGGTTGTTTCCGGGGCTCGAATTTTCTGCCGCCGCTTGCGCCTTCGCGGTGCTTCGGAGCGACCAGCCCGGGCTGGGGAAAATCCGGTGGACGCCAATCCGGGGCGCTGCTCCGGGTCAAATCCTGTCGACCTTTCGGGCTTTCCTGGGGACGAGGGACGCGCACGTTGACGGGAGGCAGAAGTCCTGATAGGGTTGAAGTCAGAAAGTCAGAGTTGGCAACCAATGTGAGGCTTCTTATGAAAAGCGGATTTGTGATGAATCACTTGCCGGCTCTGGCTTGCATCCTGTTCTGTGTCCCTTCCATCGCTCCCGCTCAACCCTGGCGTCCGCTGGGCCCTTTCGGCGGCGACGCGCAGGATGTAAATTTCTCTCCCACGAAGACCAACGTGCTGCTGGCCGGGATCGCCCCAGCCGGCAACCCGTATGGAAGTCTGTACCGGTCGAGCGACGGTGGCGCGACGTGGGCACAGGTGACAGGCTTCGGAGCTCAGAGCGCGTATGACATCGAGTTTGCCGCGGACGGCACGGCGTGGGTGGCCGGTTATAATGGCGTGTGGGTGTCCACGGACGATGGGTTGACGTTCACCATGCGCGACTCGGGACTGGGAAACACCTACGCCGTGGCGATCGATCCCTCAAACCCGCAAGTGCTTTGGGCGGGTCTGGCCAGCGGTGCGGTGATGAAGTCGGTCAACGGCGGGACCAATTGGGCGAACGTGTCGCCGGGGACCAGCATGGCGTGCGACGCGATCGCGATCAACCCGACGAATTCGTTGCAGGTCATGGCGGTCTTTGACGGAGGCTTCAGCGGAGGCGCGGTGTATTTCACGCCGGACGGCGGAGCGACGTGGAACAACGTGAGCGCCGGGCTGCCGCCCTACCCGGATCGTGCGGTGCGCTATGACCGCGGCCGATGGTTCGTGGGCGCCGGCCAGATCTTCGCGAGCGAATATTCCGGGCTTTGGCGCAGCACCAACAATGGCCAGACGTGGACGCAACTGGCCAGCGGCTGGCCGACTCCCGTCGCCGGTGGCGTCGCGATCGACCCGAACAATCCCGACGTGATCCTCGCCGCGACGCCCGACGGGCTGCACAAGTCGAGCAACGGGGGACAGACGTGGACGATCTCAGCGGGCGGCAGTTCCGGTTATAGCCTGGCGAGTGTGAGGTTTGCCCCGGGCAGCTCGGGGCGCGTGGCGGCGGGGGCGTCGTCCTACGGAGTGATCCTGAGCGACAACGCGGCGGCCAAGACACGGGTCAGCTCCACGGGGATCGGCGCTCTCAACGCTTACTCGGTCGCCGTCAATCCTGCCAACCCCGTGGAAATGGCCATGGCGTTCCAGAGCTTGAACAACGGAGGGGTGTACGCATCCACCAACGGGGGGGTGACCTGGCAGCTGCAATCCGCGCCCGGGACGCGATACTCCTATGTGAAGTTCGATTCCGGCGGGACGTTGTACGCCCTGTCCACCGGGCCGACGACCATCGCGCAGGAGGGGGTGTACCGGCGAAACGCGAGCGGCACCTGGACGCTGCTGGGGCCCGACCAGGGCCCGAACTACGAGACCGAGCTGGTATCCATTGATTTCGGGAGCACGAACCAAAACCTGTTTATCGCGGGCGGAGATGATTTTGTATCGGGGGCTGGAACGGCATGGCGCTCGACCAACGCCGGCGGCCTGTGGACGAAAACGCTGGTGACGAGCCAGTCGGCGGAGACCGAGCGGGTGTTGATCCTTCCGGACGGCACCGACCAGTTGGTGCTGGCCGGGGTGCAGACATTTTCCGGGCAGCCGGTCAACGGCGTTTATCGTTCGATCGATGGCGGCGCAACCTGGAACCAGGTCACCAACACGGGGCTGCCGAGCACGGTATGGATATACGACCTGACGACGGCGCCCACCAATTCGCACACGGTGTTCGCGGCCGATGGTTCCTTTTCGGGCGGCGGGATTTACCGCTCAACGGATGCCGGCGCGACCTGGAGCACTTACCTCACCGGCTACAATGTGCGCGGCATAGCCATCGATCCGACCAGCGCGGATGATGTGTACTTCTGGGCGGTTTTTAGCGGCCCGGTTTATCACGCGTCGAAGAACGGAACGCAGGTGGTCGCGGCGTCAGACGGATTGAGCGGAGGAGCCCAACAGATCATTGCCGTGTCCAAGCCGGCGCCGCGCCTGTTGGTGGCGGGCAACACTGGGGTGTACGAGTTATCCCTCGCGCCGCCGATTCTTCGCATCAATTGGGCGGGGAATCGGGCAGTCCTGACCTGGACCAATGCCGCATTCGCTTTACAGTCGTCCCCCAGCGCCGTCGGCAACTTCACGACGATACCCGGTGCCAGCAGCCCCTACACCAACATCACTTTCGGCCCCCGGCAGTTCTTTCGCCTGGCGAAGTAGGTAAAAACGGGTTTCAGAAAACGCAATGGGCTCAACGGCTCGTCCGGAGCATTGCCTCACGCCCGCTTGAATTTCAAGCGCCACGAGAGGTCTTCCCCCGCTTCAAAATTCGAGGATCTTCCTGGCATCGACTCCGGCATCCGGCCTTGCGGCAGGACTGGAACCGTGTGGTCGGCGAACACCAGTTGAATCTCCGCGAACCGGCTGCCCGGAGGCCACCGCATGGCTTCAACCGTGCGTCTGACCAGCGCGAGGGCGAGGGGAGGCTCGTTGCAGGTTGATGATTGGGAGTTGAGGGCGGGAAACGGGGCCATATTCAATCCCGCACTGCGCAACCGGACATTGAATTTCAGAAAGGAAGCTTCGAATTCTGTGCCTCGTGCGCTCTTTTTACAGCGGGAAATGGCAAAACGAGATTGACTTCGGAGTGGCGTATAAATTACGATTGGATGATAGGAATCCGCGCGACCACAGCTTCACCTTCTTGCTTCATGAACCGACCCAACCGTCTCCTGGTCCCCGTGGTGCTTGCCGCCTGGTTGGCTGTATCGCTGCCGGTTTCGGCGGATTCGACGGCGCCGCCCCTCGTCCTCATGAATCCGGCTTGCGCGGGCGGCAGCAATGCGACTTTGAACCTGATGGCCTGGCCCGGCGATTATGTCATCCAGACGGCCACCAATTTCCCGGGCGCCTGGCGCACCGAAACCAACATCAGCGTCGGCAGAAGCGGCCAGGCCGCCGTTGCCTTCCCGCTGAGGGGTCGCCCGCGACTTTTTATCCGCGCCGCAGGGCAGAGTCCATCCGATGGCCTGGGTTGTATGGCGCAGTTTCTCACGCTGGGCAGTTCATTTGCGCCTGAGGTGCATTGCGATGCCGGTGCGCCGGCGAAGTTCCTTTGGATCTGGAGCGATGCCACCACGACCACCAATTATCCGGTCGCCTCCAAGAATTTCGGCACGGCCGGAGCGCGGTGGCAGGGTCTGTTGATTCAGCCCTCCAATGTCGTCACCAGCATCAACCTCGGCTTTGACGGTTCCGATGGGGGTGAAACCACGCCGCTGGACAATTATCCTTCGCAAAACGTCGGCGCGGTGCGTTTCGCCCAGCCGATCCCGAGCCTGCAGTATTGGGCCTCCTCGTACAATCCGATCACCAACACGCTGGATTTCTCCGGGTTCACCAATCTGGCGGCCATCGAATGTTACCATTGCGCGCCTTTGCAGCATGTGGTGGTGTCGAACCTGCCGTCGCTGAAGCGGGTGTGCTTCGAGGATTGTGATCTCGCCGAGCTGGACCTTTCCGGGAATCCGAACTTCGAGGATCTCCGCGGCGCGATGAACACCTTTACCAATATCATGGTTGACCGCGGGACCGGTCCCCGCATCTGGCACTGGTGCGTGCGCGACAACCCGCAGCTCAGCCAGCGTTTCCAGGACATCATGACCAACTTCTACTCGCTGCAGGAGTTGTACATCTGGAATGACAACCAAGGCGGCGTCCTCACCACCGGGTCCACAAACCTGACGGACGTGGACATTTACGACAACCACTACACCCTGGCCGATTTCACCGGCCAGAGCCGGATGTGGCGATGCGAGGTTTTCGACAACCAACTGACCAACCTCATCATCACCGGCTGCACCGGCCTTCAGTATCTGGACGCCCACAGCAACCAGTTGACGACCAGCGCGCTGGACAATGTCCTGGCGTTTCTGGACGCCTCGGCCCCGGATGTGGTGAGCGTGGATTTGTCGCAGAATCCGCAGCTCCCCTCGGACGTCGGCTACGGCCACTGCGCCAGCCTGATGGCCAAAGGGGTGGATGTAAGCGTGGACTGGCCGGCGCCCTACAACGTGAGCAACGCCATCACCTTCATCACCATCAGCCGTAATCCGCACATGGAAATCCAGACGGGCGCCGGGCCGGCGACCAACATCCTCTGGCATTGGGGCGACGGCGCGGTGACGTCGGGCGCCCTGGTGGCCAGTCATAATTTCGGGAGCACCGGCACGCGCACGAATTACATCCAGGTCCTGCCGGCCGGCAGCGTCACCTACTTTGGCGCCCAGTCAGGCCGCACCGGTCAGGGTATTCAAAGTGTTTACGGCGCGGCCAAGTTCCCCAACCTCAGCGAGCTCTACCTGGATCAGGAAAGTCTCCAGGACCTGAGCCTGGCCGGCTGCAGCCACCTGCTTCAATTGCGCCTGGCCGGCAACGCCGTCTCGACGGCAGTCTGCGACCAGTGGTTCATTGACCTGAATAACGCCGTCGCCGGTCCCGTCACCGGCGCGGACTTTTATTATCCGGCCAGCCGGCGCACCTCCGCCAGCGACGCCGCCTGGACGAGCCTGGTGAACAAAGGCTACGTCATGCATCCAAACTGATCGCCCAGACGGATCGGTCCTGGCATGCAGGATTGTGGGTCAAAAGCTGAAGGCCAACGCCCCGATTTTGTTTCAGCACTATCCGCCTCACGCCCGCTTGAATTTCAATTGCCACGAGAGGTCTTCCCGGGCTTCAAAATTCACGTGAATGCGCACCAGCCCGTCCGGCAGCAGCCAAACCGAGTATCCGGCGAAATCGTGCGGCAGCTCCGCCGCCTCAAGGTCCAACGCATAGCCGGGTGGAACCCGGACCAGGGCGTTATGGCGGGTCCCTTTGCCGCCGAGCGATGTCCCGGCCAGCGTATTCGAATCAGCCGACCAGGCCACATCGCGCAATTCCACCCCGCCTTGCGTAAAATGGCGGTCGGTGGAAACCACCTGCGGCACGTCGCGGGATTTCCGCAACGCGACGAGCGCCACGGACTCCGCCGGCACCGGCATCCTCAGCTCCTCCCGAACCTTGCCGAGCAGCCGCTGCTGCCAGAACTCAAACGCCAGCCATTCCTGGCCGGAATCGAGGCCCAAGCGGGACAAGGAGACGCTCTTCTCGACCGCCGGGCCGGGCGCGTAGTTGAAAAGCCCCACCACCACCCATTCCTCGAACGGATTCCTCACCGGCAGGACGAAGATTTCCGGTTTTTCCCGCTCGAACAGATCAACGGGTCGCGCCGCTTCGCCAAAGGACGGAAAGACCTTGCGCACAATGTCCAGCCGCGCGCCATCCAGATCGGTCAGGCGATCCCCGCTGATCATGGTTCCGCCCGACAGCGCGATGAGGGAGGCCGCGACCGTTGCCTGCGAGGGAGTCAGCAGCGAAACTCCCAGATGATCGGCGTCGTTGATCCAGGTGCGCTGGTGAAAATAATAGCGTTTGGCAATCGCCGGCGCGTTGCTGTTGTACGCGCCGACATATTGCTCCCACGTCAAAAAGGGCTGGTCCAGTTCGATGCGGGTGCTGTCGATCAACCCGACCGCCGTCTGCGCGGGACCGCAGTCGAGCAGGTGGCGGTTGCGACCCATCGCCTCGCGCATGATCTCGACCCCGCGGCGATAAGCCATCGCCCGGCTCCAGGTCGGGTCCTGGTAGCGTTCCGCGGCCAGGATCGTCCATTCGACGAAATCGAACTTGATGAAGTCGTAGCCCCATTCGCCGGCCACCGTCCGGAACAGGCGGCTGAACCATTCCGCGGCCGCCGGATTGCTGATGTCCAGGCCGTAGAGCTTCGTTGAGCCCCGGTCGCCGCAATGCCGGATCGAGCCGTCCAGGTTGCGGATGAGCCAGTCGGGATGATGGCGGTGAATGTCGGTTCCCTCGGACACGACGTACGGCGCGATCCAGATCCCCGGCCGCAGGCCCAATCCGCGGATCCGGTCGGCCAGCCATTTCATGCCGTGCGGGAAGCGCTCGTTGCCTTCCCAATCGCTGAAGGCCCGCTGGTAACCATCGTCAATCTGGATCCATTCCAATCCGTAGGGCTTGAGCTCGCGCGCCGCAAACTCGGCGTTTCGCACAATCTCGTCTTCGCTCGTGCTGGTGTGGTCGTAAAACCAATTGCACCAGCCGTTGATGATGGGCCCCGGCCGCCGCACGCCGTGGGCATCGCCGATCATTTGCGCATAGTTTTCGAGTGCCACGAAGGGGTCCGGGCCGAGCTGCAACGCAAAACGGCCCGAGCGCGCCGCGGCGCCGGGTTTCACCACGAATTCCTGGTTGAAAAACGCCTCGCCCACCAGGCTGAAGCCCTCGCGGTGCCGATAGGAGGCAACCGCCGCCTCAATCCGACCGATCGCAAAATCGTTTTCGACGAAACCGACGGTCAGTCCCGGATCGGCCGGCCGGCCCGCAAAGCCCATGTTCCAGACGCTCTTCCGGGTCTGATGATGACCCGGCGCGAAGTCGGCCAGATTGCCGGGATCGGCGTAGAGGAATCCGTTGGTGAGCGACTTCGCCAGGTGCGGCCAGGCGCACAGTCCCGATTCCCCGGGAACCGCGCGCACCGGTTCAATCGTGCGCAGCCGCAAGTCGGCGTTCGAGTCATTCCGGCATTGGCACTCCATCAGCAAAGCATTGCGCTCGTCGTAGAGCGAGAGCTCGATCCGGAGGGTGCGCCCGCGCCGCGGGTCGGCGCATTCGGCGACAATCTTCGTGCCGCAGCCAAGCGCGTCCTGAATGCGCTCTGTCCGCGCTGTCCGCACCAGACCCGCATCCGCGGAACTGCACGACCAGGATGGGCCGAGCGCGCGGGTGCGCGCGTTGATGAGCAGCGGCGGGCCGTCCGCCAGCCAGGCCTGAATGAGACCGGACGCCAGATCGAACCGCGCCCGCAGGTAGCGGTTTGATATCGCGGGCGATGCCGGGCCGGGTGGCGAGCCCTCAAGTCGGAGCCCCGCCGCGGCCCACCACCCGCCCGCCAATCCCAGCGCGAGCATTTCCCGGCGGCTCATCAGGGTCATCGGGCAAAAATCCTATACCGGCGGCGGGCGGGCGTCCACCCTGCGCGGAAATGGATGATGTCCTGACTTTGTCGAGTTGCGCCACAGGCTCAACACCACACCCAACCCCATCGGCCGCAGGCGGGGAATGACCCGGTGGAAAACGTAAACAACCCGCTGGTTTACGACATGGCGCTGAAGAATGCCGGGGTTCCCGTGCAGCTGCATCTGTATGCGGAGGGCGGGCACGGGTTTGGCTTGCGGCCATCGAAATTTCCGATTACGAAATGGCCCCCGCTGGTGGAGACCTGGCTGCGAACCATCGGGATCATTCCGAAGTAGGACCCCGGGTTGCTGAGAGTTGATGGTTGAGCGTTGAGAATTTAACGGCTCGCGGGGACGCTCACCCCACCGGGGATTTCAAGCCTGCATCTCTGCAAAATTTCGCCTGGGCGTGTCGAGGGAAATGCGATAACGCATCGAATCGGGAATTCTTTGGGCGCCGGGCGTTTCTGACAGTTCGGTTCCGCGCCGCTCAGCGTTCAGCTCTCAGCCCTGGGAATCGGATTCAAATCCCCGTTTTGCCGCTTCCCCTGGATGAGGCCTTGCGCTACAAGTTGGGCTTGTGAACTTGGCTTCGTGGCGGTACGGGGTCACGCGCTACCAATGGCTGGTGCTCTTCGTGGCGTGGCTGGGTTGGGTGTTCGATTCGATGGACGCCACCATCTACGCGCTGGTCCTGGAACCGGCTTTGCACGACCTCCTGCGCGCACCCGGCAGTGGAACCATCAATCCCGCGGTCATCGGCTGGTATGGCGGAATCATCTTTTCGATTTTCCTCATCGGCTGGGCGGTTGGCGGCGTATTGTTCGGCTTGCTGGCCGACTATCTCGGGCGGACCCGGGCGCTGGTTTTCACCATCCTGATTTACGCCGTGTTCACCGGCCTGGCCGCCCTGTCGCAGACCTGGTGGCAACTGGCGGTGTTCCGTTTCATCACGGCCCTGGGCATCGGCGGCGAATGGGCGGCCGGCGCCACGCTGGTGGCGGAAGCCTGGCCGGAAGACAAGCGCACGCGGGCGGCGGGCCTGCTGCAATCGGCGTGGGCGGCGGGCTTCCTGGCGGCGGCGGTCATCAACCTGCTTCTGCGCCACCACGGCTGGCGGCCGATTTTTGCGGTCGGGGTGCTGCCAGCGGTCGTGGCCCTGTTCGTCCGGCTGTGGGTCCGGGAACCGGAACGCTGGGTCAAGGCCCGAGCCGAAGAACGGCGGGCCGGCGGCCCGCGCCCGTTGAAACTGATGGAACTGTTTTCGCCGGGGCTGCTGCGCCCCACGCTGGTCGGGTCCGGCCTGGCGTTTGTGGCGGTATTTGGTCTCTGGGGGGCGACGAACTGGACGCCCACGCTCGTGCGCAAATTGCCGGAACTGCAGGGGCTGAGCACGGCCGAACTCGCCAGCCGGGTCAGTTACGCCACCATGCTGCTGAATGCCGGGGCGCTGGCGGGTTACCTCAGCTTCAGTCCGCTGGCCGACCGCGTGGGGCGGCGGGCGGTTTTTGCCCTGATGTGCGTGGGCAGCCTGGTCATGCTGCCGGTCACGTTCCTGACTCCGCGGACCTACGGCGAAGTGCTGTTGTTGTTGCCGCTGCTGGGTTTCTTCAACAACGGCATTTTCAGCGGCTTTCCGATTTACCTGCCGGAATTGTATCCCACGCGGATCCGCGCGACGGCCGCCGGATTTTGTTTCAACGTCGGCCGCGTGCTGGCGGCCACGGGCCCCTTTGTGACCGGCTACCTGGTTGTAACGCTGGGAAATTTCGGCCGCGCCGCGAGCGCCATGGCGCTCATTTACGTCGTCGGCCTGCTGATTCTGCTTTTTGCTCCGGAAACTCGGGGCCGGCTGCTCCCGCCGTGAGCGAACGAACCGACGGCGGCGAGGCGGCTCCGCGCGAACCGGTGTGGCGGGCCAGGCGACGGCGTGCTGCCGATGGGTGGTCAGCCACAGTAATGGACGAGAAGGCGCAAGCGACCGGCAGCCGGGGCGATGTCACAATTTGCGATGTTCGCAGCATCGCTTGACGAGGGTGCGCCAGGCTTGCCGGCGCGGCCGCAGAATCCAGGGTCCAAAGTCCTTCCCGTCCTTCCTCGGTGAAAGACTGCCTTGTTTATTCGATTCGACAAATTGCCGCCGCTGTGCCAGATATTATTCCATTACATTGCCAAGGAGCTGTTGTGCTGAATCTCTACGAGGCCGTTCGTTCGAATCCGGGCATCCGCAAGCTCGAGATTGGCGACTTTCTGTTCGCCGAATACACCTGCGGCGTGGGCGAGGAGAAGATCGGGATTTGGGCGCCTTCGGATTATCTGGTCAACGTGATCACCGGCAAGAAGACGTGGTACACCGCTGACGGCGTCTGGGAGGCGAACCGGGGCGAAACCCTGTTTTTCAAAAAAGGCGCGGCCACCATCAATCAGCACTTCGAGGTGGATTTCTGCCTGTTGATGTTTTTCATTCCCGACAATCTGGTCAAAGCCACCGTCCGGGAAATCGCCGGCAGCCTGCCCGCCCTGCCGCCCAGCGCGGGCCCCCTTCCATCGGCGGTGCGGGTGGAAAATGACACGGCGCTGGCCGCTTTTTTCCAGTCCATGCGCACGTACTTTTCCGGCAGCGAAAAGCCGTCCGAACCGCTCTTGCGCATAAAGCTGAAGGAGCTGATCGTGAGCATCGTGACCAGCGGCCAAAACCCGGCGCTGGCCGCCTATTTCCGGACGATCGGCGAACGTGAGGCGCCGTCGGTGCCGGAAATTATGGAAGCGAATTTCCGCTTCAACCTCTCGCTCGAGGAATTCGCAAAGCTGAGTCACCGCAGCCTGTCATCGTTCAAGCGAGACTTTCAAACGGCCTTTCAGGAAGCCCCCGGCAAATGGCTGCTGCGGAAGCGCCTCGACTATTCCGCCGCGCTGCTGCGCACTTCAAGAATGAACGTCACGGAAATCGCGTTTGAAAGCGGGTTCGAGGACGTTTCGCATTTCAGCCGGGTGTTCAAGGAGCGGTTCGGCGCATCGCCGCTGGCATACCGGCAGAAACCGCTGGCGGCCGCCTGACCTGCCCAGTCAAAAGATTGAGCCTTGCAGCAAAGCGCGGCCCGTTCCTTTCGCGTATCGTGTCACCCAGATGGAACCGGATTCCCCGGTCCTGATCGAAAGGAAATAGAAAACCATGTACAATCAAGAAAACCTGAAGCAGTTGAAGAAAATGGACGGCCTGGCGCCGGAAGTGATGAAAGCCTTCTGGGCTTTTGACAAGGCGGCCGTGGCCGAAGGCGCGATTCCGGTCAAATACAAGGAACTCATCGCCGTGGCTGTCGCCCTGACCACGCAGTGCCCGTATTGCATCAACATTCACAGCGCCAATGCGCGCAAGGCCGGCGCCACCGAGATCGAGTTGACCGAGGCGGCTCTGGTCGCCGCCGCGCTGCGGGCAGGAGGAGCGGTCACCCACGCGACCCACGCCCTGGCCAACTGAACGAAAATCCCTTCATCAAAGATCCGACCATGAATAAACCCTCTCTGTTCTTTCGCACGACCGTGTTGTTGTACGGCACGGTGGCCTATGCCGCCTTCCTCGCGAGCTTCAGCTATGCCGCGGGTTTTGTCGGCAATTTCCTCGTCCCGAAATCCATCGACTCGCCTCCGACCGCACCGCTAAGCAGGGCGGTCCTGGTGAACGCGGGATTGCTCGCTCTGTTCGCCGTGCAACATAGCGTGATGGCCCGTCCGTTTTTCAAGCGATGGATCACGCGTTTCATCCCGGCCGCAGCCGAGCGCAGCACTTACACGCTCGCCGCTTCGCTCGCGCTCATGCTGCTCTTCTGGTTCTGGCAGCCGATGGGCGGGACCGTCTGGCGGGTGGACAACCAGATTGGCCGGTCCCTGCTTTACGGCGGATCCGCCTTCGGCTGGGGGCTCGCGCTCGCGACGACTTTTCTCATTAACCATTTCGACCTGTTCGGTCTGCGCCAGGTCTGGCTGTATTTCCGCAACCGAACCTATAGCGCTCTTCGGTTCGGAACTCCCGGGCCTTACCGGCTGATCCGGCACCCGCTCTACGCAGGCTTTCTTTTTGCCTTCTGGTGCACCCCGACCATGAGCGCCGCGCACCTGTTTTTCGCCGTCCTGACCACCGGCTACATCCTGGTGGGCATTCAGCTCGAGGAGCGCGATTTGCAGGAGGCCCATCCCGAATACGCCCATTACAAGCGCCGCACGCCGATGCTCGTACCGCGCGCGGGAGGCAATGAATCAGACCGGCCGGATGCACTTTCCGCCTGAAAATGCAATGGAACCACCAACCCCCGTGGCGCGTGCCGGAGAGCTGCGGCGCGAGCCGGCTCGCGCCCCATCACAACCACCGATATCTATGCTCGAACTGAGACCCACTTGCGAGAACTGCAACCGGCCGTTGCCGGCCGACTCGACGGAGGCGATGATCTGCTCGTTTGAATGCACCTTCTGCCGGCCTTGCGTCGAGGACATTCTGGGAAATGTCTGCCCGAACTGCGGCGGCGGATTTTGTCCCCGGCCAATCCGGCCAAAGAACAACTGGAAAGGCGGCGACTATCTCGGCGCCTACCCGGCCAGCACGACTGTCAAGCATCGGCCGGTGGACTCCGTTCTTCACCGGCAATTTGCCATGGCCATCAGAGCTATTCCGCCGGAGCGGCGGTGACGGTGTGATTCACGGGCCTTCTGTGTTTTGCGAACGACCGGAACGAGGCAGCGTCACATGGTAAACTGCTTTCAGGGAATCGTTCGTATATTTGTTCCCGTGCTCGTCATGCAAATCCCAAAACACATCAATCACTCCATTGGACGTGGTGCCCGAGATGGTTTTGATATGTTCCCCGGCCGGCGACTTCAATTCAATGGTGTAAACCCCATGCGGCTCCGCGATTTTGGCGTATAGCGACGCCCCTTTGTCGGTGAACAGGCTCGTGCCCTCGAAGAACTGGACCACGTTGCTGGAATAGAACGGGAGCACTGGCCCCTTAACTTCCAGCGTATGCCAGTCTCCTCCTTTTCCCGTGCAAAGCAGCTCAACCTGAAGCGCGTGCTGACCGGGCGGGTCATAAGTTGTGTTCCAGCTCAGCAAACAATTGCCATTGGTGGCGCGGCTGAACTCCTGCAGTTCACCCCCGCCATCATACGCCCGCACCTCGGGACTCGAAGCCACCCAAACCGCATCCGTAGGTTCCGGCCCCCCGGCATCCACCAGCAAACGAAGCTCCCCGATTTTTTTCACGACGTCGTAACGCATGGGAACTTCAAACGTGGCGATGTCCGGCTCTTCGCCGGTGACAACCTGTCTGGCCGATAGCAATTCCGCCATCGACAATTTGTTTGTCGCCGGGCCTTCCTGGCTCTGGAGAAAGACGCTCAGCGGTTTACCCTGGAAAGCCGGGTCCTTGATCTTGACCGGCTTCCGGGTCAAAAGGTTTTTAACGGCGGCCTGCCGTAAAGTTTCCGCTCTTGCTTCATCGGCTCTTTCCCGTTCCTCGATCTGCGCCAGCTTTTCCGCCTGCACCCTTTGTTCCTGTTTCCGCCGCGCCTGCGCGTCCGTTGTTGTGGCAGCCAAAGGCCACACGAGATCGGCCTGCGCCGTTCGTGCGGCCGGTCGAAACGGATTTTCGAAATCCTCATTGCCCTTCTGCGGTTGAAACTGCCCGCCGTCATCCAAACAATCCAGGCCCACGGAATACAGGACGAAGCGGCCATCGTCGGTGCCGCGGTAACGCAAAGGCCGGCCATCCATGAAATCCAACGGAGCGGCTTTCAGGAATTCCGGGGCCAGGCCGGCCAGCGCCTTGGGATACCCGCCGTGCCGGTTGCGATAGCGTTCCAGGGCGAGAGCGGTGACGATGAGTTGTCGCTCCGTCTCGGTTTCCGCCGCGAGACCCAGCATGCTTTTGCCCCGCTCCTGGATGCGCCGGGAGATTTCCCACGTGTTTCTCCTCATCTCCGCCCGGGTCGGATATTTGGAGTGGAAGACCGGGGCATTCGTCACGCCGGGAAGACCGCGCATCTGCGCCCAGCTATTGGCTTGAATGGCGTTGCGGAGCTCAATCTCCCGATCGCGATAGAAAAGCAATATGTCCCTTTTATCATCGGCATTGCCATGCTGGAGATAGTCTTGCTGACGCGAGGCATAGAGGAGTTTGGACCAAAGGCCTAAGGGATTATCCAGAGCCTGCTCGACAAAAACACCGAAGGACGGGCGGGGCCGCGGTTGCAGGGGAGGTTCGTAGTCACCCTCCTTCACATCGCTGGCGCGCTTGAAGGCCGCAACTTCCGGCAGGCCAGCAAAGAAATCAACCCCTTCCCACTCCCGTTGAAGTTGTGCGAGTTGTGTGTCCGTCCAGCCGTTGGTCTGCAACGCCTGCCACGTGGCGGCAAACGCCAGTTTCGCGTTCTCGAAACAGACCCGATGCGAAACCTCGACCGGCTCCACCTTCCAGGCCGTCACCAGCCGGGTCGCTGCCATCAAGTTGGAGTAGGCGGCATCCAGGTTGCCTTCGTGCAGGGCCAGCATGGACCGGTCCGCCAGCACCTGCGTCAAATTCTTCAACATGGCCAGGTGCGGCAGCAGCATGTAGTTGCCGTCCCCGGCGCGCAAATTGAACTGGATGGGGCCGGACAGAATGGCCGCGCACGCGGCATCCGCCTGCGACTGGTTCTGGTTGAGGACCTCCCGGAATTCGTCCCAAGTCATTTCATTCTTGTTATCCGGCCAGGAAGGCGTTTGCTTTTTTAAAAAACCCATTTCCCAGACAACGATGGCGGAATTGTTGCCCGCGCCTTCCATCAGATTCGGGTGGTCGGTAAATCGCGGAGCATTACGCGCTGGAGCGGTGGCGTTTAAAACCGCCTCCCGCGCCTGCAATTCGGGAGACGTCGAGAGATTAAAATCGGCAAGGTCGGTCTTGAAGCCCTGCTGTTGCAGGGTGCGGCGGGTTTGGTCGAACGCGTTTTCGCCCGTGGCACCCCGGCATAATACGACAACACCCAAGCCGCCGCAGGAGGCGAGAACCACCGCAATTTTCCACCACCGATTTGCCAGAGGACTTTTCACAGGCGGCCAATCTTGCGTTACGGTTTCAATCTTTGCCCGGCATCGGGCAAATTGGCCAGCTTTTTAAATAATTTTTTCTTTCCTTTTGGGCATCGAAGATTCACGTTTCCCATCATGAGCCGCTTCGCGCCTAAATCCCTTTTCAGGGGATGGGTAATCGCGTTTTCGCTGCTGGCGGTTTCGGTGAAGGCCAATCCGGCGGCGCCCAGTGTCGTTTCCGCCCCACTCCAGCCGCAAGTTCTCATTCCCATCGCTTTTGCGATTCTGGCCGAGGCGATTTGCATCGTCTGGTTGCTCCGGCGCTGGCGGCATCCGCACCTGTTGATCCTCTGGCTGATGGGAATGCACCTGTTGACGTATCCGCTATTCCTGGGCTGGCTCTGGTTGACTTACGGCATGCACCCGGCTCTGGGCGTGGCAACCGGCGAGGGATGGGTGGTGATATTTGAAGGATGCCTGATATACCTGCTCTGCCGCTTCCGGGCGCCGCGCCGATCAACTGTGGCGGCTCCGTCCATCACGAGAACGCTGGTTGCCTCGCTCCTTGGCAACATTTGTTCGGCGGTGATTTTCCCGGTGTTGATGATACTGTATTTCTGGTTGATCCCGCCGCACTTTTAAGAGGAACTGCGCGGACCGGGCATCCTCCGGTGCGCCGCAGGGAATGAGGCAATGCTTGGCAATGTCGTTCGCAAGATTGATGGACCCCGCCCGGAAGCCATCCAGAAGGCTCCGTTCCTTGCCGGCCAACGGAATGGCGACCGGCGGCCCGGCATTGATCCTGAAATGAACGGGGGTGCCACAGCGATGTCAAAGTTCCATGCCGATGGCGAAATATCGCAAGCGCGCCCGCCAATGGTGGCAAAAGGAAATCCAACCGCTGTTGATTCTTGTGCTGGCGCTGTGCTCCATCCGTTCGTCCCTGGCGGACTGGAACGATGTGCCCACCGGCTCGATGAAGCCGACAATTCTCGAAGGTGACCGTATTTTCGTGAACAAACTCGCCTACGACCTCAAAGTGCCGTTCACCACCCGGCACCTGGTTGAATGGAGCAACCCGCGGCGCGGCGATATCGTGGTTTTCTATTCGCCGAAGGATGGCCAGCGGCTGGTCAAACGCGTCATCGGCCTGCCCGGCGACACCGTCGAACTGCAAAACGAGCGGCTCAGCATCAATGGCCGGCCGGTGGACTATGCCATGCCGGACCCGACCATGGGCGAGCAACTTACCGGGGCGGAACGCGAACGCGGCGTTTTGGCGACGGAAAAACTTCCCGGCTGTCCGCATCCGGTGATGGCCATCAACGGCGTTCCGGCGATGCGCACTTTTGCGCCCGTGACGGTCCCGGCAGGCCATTATTTCATGATGGGCGACAATCGCGACAACAGTTTTGATTCGCGTTACTTCGGCACGGTGGCGCGCGAACAAATCGTGGGCCGCGCCACGGGTGTGGTTGTTTCTTTTGACAAACAGAATTATTGGCGGCCCCGCTGGAGCCGCACCGGCTCCTCCCTGGAGAGCAAGCCCGAATAAACCGGAGCCGGGCGGGAAGGGACACGCTGGGCGCCAAAGGGGTACGGGTGGAGAATTCAACCTCCGGCGGCCGCCCGGTTGAAAAAAGAAGGCCGGATTTTGTCCGGCCTTCTCTCTTTTTTTCGGGCTACGCTTACAGCTCAACCTCTGATTGATTCGACTCTACGCCGATTAACCCTTTCGTCCAGAAAAAGTTATCCACACTGTTCACCGCCGGGAAAGGAATTCCCTTCGTCACCGAAATCATGACCGACCGGTCGAGGACGAACAACGCACAGAAATCCCTGGCGAGTCTCACGATGGAAGATTCCGCTTCGACAGGATGTCACCTGGCCGCCTTGCCGGGACCATGCCCGTTCCTGGCCGAGGAGCGAAGCCGAACAAAGCGACCAGGCTGCGCTGGAAGCCCCGATCGTTCAGCCGATCCCGGTTTGAATCCAGCGTTCAGGATTAGGCTTTCCGCCAGACTGTTACGGTGTATGCTATCGGGACGACCGTCAAGCACGCGCCCCAACGGACCATGTGGTGCACAGTATCATTCACATTCGAGGTGAGACGTTTCGACCGTGCGTTTGGCGGACACTGGCGCGAGGGCAAAAACCCTTTGCTTTTGGGGCGCGGAATCGATTGAATTGGCCTTGAGGATGCTGCCAAATGCGGATGAAGGTTGAATATTTCATGAAAGTCAGATTTGCTTTGGGTTTGTGCCTCATCCTGGGGGTGACGAGCGCGTCCCGGGCGGCCGATAATCCCTCGCAAGCCGCCGCCCGCAAGGCCCTGGTAATCAAGTGGAATCAACTATTCGACGCGGAAGGCGAGTGGCGGACGGCAACTAATCCGGCTCCCCAGCCCGTTGCGGAAGCCCCCGTGACTCCCGCAACCAACTTGACCGAGGCGGTCAGCGCAGAGGCAGTGGCTACGCAAGCGCCTTCGGTGGTCACCGTTACGCCGCCGGTTCGGAGTGTTGAAACGGCAACCGTTGAAACTCAAGCCGTTGCAGCTCAGTTTCCTGTCGCGCCGGGTCCGGCTGCCCCTGAACCTCCGGCTGGCGCTCCAGTTAGGACGGCTCCGGTTGCCACTGCTCCTGATTCTGCCGGGCCGGTTATGGTCGCTCCCGTTACTGCCACGCCGGTTGACATGAGGCCGGCGGCGCGGTTCCCGATATTTCCGTTTGTATTGCTTTCGTTGCTGTTGATAGCGCTCGTCACCATTTCGCTGCTGCTGCTAAAGCTCAAGCAGGTGAAAGTCCTGTTGCTGAGACATCCTCTGGTCGCGGCTCGCACGGGCACTGCGGCTCCTGTGGTTAGCCGCCCAAGTGCGCCTCCCTCGGCCGCGGCCCCTCAGGCCGCAAAACCGCCGGCGGCAATGCCTCAGGTCGCAAAGCCTCAGGTCACCAAGCCACAGGTTGCGGGGCCTGCGATCGCGCAACCTCCGGTCGCCAGACCACCAGCCCAGATGCCGGTGGTTGTCGAGCGCGAGCCGGAAAAGCCGGCGTTAGGGGAAAACGCGCCGGCGGTGCCGCCCTCCACGAAATTCAAGGTCGTGGACCCCCGGTTCCAGGAGCTCGCGGCCGCAGAACCGGTGGTGATGGAATTCTCGTTTATGGAACCTACGATCGGGGAGGTGTCGTCAGGGGAATCGGCAGCTGCCGGGCCGACTCAGATCTCCCCGGCCGCGGCAGCGGAAACACCCGCGCCAACGCCCATTCCCGCCAAGAGCAAAAGTGCCGGTCCGCGTCGCAAGCGGGTTGTCGCATCGAACGGTGCGCCCGGCGATGTTGGCCTGACGAAAAGCAACCGGCCAATCCTGAAGGCAGAAGGAAAGCGGCCGGCGGGCACCCGCCCGGCACGGCGCCGTGAAACGAAAAGTGGTTGAGCGGCGAAATTCCGCCGCCGCCCTGCCCCGTTAACCACAGCCCCTGAGGGTTACCGCAGTCCCGTCCAGCGCGGCGGCCTGCCCACGATTCACTTCTGGAGCGTGAGCTTCAAACCCCAGTCTTCGCCGGACGGAAAATCCGGCAGTTGAATCCAGCCCCAGACATTGGCCTTCAGCGACCCGGTGCCGGCTTTCGACCATTCGCCGGTGCGCGGGTCGAACCATTGCGCCTGATAGCTCGCCAGCGGCCGGGCACCCCGGATGATCCCGTGGGTCGGATAATCCGGCTCGAAATAGGCAAGGAAGTAATCCCGTTCCGGTGTGCGCGCACAATAGGCCCAGCCGGTGAAACCCTTGGTCACGTGGGTTTGGCTCGGGGAAACCAAGTTCGCGTCCGGCACCAGGTCCTGATACCGGCGGCCTTCGGACAGCGCGAA
>Ga0335069_10002316_pt1 | contig 29427 bp, 25 predicted proteins | sample Lox_Sample_11_FD_206714 | JGI IMG/M metagenome (GOLD analysis project Ga0335069, IMG submission 206714) | Soil microbial communities from Loxahatchee National Wildlife Refuge, Florida, United States - Lox_Sample_1.1 | ecosystem: Environmental > Terrestrial > Soil > Wetlands | place: USA...
GCGTTCCTAATTTTGACCGCGGTGGGAGTGCGGCGGATGATCGTGTCGGCGATTCCGGTCCAGTTATACGCCGCCGTGGCCGTTGGAATCGGGCTGTTCATTGCTTTTATCGGATTGCACAATTCTGGAATCATTGTCGCCAGCAAGGACACGCTGGTGACGATGGGAAACCTGCGGAATCCTGAGACAGCGCTGGCAGTGTTTGGGCTGCTGCTGGTCGCGGCGCTGCTGGCGTGGAAGGTACGCGGCGCGATCCTGATCGGGATTCTGGGGACTACTGCGGTTGGGGTTTTGTTTGGCCTCGTAAATTGGCGGCCGCAGACCTATTCTTTTCGAGATATCACGGCGACCGCTCTGCATTTGAATATTCGTGGCGCGATCACTTACGGATTCGTCGAGATTGTTTTCGTTTTCTTGTTCGTCGATCTGTTCGACAACATCGGGACGCTCGTAGCCGTCGGTAAAGAAGCGAAGCTCTTCGACGAGGCGCACCAGATTCCTCGAATCAACCACATTCTGTATTCGGACGCGACAGCGACGGTTGTTGGCGCGCTGGCGGGTACGTCAACCGTGACGAGTTACATCGAAAGCGCGGCAGGCGTCGCGGCGGGCGGCCGATCGGGAGTGACGGCAATTGTCACTGGAATGCTTTTTGTACTCGCGATGTTTATTGCGCCCGTGGCCGGCGCGATTCCTGCGGCGGCGACTTCGCCCGCGCTGATCGTGGTCGGGTCGTTGATGGCGGCCCACGCGGCGGAGATTCCCTGGTCGAATACGGTGATTTCCATTCCCGCATTCTTGACGATTCTTACGATTCCGCTCACGTTCAGTATTGCGAACGGTCTCGCGTTTGGGTTTACTGCTTATACAGTGTTGAAGGTCGCGCGTGGGGAATTTCGCGAAGTGAATTGGCTGGTGTACTTGTTAACCGCGCTATTCATCGCCAGATTTCTGTATCTAGGGTCAAGCTAGCAGCCGGAGCTACACTGGAGCGAGCGGCGGCGCAGCGCCGGGGAGTAAATCGATGCATTTGGTCCGTATACTTGTCGCAACGATTCTAGCGGCGGTTGCCGGAGTAGCAGCCGATTCGTTGGTCGGAGTTTGGAAACTGGACGTCGAGCACTCGCAGTTTTTGGAAGGACCGAAAGCGCTCAATGGCGCTCTCATCTACGAGCGGAAGGGGGCCGGTTTTGTCGTCCAGCATCAGCTTATCTATGCCGATAAGCCGGCAACCCAGTTCAGTGGTCAGGTGCTGTTTGACGGGACAGACGCGCTGGGGTCGCTGGATGGACATAATGTTTCAGTGATCACCAAGCCGACCGGCGGGGGATCGCCGCAGTTGACGATCAGCGACTACGGTAAGCCGGTTGGCGGCATGCAGCTTTCATTCGAAAATCAGAGGCTGCACGCGGTCTGGACAAGTGGCGAAGGAAAGCCAGTCGCGAGACTTGTTTACGACCCGGTGCGCGGAGAGAAGCTGGAAATCGGTAAGGCCGTTGGGCATGAGTTTGCTGCGGGATCGATTGCCGAATATTTAGTTACGCTGCACGAAGGCGAATATTGCGAAGGCAAGGTGGAGCAGAAGGGCGGGTCGGTGGCGATGGTGGCCTACGAGCCCGATGGCACTAAAGTTCGCGGATTTGGCGGACCACCTACCGGAAGCAAGACCTTTGGATTCGTCGCTCCGGTGACGGGAGCTTATGCTCTCGTGCTGCGAGGGCCGGAGAAGGATGCCGCGACCAGCTACGAGATCAAGATCGATAAGGTGCTTGACCTGGATTCACGGATGGCGATTCCGGCAGATCCGGAGAAACTGACAAGTCCGCGAATGGAGGCGCTGAAGAAGGACGTCGAAGCCGGGAAACCGGGAGTGGTCGCGGCGTTTTGGGAAGAAGTGAAAGCGAAAGGGACGCCGCTGGCGGAGCCAATCGAGGGCAACGATAGTGACTGGGCGGTTACGTTCCTGTGGCAGGCGAAAAGGGAGACTCGGAATGTCTTTATTATGTGGTTCCCGTGGGCTGCGGCACGGCCCGATGATTTTAAGATGGTCCGGCTGGCCGGTACCGACGTCTGGTATCGCACTGTGAAGATCCGACGTGGAGCGCGTTTCGCGTACACGCTTTCACCAAACGACCCGCTAAGGTTCGATCAGACGGCAGGAAAGCTGCGCTCTGCCACGGCGCAGGCCGATCCGTTGAATCCGCATCATTGGGGCGAGGGTCCGGGCGGCAGTCCGTTGGAATATCAATCCATGGCGGAATTGCCTGGCGCCGTTCCGCAGCCGTACATAAAGAAGCGGCCGGATGTTCCCGCGGGAAAGGTGGAATGGAACACGATTACTAGCGAGCTGGTTAAGAATACGCGGAATCTGTCGATCTACACGCCGCCGGGGTACCAGCGCGATGGTAAGCCGTACGGCCTGCTCGTTGTGTTCGATGAAAGCGCTTACGTAGTGAATGTCCCGACTCCGGTGATTTTGGACAATTTGCTAGCGGATCGGAAGATTCCTCCGATGGTTGCGGTGCTGATTGCCAATCCGACTCAGGATTCGCGCGGCCGGGAGTTGCCGCCGAACCCGGATTTCGCGGATTTCCTCGCCAAGGAACTGGTTCCCTGGATGCGGCGAAATTATAACGTGACCACGGATCCGCGGCAGGTTGTGGTAGCCGGGTCGAGTTACGGGGGGATCGCGTCGACCTATGCGGCGTTCCGTCATCCGGAGACGTTCGGGAATGTGCTGTGCCAGTCGGGTTCGTTCTGGTGGGCGGCGCAGAAGCCCGAGCCTTACCAGGAGCCGAATTATCTGGCCAAAGAGTTTCTAAAAAGTCCGAAGCTGCCGATCAAGTTCTACATGGACGCCGGCTCGTTCGAGGTGGATACGAGCGGCAGTGGCGGCGCGATTCTCGAGCCGAGCCGGCACATGCGAGACGTACTGCTGGCGAAAGGGTACGAAGTGCACTATGAGGAGTTCATCGGCGGGCATGATTATTTGAGTTGGCGCGGGACTCTGGCCGATGGGTTGATAGCGTTGGTGGGGGCGAAGGCTTCGGGCTTTTAGCGGTTGGCTATCGGCTGTCGGCTTTCGGCTATCAGCCTGGTACGCCGGTGATTTGTTCCTGCGCAGGTCGGGGACCTGCGCCACGGGCGAATTTCACCACCGCTGGGGCGATGCTGCCGAGCGGGAGGATGCGGTCTACGGCGCCTAGCTTGATGGCGACTTGGGGCATGCCGAAGACTACGCAGGTTGGTTCATCCTGGGCGATTGTTTCTGCTCCCGCTTCGCTCATTTCCAGCAGTCCGCGCGCGCCATCGTCGCCCATCCCTGTCATGATGATCCCGAGAGCATTCTTGCCGGCATAGCGGGCGGCCGAGCGGAACAGGACATCGACGGATGGCCGGTGACGGCAGACAAGCGGCCCTTCTTTGACCTCGACATAGTATCGGGCGCCGCTTCGCTTCAGTAGCAGGTGCTTATTGCCGGGCGCGATGAGAGCGCGTCCGCTGAACACGGTATCGTTGTTTTCGGCTTCTTTCACGTCGATGCGGCAGAGGCTGTCGAGCCGAGCGGCGAAGGCGCGCGTGAAGTTCTCCGGCATATGCTGCACGATAGCGATTCCGGGGCTGTCGGCGGGCAACGCCTCGAGCACCTCCCGCAGGGCTTCGGTTCCGCCGGTGGACGCCCCGATCATTACGACTTTCTCGGTAGTCTCAGTAAGAACGTGCGTTGGTTTGGCGAGCACGGCGTCGGCGCTGAGTTTGGGCGCTACTTCGATCCGTGCGGGGACGCGGCGAACTCGGGAGGCGGCCGCGGCTTTCACGGTGTCGCAAAGAACGTCGCGCGACTCCTCCAGAAACCGCTTTCCGCCGAGCCGGGGCTTGGTGATGATGTCCACGGCTCCAAACTCCAGGGCCCGAAGCGTGGTTTCAGCGCCATCTTCGGCCAGGCTCGAGCAAATCACCACTGGAATCGGATGCGGGCTCATGATCCGGCGAAGAAACGTGAGTCCATCCATGCGCGGCATTTCGATGTCCAGCGTGATGACGTCCGGGACTTGCTCGCGCATCCGCTCGGCCGCCACGAACGGATCGCCGGCGGTGGCCATCACTTCGATTTGCGGATCGCTGGAGAAGATGGTGCGAAGCGTCTCGCGGACCACCGCCGAGTCGTCGACGATCAAAACTTTGATCTTGTCCTGCAGCACCTTAACCCACCCAAAGGAGCGGAAGCGCGTCTTCGTCCTGTATCTTCGTGGGCTGCAAGCGCCGCAGAAAAACCTCTCCGGTTGCGGTGCTGAAATAGATAACCCTGCCGCGCTTGCCTCCCAGGTCCGAGGCGGCGAGTTGCAAACCTTCTTCCTCAAGCGTACGAATGGCGGTGTTACAGTTTTTCTGCCCGACCGATATCGCTGCCCTGGACCCTGAAATCGGCAGAACATCTGCTCCGCCAAACAGCTTTACGTTTAACTCCGATGGAGTAGTGCCGAGCGAGCAGAGTCTTTGAGTGAGGTAACGGATGGCGTGGTCGACATAGCGGAGCGACATCGGTGTGCCAGGGTTGCGCAACAGGCTCGGGGGACAATCCGGCAAGGCGCCGTGGCACATTGCGCCCGCCTGCAGCCGCTCGCTCCAGAAAACCGCTGCCACGCAGGAACCGAGTACGGTCTGGAGCAGCATCGGCGTTTGCGCGATCGCTACTTCCGCGGCGGCAACATGAACCGTTTGAATGTCATCGGTGGTGAGCAGCATGGTCTTGTTTTCGATAGACGGTCGGTCCGACGGGCGTCAGCGGCACATCGAGACCGTTTAAAGTTTCTGAGTGGCCCAGGAACAGGAATCCGCCGGGACGCAGTTGGCGCGTCAGGCGATCGAGGACTCCGTCGCGGGTTTGCCGGTCGAAATAGATGATCACATTGCGGCAAAAAATAACGTCGGATGGCTCGGTCATCCCAAAGTCGGAATCCATAAGGTTCAATCGGCGGAACTCAACAAGATTCCGGAGTTCGGGCGCGATCCGATATAGCGGCGACTCGTGGTCTTTCGACCGCAGCATGTACTTGTGGCGGAGCTCGGTTGCAATGGGTTTCACCACCTCCGTTTTGTACACAGCGCGGCGCGCCTGGTCGAGCACGGCGGTAGAGATATCGGTGGCAAGGAGCCGAAACTGATAGCCTTGTCGGGCAGCGGCGTACTCGCTCAAAACCATTGCCAGAGTGTACGGCTCTTCCCCCGTAGAACACCCGGCGCTCCATACCTTCAGCACGCTGCGCGAGCCGGCACCATAGTCGCGTTCGAGCGTTGGGAGCGCTCCTTCGGTGAGAAACTCGAAATGCCGGTTTTCACGGAAAAAGTCAGTCTTGTTCGTTGTGACTGCGTCGATTAAGCGGACGAGTTCCTGTGGGCCGCCTTCGCCGGCAAAAACGTAGGCGCAGTATTCGGCCAGCGATTCGAGGTTGACGCGCCGCATGAGCTTACGAAGGCGCGCCTCCAGCATTAACTCTTTCTCGGCGCCGAGGTGAATTCCGCACTCCTTGTAGATGAGGCTACGAAGCCGTTGGGAATCGCGCGTCGAGAGTGTGTCGGTGGTCATGGCGGGTTAGCGGTTAGCGGTTGGCGGTTAGCTGTTAGCTTTTGGCTTTTGGCTGTTGGCTATCGGCCTTTCGGCTTATCTAGCGATTAGCTGTTAGCTTCTTGACTGGCTTCGCCTGTGTGGCCAGGCTAATAGCGAAGAGCTAATAGCCAAAAGCCAATCGCCAAAAGCCGACCGCTGAAAGCTGATAGTCGACGCCCTTTATACCGCGGTCTCTTCTAACACCCTCCCACTCTCGTTCTGCAAGGATTCCAGCTCTTCGGCCGAGAAGACCTTGTCGATGTCGAGAATCATAATGAACTGCGTGTCGCGCTTGCCCATGCCGCGGATGAAGTCGGTTCGTAAGTGCGTTCCGATCTTGGGAGCCGGTTGAATCTGCTCCGGCTCCAGATCGATCACTTCCTCAACCGAGTCCGCCAAGGCCCCGATCACCGTCGGCTCGCCTTCGAGCAGCACCTCGACGACCACAATGCAGGTGTTTACCGTTTTGTTGGTGTGCGACATTTCAAAGCAAAGCCGCAAATCGACGACCGGGACGACGCTGCCTCGCAGGTTGATGACCCCGCTCATGAATTCCGGCGTTCGCGGGATCTTGGTGATTGTGGTGAAGTCGAGGACCTCGCGCACTTTCGCGACGTCGATGGCGAAAACTTCCTCATCCAGTTTGAACGTGAGATATTGCCGTGTTTCTTTGATGTCAGTAGCGCTCATGCCATCCTCCTTCTTAGAAGCGCTCGAATTCTTCATCGAGGCTGTCCCCTTTGTCTTTCATGCGGAGATTCACCCCGTTTGCTTTGGATTTCTGCTTCGCTGGAGCGGCGTGACCGTTGGTTGAATCGGCCTTCGCCGGTCCGCGCGAGATAATGCGCGGCGTGGAGGCGGCGACCTTCACGGGCTGCCGTACCGATCCGGTTCCGTCGCTGGTTTTGAAGAAACCGATCGCCGACGTGAGTTGATCGGATTGGGTAGTCAACTCCTCGGTGGTGGAGGCCATCTCTTCGGCGGCTGAAGCGTTCTGCTGGATCACCTTCTCCAACTGCTGCAGCGCCTTGTTGATCTGTTCGGCGCCGGTGTCCTGCTCGCGGCTCGCAGCGGTGATTTCTTGAACCAGCTCGGCCGTTCGCTGGATATCGGGAACGAGCTTGTCCAGCATCTCGCCTGCTTTTTCAGCCACGGTTACGGTGCTGACGGAAAGCTGGTTGATCTCGCCGGCCGCCTTTTGGCTGCGCTCGGCCAGCTTGCGTACTTCCGCGGCAACGACGGCGAATCCCTTGCCGTGCTCGCCCGCGCGAGCCGCTTCGATGGCCGCGTTTAGCGCCAGCAGATTGGTCTGGCGCGCAATCTCTTCGATGATTGAGATCTTGCTGGCGATCTCCTTCATCGCGTTCACCGCTTCGCGCACGGATTTGCCGCTGTCGCTTGCATCCTTGGCCGACTTGGTGGCGATCTTCTCGGTCTGTTGCGCGTTATCGGCGTTCTGTTTGATGTTGGAGACCATTTCCTCCATCGAGGACGAAGCTTCTTCGGCTGACGCGGCTTGGTGGGTCGCGCCGTTCGATACCTGCGTCGCGGCGGTGCTGATGGACCCGCTAGCCGCGCCGACTTCCTCGGCGATGTTCCGGATATCGGTCACGATGCGCGATATGCCCGTGATCATCGCCGATAGAGCCTGCATAAGCTTGTCTTCGGCCGATCGTTCGCGAATGTTGACCGAGAGGTCGCCGCCGGCGATGAGTTCCGCGGCGCGAGTCACTTCATGCATGGCCGAAATCAGGATGTTCAGATTATCTTTAATGGTGTTGAAATCGCCGTTGTAGTTGTCGGTGATCTGCGGCGGGATGTCGCCCTTACTGATGCGCGCAACATAATCGGCAGCGACATTCAACGGACCGATCACAGCGTCGAGCGTGCGATTCACGCCGTCCACAATCTTGCGGAAATCGCCACTGTGCTTGGCCGCGTCGGCGCGGGTGGCCAGCTTGCCTTGGATGGCCGCTTGCACCAGTCCGTCGATATCCTGAATCACGCTGATGAGGTGCGCCCGGACCTGCTCGATCGTGTCGTTAATGAAGGCCTTCGTGCCGGGGAATTTTTCGAGCGGCGCCTGGAAGTTGCCGCGGCCGAATTCCGCAATGCAGGCCATGGCTTTTTTCTTCACCGCGATATGCCCGGCGACCATGTCGTTGACGCCCTGCGCCATGGCACGGAATGCGCCCTCGAAGCGATCCGTGGGAATGACTACATCGATGTCGCCCTTATTGTGCTCGTCGGACATCCGGTTCATCTCGGCGATGAACGACTTCAGATTGGTGCGAAGCTGTTCGATCGTATCGTTGATGAAGGCTTTCTTGCCTGGGAATTGGTCCAGCTTCGCGTCGATATTGCCGCGGCCGAATTCGGCGATGCAAGCCATGGCCTTCTTCTTCACCATAATGTGCCCGGCGACCATGTCGTTCACGCCTTGCGCCATTGCGCGGAATACGCCCTCGAAACGATCGGTGGGGATTACGACATCGATGTCACCCTTATTGTGTTCGTCGGACATCCGGTTCATCTCGACGATGAACGCCTTCACGTTGCCGCGTAATCGCTCCACATTGTCATTGATGAACGCCTTCTTTCCCGGGAACTGTTCGAGCGGAACATCGAAGTTGCCTTTGGAGAACTGGTCGACGCAGGCCATCGCTTTCTTCTTGACCGCAATGTGTCCGGCCACCATGTCGTTGACGCCCTGAGCCATCGTGCGATATGCGCCGTGAAACTTTTCCACCGGGATGACGACGTCTATGTCGCCGGCGTTGTGCTCCTCCGACATCCGCTTCATGTCAGCGACCAAGCCATTGAGCGCATCGATGCAGGCGTTTAAATTGTTCTTGATTTCATTGAAGTCGCCCTGGTAGGTGTCGGTGATTCTCGGCGGGAGGTCCCCCTTGCTGATGCGGTCCACGTATCCGGCGGAGAACTGGAGGGGCCCGACGATGGCATCGAGCATGGCGTTAATTCCTTCGATCAACTCTCGCTGGGCGCCGTGAAACCGCTCGGCGTTGCCACGTTCGCTCAACTTACCAGCGCTCGCCGCTGCGGCCAAGCGGGCGATTTCGGCGTTCGTGAGCGCTTCCTCGCTCGCGTCGTTGAGGACCGCCAGCGCTCCTGCGATCTGGTTGTTCGCGTCATACCACGGGGTGGCTATGGTCCGCAGCGGCAAGTCGCTTCCCTGGACCTTCATCGATGTTGTTCCCGTCACCGTCGCGCCGCTCTGGATGGCCTTCATCAAGGTGCAAGTTCCCGCCCTGCAAGCGGGGTTGTCGAAGAGATCCCACAGCTTGGCGCCGAGAGAACTCTCACGAGTTCGTCCGGCCTTGCTCGCGGCTGCGCGGTTGATTTCTAAAATGTTGTGATCACGGTCCAGCACAATAACTGGAGTCGGAACCAGATCGAACAATTGCGTCTGGCTCAGCGGCGCCGGCTTCGCTTTGGCACGATTCGCCGTTCCGTTTTCATTAGTCTTGCGTTTTTCTAGTGTTCGTGGCATGTTCCTTCTCAACTGTTCTGGCTCTAGCATTGGCGATTAGCTGTTGGCGATTAGCTGTTGGCTATTAGCTTTCGGCTTTCGGCTTTTCAGCGCTCGGCTGCGCACCGGTCGTTGCTAAGAAGTGATAGCCGACAGCCGATCGCTAACCGCTGATAGCCCTTCCCCCATCTCCTCAGCCGGAATGATGGGCGGAACGTGATATTTTCCCGGAGCCCAAATACCGCGGCCTCCGGGTTCCCTCAATTCACGAGCTCATGGCTCGTGTGGTGCAGCAGCTTAGTGGCTGCACGTATAGACTGCTGGACCAAGCGCTGGGGATCGAGGATCAACGCTACAGCGCCGTCACCCAAAATCGTGGCTCCAGAGATTACTTGCACGTGGCGATAAACCCGGCCGAGATTCTTGATCACGGTCTGGTGATCGCCCAGAACCTCGTCGACGGCGAGTCCGCAACGCCCATCGGCGGTTTCGACAATCATGATTTGTTCAATGTCCGGGCGTGCACCGGGCAGACGGAAGTAGTCTCGCAGACGGACGTAAGGCACCAGGTCGCCGCGAACGTTCGCCAGGCATTTTCCATGGGCGGCGCGCACATCCTCGGCCTTCAACTCGACGCATTCAAGTACATTCGCCAGCGGCACGACAAAGTGGGCCGCTCCGACACGAACCAACAGCCCATCGATGATTGCCAAGGTCAATGGCAGCCGCAGCGTGACGGTTGTTCCCTCGCCCGGCGTGCTGGTGATCTCCAGCAGACCGCGCAGGCCTTCTACATTACGGCGGACAACATCCATGCCGACACCGCGCCCGGAAATGTCTGTGACCTGTTCACTCGTGGAAAAGCCCGGCATCAGAATCAGATTGAATATCTCGGACTCGCTGAGTTGGGTTTCCGATGAAATCATCCCCTTCTCGATGGCCCGGGTGCGGATCGCGTCGCGATCCAATCCCCGCCCGTCATCCCGGAGACTGATCACTACGTTAGCCCCCGAATAAGAAGCGGACAACTTGATCTGTCCGGCGCGCGGTTTGCCCGCCGCCAGACGTTGTTCCGGCGCTTCGATGCCGTGGTCCATGCTGTTACGAATCAGATGCAGGAACGGATCGTTCAACTGGTCGATGACTGTTTTATCCAGTTCGGTTTCGCCACCTTCCGATGAGAACTCCACTTCCTTGCCCAGGTCCCGGGTAAGATCGTGGACCAGACGTCGAAAGCGCTCGAAAGTGTTCTTCAGCGGGAACATACGCATGCTCATGGCATGATCGCGAAGACCGGCCGTCAGACGCTCAACTTCTTCCGCCACAACTCGAAGCTCGCTGGCAAGGGAGCTCGAAGCGATTTGGCTGAGGCGCGCCTGGACGACAACGAGTTCCCCAACGTAGTTGATGAGGCTGTCGACCTTTTCCGTCGAGACTCGAATGCTGACTTTTTCGCCGCCGACGGAGTATGGATCTCGGCGGCGTTCCCAGGAGCCAAGTGTCCAGGGCTCGCGGATCAAATCGTCTTTTTTGACTGTGGGAGCCTCGACATTGCGGACCGATTGAGCTTCCGCGTCTGCTTCAATCCTTAATTCGCAGTCGTCTTCGCAGAAGATGAATACACCGCGAATGTTGTCAGCGCTCTGCGAAGTTTCGAGCGTCAGGTTCCACTCCAGGTAGCAGCTCTCTGGATCCATCTGCCGGATGTTGGGGAGTGCATCTGCGTTGACTTTGATGTCGAGGTTTCCGAGGTCGCGAAGTTCCCGGAATAGCAGAATCGGATTGGTTCCGTGCAGCAACAGCGCAGGCGAAGGTTTAAAACCGATTCGCCACTTGCGTATGACCTCGGCGGATGGGGCCTTTTGTTCGGCGCGTTCTGCCATCGCCGACGCAGGACGAACCAGGCGCGCGAGCTTATCCAGTATCTCCTTGGTCTCGGTGTTATCGGCAGAATGGCCTTCAATCATGGAGCGAATTTGATCCCCAGCCGCGAGCGTGATGTTTACCAAATCGGCAGTCACCGCCAAGCGGCCTTCGCGGACATGGTCGAATGCCGTTTCCACCTGGTGAGTAAAGCGCGACATTTCGTCGTAGCCGAACATGGAGCCAGAGCCTTTGATCGTGTGCAGAGCCCGGAACGTCCGTTGGATCAGGTCCACGTCATCAGGACGGCTGTCCAATTCGAGGAGGGCCGATTCGAGTTCGGTCAGGAGTTCTCGGGCTTCCTCCTGAAATGCCTGGCGATGCTGGTCCATCATCCCAACACCTTGCGGATCACGGCCAAAAGCTGGTCCGGGCTGAACGGTTTCACGATCCAGCCGGTCGCACCGGCGGCCTTTCCCGCCTGTTTCTTTGAATCTTGCGACTCCGTCGTCAACATCAGAATTGGGATCCCTTTGTACACCGGACGGGTCCGGATCTGGCGAATCAACTCGATACCGTCCAAGTTGGGCATGTTGAGGTCGGTAACGATCAGGTTCACGGGGACCGTGAGCTTACTCAGGGCATCCTGGCCGTCCACCGCTTGAATGACTTCATAACCTGCGCCGGTCAGCGTGAAGCGAACCAGTTGGCGAATACTCGATGAATCGTCGACGGTGAGAATGACTTTGGGCATGCTACGGAGCCACCTCACCATCCGGAAATGGATCGAGACCCGATTCGCGGATCAGGCTGCGTACGGACTCGGAAATCGAATCCATAGCCGAAAGAAGGATTCCCATCCGAACGGCTTCCTCGCGGGCTGCGAACAGGAGCTGAATCGCCGAAAGATCGATTTCGGTCACTCTCCTCACGTCTACAGCAATCGGTTTTCGGAAGTTGAGCGCTTGGAGCAACAAGTCGTGCAACTCCGATGCTGAGTTTAGAGTGACGGAGTCTTCCAGTTGGATCACTATGCGGTTCTGAGCTTGTTCAAGCTGCAATGACATTCTTGACTACCAACAAGTGTGCGACGGCTACAGGAACCTTATCGGTGACTCGTTACATTCCTTGTAGCGAACGATGCTAGTCCCTTTCACGCATTGGGGCCTATACTTTAGGTGGATTGGCGATTCCAGAAATCTCTGTGAAACGATGATTGCGGCGCGTTCGGAGCTGATTTATGATGTGGGTTTTTTCGATGGCGCCGATACTACGTTCTATCTCTCGCGGGGATATCAAGTTGTTGCCATTGATGCGAATCCTTTGATGGCGTGCCGCGCAAAGGTTCGATTTGCCAAAGAAATCGAAGCGAAACGGCTGAGCCTATTGAATGTCGGGATCGCGGAAACGTCAGGAACCGCACCGTTTTGGATCTCCGATCATCTCGATTGGAGTTCATTTCACGAGGCGATAGCATCCCGCGATGGCGTCGGTCATCGAGCCGTGTCAGTCCCGGTGATGCCTTTTTCGGAGATTCTCGCGGAGTATGGAATTCCACACTATCTGAAGGTCGATATCGAAGGCAGCGATAGTCTGTGCATTAACGCGCTCCGTGGAAATGAGCTTCCCAGGTACTTGTCGGTGGAGTCGGAGTGCGTAGGAGATTCTGCAGTCCTTTCCGATGATGAGGCCGTGGCGATGCTGTCCCTGCTTCGAGGTGTCGGCTACAGACGATTCAAGCTGGTAAATCAATGCGGGTGGATCCCGGTCCGTCCGGCCGGTGTGAAGAGATTCTGTCAGGGCATCGTGAACGGTGCGGCGCAGCATCCCCGGTTGTACGCTAAGATCGCTTCGAGATTTACTGATGCTGCGCGCCTCGCGCGGTTAGGATTCGTTTTCACTCATGGCGCGACCGGACCGTGGGGCGAGGATATACCGGGCGATTGGATGAACTTTGAGACAGCAAGATCGACGTATCTCAACGAGCGGCGGCAATTCTTTTCCATCGAGCGGCCGTTGTACTCGTTCTGGTACGACTGGCATGCCACGTATTAGCGGCCGGCTTTCGGCGATCAGCCGTCGGCTATTCGGCCCGCGGATTTGGTACGCGCAGGCAACGAAGTCGCAAATCGGAAGTCGACCGCAACTGTATGGCGTTTTAATGCCATGATTTTATGGCATACTGGCTGTGGCAATGAAAAACTTTCATGTTCCTTTGCCGGACGCAACATACGACCATCTGAGAGCGGCGGCGAAACGATCCAAAGTGCCCGCTACTGCCCTCGCGCGGGAGGCGATTGAATTCTGGCTACGCCAGCAATTGCGAAAGGCTCGACATGATGCAATCGCGGGGTATGCAGCAGACATGGCCGGTACCCCGCTCGATCTGGACGAAGAACTTGAGAATGCTGGAGTCGAGCATCTGATGAAGACGAGTAATGCTTCCAAATGAGGCGAGGCGAGGTGTACTGGGCAGATTTGATCCCGCGGTCGGGATCGGAGCAGACTGGGCGGCGGCCAGTGATTGTCGTCTCGCACGATGGATTCAATCAGACTCCTGGTTGGAGATCAATCATTGTTGTCCCTATTTCGACCTCGGCTTCCCAGGCGAGAAGAGGCCCGACCATTGTCGAAATTCCTAGTGGCACTGGCGGCATCTCGAGGACGAGCGTTGCTCTTTGTCATCAGGTGACGACTTTGGATCGGAGAAAACTGAGTAAAAGGCTCGGAATGGTTCCGTCTGCCGTTTTGACCGATGTAGAGTCGGGATTGAGAGCAGCGATGGACTTGGATTGAGCTGTTCCTACGGCGGCGGACGATCACGAGGAAGGCAACCTACGAGATTCGATAGACGTACGCATCTTGAATGAATCGGTCGCCGATCGTCTGGCCCCCTAACCTCATGCCTTCCACACTCTTCGTCTTTCCGAAGATTCGACGCAGTTCCCGGATGAATGGGTCCTTCATCGGGAGAATGAGAACAGGGGGGGTGTTCCTCGGCGTGAATCCTGCGACACTGAGCGCGTCGTGCAGTAATCCGTACGATTCTCTAACATCGGGATTATCGAGCCGGCGTGCTGCCAGGATGAGCCGCCATTCTTCGTACTCCGGCATAAACGCCCAAAGTGCGACGTTGACTTTCAGATTCGCCTGCTCCAGCGCATCAAGAATTTCCGATCCCTTCGCCACATCGATAGTTACCATCGCTTCTTTATCCATGACATAAAACCGTGGCGCCGATCAACAACGGCATTTAATAGCGTCTTTGCTGCCTCCTGGGTGTTTCTCCTGTAACGGCTCTGTTCAGACCACGATTGCAGATGATCCCAGTTGTTCCGAAAATTGGCATCCGTTGATGCCAATTCGAGGAGCGCGTCATCGAGGCCGGCAACTTTCAGGAGTTGAAAGAGGTTATGGGAATGGCTCAAATCGACCTTTCTCTTTTCTGGAAACTCGCCTCGTCGCGTCGCCTTCGCGATGCAGGCTTTGAGCGCGCATTCGACGGCATACCCGGCGAGATAGAAGGCGATAGCCTGAGTTCAAGGAGCGCGGCGGCTTCCTTCAATCGGACATTTGATAAGTGCTGCAGATCCTTTCGGTCCACGAGAATTTCATCTTAGCGCCGTAACAATGCTTCGGGCCTAGTTTCTACGCGGTGGCTTCCTGCGGCAGCGGGCGTTTATACTTGCACTCGCCGTTCGGGCATTGCGCTACCGGGCCGGCTTTTAGCCATTTTTCGATCAGGTAGCTGGAGCCGCACTCGGGGCATTTCTCGGCCATGGGTTTGCCCCAGGCTACGAAGTCGCAGTCGGGGTAGCGGCTGCATCCGAAGAAGGTCTTGCCGCGCTTGGAGCGGCGCTCCACTACTTCGCCTTCCGAGCAATTGGGGCACGGCACGCCGATCGTTTTCTGCTTGACGAATTTGCAGTTGGGGTAATTGCTGCAAGCGGTGAATTCACCGAATCGGCCCTGCTTCAGGATCAGGTTATTGCCGCACTGCGGGCATTTTTCGTCTAGCGGGACGTCGCTCTTCTTTTGCTCGCCGCCGATGCGCTTGGTCGTCTTGCAGTCAGGATAGCCGGAGCAAGCGTAGAAAGTGCCGAAACGGCCCTTCTTCAGGACCATCGGGCGGCCGCAGTTCTCGCAGTATTCTTCGGCGTCCTGCTCGGTGAGGTCGACTTTATCGACATCCGGCAGATCGACCGTCAGTTCGCGCGTGTTAGTGCAATCGGGATAGCCGGTGCAGGCGATGAAGCTGCCGTGGCGGCCCCATTTGATGACCATCGGCTTCCCGCACTTGTCGCACACCAGGTCGGTGGGCTTTTCCATGCGCTTGATGTCGGTCATGTGCCGCTCGGCGTGCTGGAGATCCTTCTGGAAGCGGTTGTAAAACTCGGACATGGTGTCGCGCCAGTCCGCCGCGCCCTCTTCGATCGCGTCCAACTTCTGCTCCATGCTCGCCGTGTAGGTGACGTCGAAGAGATCTTCGAAGCTTTCGAGCAGCAGATCGGTCACCACCATGCCCAGCTCGGTGGGGATGAATTTGCCGCCTTCCTTCTTGACGTATTCGCGTTCCTGGATTGTGGAGAGGATGGATGCGTAGGTGGACGGGCGTCCCACGCCGTCGGCTTCGAGTTCTTTCACCAGCGTCGCTTCGTTGTAGCGAGGCGGCGGTTCCGTGAAATGCTGTTCGGGCTCGATCGACTTGAACTTCAGCTCTTCGCCTTCAGTTACTGCCGGGAGGCGGTGCTTGAGCTCTTCGTCGTCTTCGTCCTTTTGATCCTTACCCTCTTCGTAGACTTCAAGGAAGCCCTTGAACTTGGGGACGCTGCCGGTGGCGCGGAAGAAATACGTTGCGCCGTCCTTGCCCTTCGCCGCAACGTCGATCGTGGTTTGATCGAACACAGCGGGCGGCATCTGGGACGCGACGAAGCGCATCCAGATCAAGCGATACAGTTTCAGTTCGTCTTCCTGGAGATACTGGGCGACATCTTCAGGCGTACGTTTCGCGGAGCTGGGGCGGATGGCCTCGTGCGCATCCTGCGCGTCTTTCTTGCTCTTGAAGACGTTCGGCTGCTCGGGGCAGAATTGGGGACCGAAGCGTTCCGTGATTAAGCCGCGGACTTCATCGAGCGCGTCCTGCGATACACGCGTCGAGTCCGAACGCATGTAGGTGATCAAGCCGACGGAGCCCTCAGTACCGAGCTCCACACCTTCATACAGGCGCTGGGCGAGCATCATGGTGCGTTTGACGCTGAAGCGGAGCTTACGCGCGGATTCCTGCTGCAAGGTCGAGGTAATAAACGGCGGAACTGGGTTGCGCTTCTTCTCGCGCGTGGTGACCGAATGAACCAGGTACTTGGTTCCATCGAGCTGATCGACCAGAGATTTCGCCTCGCCCTCGTTGTTGATATCGAGCGCTTGGTCGTCTTTCTTGGTGAATCGGGCGGTCAGAACCGGCGGCTTCTTGGCGTTGAGCTGGACATCGATGGTCCAGTATTCGCGTTTCTGGAAGGCGCGGATTTCGCGTTCGCGATCGACGATCAGGCGGAGCGCGACGGTCTGGACGCGGCCGGCGGAAAGGCCCCGGCGGACTTTGTCCCATAGGAGCGGCGAAATTTTGTAGCCGACGATACGATCCAGAATTCGGCGCGCCTGCTGCGCGTCAACCAGGTTCCGATTTACTGCGCCGGGCTTTTCGAAAGCCTTTTTGATCGCGCCGGCGGTGATTTCGTTGAACATCACCCGGAAGATCTTTGGGCCCTTCTTGGACCCGTTCAACTCCTCCTCGAGATGGAAGCAGATGGCTTCGCCTTCGCGATCCGGGTCGGCCGCAAGATACACGGCTTCCACACCCTTGGCCGCCTGCCGGAGTTCGGTGATGAGCTTCTTTTTTCCTTCGATTACCTCATAGTGCGGTTCGAAGGCGTTTTCGATATCGACTGCGAGGTCCTTCTTCGGAAGGTCCTTCACATGCCCCAGCGAAGCTTTAACGACGTATTGCTTGCCGAGGTACTTCCCGATCGTTTTCGCCTTCGTCGGCGATTCGACGATGACGAGATTCTTTGCCATGATGACCCTATTAAACCCGTATGAAGATTGAAGTGTTAAGGACGACGGTTAAAACCTACCACACTTTAACAAAGTTTTTCCCGGGGAGTTGCCGGACCAAGCCGAGCATCTCCAGCTCGAACAGTGCGGCAATTACCTCTGATGCTGTAAGGGTATCAAAAGATTCCATCAGTTCGTCAACGTGGGTGGGGATGTCGGGCTTCAGATGCGCCATGAGCGAACGACTGGCGTGACCCAGTTCGGGCCGATTCTCACCCGTTTTCTCCTGTGTTTCCAATGGGATCTGGCCGAGCCGGGCTTCTGCCTTTGCCAGCAGCCGGCGGCGGGTTTCGGCAGGCAGTTCGGCAGTAACATCACCCCATTCCTGGACCAGCTTAGCCCCTTGCTTGATCAGTAGGTTGGGTCCCCAGCTGGCTTTGGACATGATACTGCCGGGAACGGCGAAAACCTCCCGCTCGTGCTCGATCGCTAGTCTAGCCGTGATCGCCGAGCCGCTATATTGGGCGCCTTCAACCACCAGGACCCCGACGCTCATGCCGCTGATGACGCGGTTGCGGATGGGAAAGTTCTGAGGATAGGCGGGGGCGGACATGGGAAACTCCGAGAGGATTAGGCCTTTTTTGGCGATTTCCGAGGCTAGCTTGCGATTCTCGGCCGGGTAAACCACGTCGACCCCACAGCCGAGCACGGCGATTGTATCGCCCCCGACGGCTAATGTACTTTTGTGGGCGGCGGTATCGATGCCTCGGGCCATGCCGCTGACAATGGTCAGGCCGGCTTGGGCGAGGTCGGGCGAGAGGCGCTCGGTCGCGGCGATTCCGTAGGGTGTCGGCCGGCGGGTTCCGACCACGCCCAGCATTATTGACTGGAGCAGGTCCACCCGTCCGCGAGCGAACAGGGCGTTCGGCGGATCGTAGATCTTTTTGAGCAGTGGAGGGTAGCGCGGGTCGACGAGCGGGATTAACTGGGCGTCGGTTTCGAGCATTTTTTGTTGCTGATCGACAGCGTCTTCAAAGGTGCAGCCGCTGACGATGGTTTGGGCGGCGCTGCCCGAGAGTCCGCTGGCTTCGAGTTCATCGCGGGAGGCCCGAAAGATGGCCTGAGGAGTTCGGAAGCTGTTTATGAGCTGCCCGGCTTTCCGGGTGCCCAGTCCGGGGATCAGGAGTAGGGCGAGCCAGTGCAGTTCGTCTTCTTTGGTGAGGGCGGGCGCGAGCACAGGCGTTCCAGGGATTTGGTGCAGGCTAAGAAGGAAAGTTCTCCGCGGAAGGACTGAATCCTAAGGCAAAGTTTCGAAGCCATGTTCGCGAAAGTGCTTGTCGAAGCAGAACGCGGCGCGGATCCCAAGCTCGCGCATCGATTGAAAGCTAACGCAATCAACGATGCTCAGGTTCCTGCGCGATGCCGCAAGGACACTCTCCATCCCCGCCGTATGCCGCCGTTCGTCGATCCAGTCGATCTTGAGGACTGGCACGATGTCGTCTTGAAATGTCCGGAGCGCGGGCAAACCAATCCGGCGTTGTAACAGCGCGGCCACCTCGATAAGAACGTAATTGGTGGTTTGGAGATTCGAGTTTTCGTCGAGCAACCGGTCCCAGATCTTGTTCGCACGCGCGTGCTCAGAGTCTTCACGGTCCAGCACGGCAACGATGGCTGAAGTGTCAACGAAGACGTTCAATCGCTATAGGCCTCGGCAAGATAACGATCATGGTTCACACTGATATCCTTTTTGCCGGATGAAAATTTTCCGGCTGCCCGACGAGCACGTTCAATCAACTCTTGACGGCTTGGTCGTTTACGAGCTTGGAGGTATAAGTCGACCCCCTCACGAACCAGATCTGCAATAGACCTGCCCGTCTCGGACGAAATTTGTCGCAGAGCCTGAAGCTGATGCTTCTCGAATTGCACTTGCGTGCGCTCCATGACATCATGTTATCGCTTTAGTCATCATGATGGTATCGAATCGGAGGTTTCAAGCGCGATCGATTGTTAAGATGGAAGCGAAATGAAGCGCGACCCCAGTTTCTTCGAAGATCGGGAGATGGATCTGATCTATATTGCGCGGAAACTGAAGGAGGCGCAGCGCTTAGAGGGCGTGCTCACCGAATCCGGCGTGGAGTATGCGGTTGAAGCGGATAAATACAGCGGCGGCGTGATTTTTCGCTCGGAACGGATCGGCGCGTTTTTCTATGTGTTGCCGGAAGCGGTACAACAAGCGCACGAAGTCATGTCGAAACATGGGTTTCAGATTCAGGAGAGCTTCACGGAGTAAGACGCGCTATCTTTTTAACCCCCGGCCTGGCGCGACACTTTCCACGATCTTCGAATCTCGAACGACAAACGCACCTCCCACCAGCACGTAGGGAATGCCTTCGGAATACTGAGGTGGATTCTCGAAGGTCGCGCGGTCGATTACATGAACAGGGTCGAATACGGTGATGTCGGCGTCGGCGCCCACTTGCAGCCGGCCTTTCGATTGTTCACCCAACCTTTGTGCCGGCATCAGGCTCATCTTGCGGAGCGCGTCCATCAGCGTGAGTGCGTGCTGCTCGCGGACGTAGCGGCCTAGGACGCGGGCGTAAGTTCCGGCGCCGCGCGGGTGGCCTTTGCCATTGTCGAGAATGCCGTCGCTCGCGATCATAACCAGCGGACTGGCCATAGCTACGCGGACCATTTCTTCGGGAATGCTGTGGATGATGACCATGCCGCCTTGCTTGCGATAGCGGGCGAAAGACTCAGGCGTCAGGCGCTCGCCGGTTGCCACCCATTGCAAATCGCCGTAATCGCTGCCGCCCTGTCTTGCTCGCCAGTCGCCGTCGAAAATTGCAGAAGAGAGGTCGGTCATGCCTGCCGTGTAGGGATAAGCCTCGGTAGTCACGTCAAGTCCACGCCGCTGCGCGCCTTCGATCATTCGCAGGCAGATCGGCGTTTCGCGCAGCCCCATGCTGGTGATGTGCACGATATGCAGCGAGGCGCCGGTTGACGAAGCATCAGCCAGTACTTCTTGCAGAGCGTCGACGACGCCGGGTTCGACCGGCCCGCTATTGCGCATGTGGACGTAGATCGGCGTGCGTCGCGCGGCGGCCAGTTGGAATATCTCATGAATCTCTTCGCGAGTGGATTTTGGCACGTATGCGATCCCCATGCCGATCCCGAGCCCGCCTTCGTCGAGGCCTTTGCGCACAATTTCGAGAATTTGTTTGCGCTGCTCGGGAGTGGCGACGTTGTTGGCGGCGGCATCGCGGGGCAGCAGTCCGCCGGTATCGTGCATGACGGTCATGCGCGCCGGAATGTGGCCGGAGGTAGCGCCGAAGTTGATCAGGGCGCGGCCTTCGCGCGCAGCGTACCAGGTGGCGAGCGGATTCACGCCCACTTCCATTTCCAGCGCGGTCGTGACTCCGTCCCGGGCTTTGTAGCCGTAATTCTCCTGAGTCTGTCCGTGCGAATGCAGATCGATGAAGCCTGCCGTGACTACCAGACCTTTCACATCTATAACCGTGCGGCCTTGTAAGGGGGCTTCAGAAACGGCTGCGATCCTTGCGCTGCGGATGCCGACGTTGCGCACGGCGTCAAGATTCGTTTCCGGATCCATGACGCGGCCGTTGGCCAGCACGATGTCAAAAGGTTGAGCAATCAGCGCGGAGGTAAAGGCGAATAGCGCGACGATAGACTTCATGGCACCTTTCAGGACAGGTCGGGGACCTGCCCCACGCGAAACAGTTAGCTTATGGCAAGCTTGCGGGTTGCGTCAAAGGGCCCGCAGGAAGCATAATCGTCCCAATTATGTCTTCACCATTCCGTTCCATCGATCGCCGGATGTTTCTCCAGAGCGCAGTAGCAGGTGCTGCAGTTGCAACTTCAGCCCGGCGTTCCTTTGCCGCTGATGCGGATCTGAAACCGCTGTTCGCCGAAATCGATAAGCGGCACGACGAAGCCGTACATCGTCTGCAGAATTGGATTCGCCAGCCTTCGATCGCGGCGGAGAACCGGGGCATGAATGAAGGCTGCGAACTCACGATGAGCATGCTGCGCGAAGCCGGGTTTGCTTCAGTGACGAAAGTCCCTACCGACGGCCAGCCTGGAATCTATGCGGTGCTGGATTCGGGCGCTCCGAAAACCTACGGAATGTACTTCATGTACGACGTCAAGCAGGCCGATCCGAAGGAGTGGTCTTCTCCGCCCTTTGATGCGGCGCTGGTGGATAAGCCCGGACTCGGAAAATGCCTCGTCGGCCGGGGCGCGGTGAACCAGAAAGGGCCGGAAGCAACGTTCCTGGCAGCGCTTCACGCCTTTCGCGCAACCGGCCGGAAACTTCCGGTGAATCTTGTGTTCGTCGGGGAAGGCGAAGAAGAAATCGGATCGCCGCATTTTCCGCAGGTCGTGCATAAGCCCGATATTCTGGCCGCGATGCGGAAGTGCACAGGGGTTTTTATGCCCATGGCGGTGCAGTCGTTGGACGGAACCGTGCAGATCAATCTGGGCGCCAAGGGCGTGATCGAGCTGGAGCTGGTTTCAAGCGGCGAGCACTCCGGACGCGGCCCGAAAGAGGACCTGCATTCGAGCAATGAAGCGCGCGTCGATAGCCCGGCGTGGCGTTTGGTGCAGGCGCTGCATACTCTGGTGGGGCCCGATGGCCACACGCCAGCAATCGAAGGCTACGCCGATAAAGCGCGGCCGTTGTCATCTGCCGAGAAAGCCATGATCCGCGAGGCTGCTCACCGCCTGAATGAGGATACGGTGAAAAAGCAACTCGGCGTTCAACACTGGGTACACAACGTCGATTTCCTGGAGTCATTGGAACTGTTGGTTTCGAAGCCGACTGTGAATATCGAAGGGCTGGTCTCGGGATACACCGGGCCAGGAGGCAAAACGATCCTGCCGCATCGCGCCGTGGCAAAGTTGGATCTTCGCCTGGTGCCCGATATGACCGCGGCTGGCGCGCTCGCAGCGTTGAAGGCGCACCTGGCGAAACACGGATTCTCCGATATCGAAGTGAACATGACCGGCGGCTATGATCCCACGAGCACGCCCGGCGACGCCGCACTGATCCGCGCCGCGGTTAACGTCTACAAGCGGGCAGGCATCGATCCGATGCTTTGGCCGCGCATCGCGGGCTCCTGGCCAGGTTTCATCTTTACGGGCGATCCGCTGCACTTGCCCGCCGGCCACTTCGGCCTCGGCCACGGCAACGGAGCCCACGCGCCGAACGAGTATTACGTGATCGAATCTTCCAATCCGAAGGTGCAAGGGATGGCCGGCGGGGCAAAATCGCACGTCGAGTATCTCTACGAACTGGCTTCCGTAAGCTAGTGCCATCGGCGTAACGCCGCTCGCGTAGCCTGTAATCGTCGGAGGCGGAAGGTATAATTCAATCGAATGGACATTTACGAAGAAGTAGTCCGATTGCGCCGGCTGGGCCAGAAGTGCGCGATGGCTACCATTGTCCAAGTCAACGGGTCCATTCCGAGCTATGAAAGCGCTAAGTTTCTAGTGCGCGAGGATGGCTCGATGCTTGGCACCATCGGCGGGGGCTGTGTGGAAGCCGAGGTGTGGAACGTCGCCCGCGATGTGATGCAGACGGAACGTCCCCGGCATATGAATTTCAGCCTCGGGCAGGATGCCGCGTACGACAACGGGCTGATCTGTGGCGGACAGTTGAGCGTGTTCGTCGAGCCGATCGTGCCCCAGCCGCGCGTGTTCATCTTCGGCGCCGGCCATATCTCGAAGAGTATTTCCAAGATCGCCAACATGGCCGGGTTCGCCAGCGTAATCGTCGATAACCGCGAAGCATTCGCCAATCGTGAGCGCTTTCCGGAAGCCGACGAGATCTTCGCCGAGGAATACGAGGACGTTTTCCCGAAGCTTCCGGTGCGCGACACGAGCTACCTGGTCGTCGTTACTCGCGGCCACCGGGACGACATGCGCGTGATGCGCTGGGCGGTCGGGACAAACGCCAAGTACATCGCCATGATCGGTAGCAAGCGCAAGGTCATCGGCGTTGTGAAGGAACTCGAGAAGGAAGGCATTCCGCGCGAGGCGTTCGAGAGGACCTTCGCGCCGATGGGACTCGATATCGGCGCCATCACTCCGGAAGAGATCGCGGTGTCGATCGTGGCGGAGATGATCGCCACACGCCGTATGCCGGAATCCGATTGGCGCGCGCTGTCCAAGTCAATTTTCGCCAACGAGTCGCTGCGAGCCTTACTGAAGTGAACCGCAGTTGTCCGATCGCCGGGATTATTTTGTCGGCCGGCGCTTCCAGCAGGATGGGAACGCCGAAAGCGCTGCTAAAGTTCCAAGGCGAGACCTTCCTGGGCCGCTTGGTCCGGTTATTTTCGACCGTTTCGAACCCTGTGGTCGTTGTGCTGGGTCATCATGGTGAACAGATCCGCGCGGGTATCGAGTGCGCTTCTAAGGCTATATTCGTCATGAATCCTGAGCCCGAACGCGGCATGCTGAGTTCGCTGCAGTGCGGTCTCAAGATAGTGCCTGACAATGCGGAAGCCGTGATGTTTACCCCGGTCGATCATCCCAACGTGCAGGAATCGACGCTGGTCGACTTGGCCGAGAGTTTTCAAACTGTACATGCCCCCGTAACAGTTCCAGAATTCAACGGAAAGCATGGCCATCCCGTGTGCATCGCTCGATCTTTGATGACCGAGCTCCTGGAATTGCCGCCAACGGCGCAGGCCAGCGATGTCATCCATCGATACAAGAGCCGCACCACTTATATTGCAGTTGACGATCCCGGCGTCGTCAGCGATATCGACGATCGCGAAGCATACGCGGATCTGGTGTCACGGTCATGAAAATCGTTCTGCGCACGTTCGCCGTGATTCTTCTGGCTGTTCTGGCAGTCGGAATCCTTGCGCCGCACGTAAGCGCCGATCGTCTTCGCCCGCGAATTCAATCTGCGCTCGAGGGAGCCCTGAACCGTCCGGTCAAAATGGGCGCCGTACATTTGAACCTGTTTACAGGGCCCGGTGTCAGTGTGAAGGATGTTCTGATCGGCGACGACCCAGCGGCGGGCATCGAACCCTTCGCTCATGTCGAAACCATGACCGCGCGCGTCCGTCTCTCCAGCCTTCTGACCGGGCACTTAGCGTTCTCCAGCCTGCATCTCGATTCACCGAGCGTGAATCTGGTGAAGACGTCTTCGGGTCCGTGGAATATCCAGGCGCTTCTCGATCGGACATCGCAAGGAAACACCGTTCATCGCCACTTGGTGCCGGACATTCAGATCAGCGACGGCCGCTTGAATTTCAAATTTGGCGACACGAAGTCCGTTTTCTACATCAATGGAGCGGATGTCGAAATCTATCCGAACCAGAACGGCGACGTGGTGATTCGTTTCTCCGGCGCGCCGGCCCGCAGCGATCGTGGATCGCAAACCTTTGGGCAGATCAGCGCGCGCGGCATGTTGCGCAGCGGTCCAGGCGGCGAAGATCAATTGAACATGGGGCTGCGCATGGAACGCACCGCAATCTCCGAAGTCGTCCGCCTGTTCAACGCGCGCGATCTGGGTATCCACGGCTATGCGGTTGCCAACGCGCACCTGGCCGGGCCGTTATCTCGACTGGATGTGACCGGCGACCTCAACATCAATGACATTCATCGCTGGGACTTAATGCCGGCGAGGGGCGATGGATGGACGCTCAACTTGCGCGGATTGCTGAATCTGCGCGAGCACCAGCTTGAAGTAGAAACCCTGGCCGCGGGGGGGCAGTCATCGCCCGTTGATTTTAAGTTTCGCCTGGCCGATTATCTGGGCTCGCCGAAATGGGCTGCCAGCCTGACGTTTCGAGATTTTCCGGCGTCGTCGCTTCTTGAAACGGCCCGGCATATAGGCGCTCCGTTTCCAACCGGCGTTCAGGTGGATGGAAAGGTGCAGGGTGGCATCAGCTACACCAACGACGAGGGGTTACAGGGCCAGTTGGAACTCCAGCACGCCTCGCTCAAAGCGCCACCGGCGGCGTCGGCAGAATTTGCTTCGGCAGCGGTGATGTTCTCCAAGGATAAATTGGTGTTCGGCCCCGCGAGCGTTCGTTTGGATAATGGCCAGTCAGCCGAAATCAATGGTGAATACGCGTTCGATAGCAGCCGGACCCAGCTTCGAATCAGCACGCGCCTATTATCGATTGCCGAAGTCCAGGCGAGCGCCGAGCGCATGATTTCAGCCGCGCCGATCCCGGTTCTCAAGGAGGTGCGGCAGGGTGCTTGGAAGGGCTGGATTGCATTCGAAAAGCGTGAGGATCGACCTGGCGTCTGGTTCGGGGACTACGAGTTACAGAACGCGGTAATGGAGATCCCCGGTTTATCGGCGCCCCTGCGCCTCGCCTCCGCAACGGTAGAAATGAAGGGCGGCGGCATTCAGATTAGCCGCATGCGCGCTCACGTCGGCGCAGTGAGCGTAAGTGGCGATTACCGCTACGATCCCGATGCTGGACGGCCGCACCGCGTGCGTCTGAACATACCTGAACTTCAGCTTGCAGATCTCGAACAACTAATGATGCCGACCCTCGTGCGTAGTGAAGGTTTCCTGGCTCGAACGTTCCGCCTTCGCAAAGAAAAGCTGCCGGCGTGGTTGGAACAACGCGAACTGGATGGTGCCATCGAGGTTCAAAATCTCATGAGCGGCGACGCACAACTCGGGTCTGTAAAGGGGCACCTTGTTTGGGATGGCGCCACGATTCTGCTTTCCAATGTCACATGCTCGCTGGGAGACATGCAGGCAACCGGCAAAATGACTCTGAATGTCGGAAAGTCGGCGCCCTCGTATCATCTGACTGGAAAAGTTGAAAACATGGATTACCGCAACGGGTTGCTTGATTTTGAGAGCGAACTCGACACCGCGGGCGTTGGCGAGGCCCTGCTGCTCAATATCCGCTCGCAAGGCACGTTCGAAGGGCGTGATCTGGAGATCGCCGCTGATGCGCCGTTCCACGAAATCTCCGGCAATTACCGGATTGCTTCAGTGTCCGGCCTTCCTCGGCTCTTATTAAGCAACTTGCAGGTCAATCAAGGCGGCGAGATATTTACCGGACAGGGGTCGAGCCAATCGGACGGTCACCTGATCCTGGAGCTGATCAGCGGTCGCAGGCAGATGCGGCTGACTGGAATGCTTCTTCCTTTGCGCGGGGAGCCTGCCTCCGCGCGTTAGCTACTTTTCCGCCATCCAAGCCAAGAACAAGCCGTCGGGGGAGACATCTTCCCAGTAAGAAATCTCACGGCTCGAAACTTCGCTGCAGTGCTTTGCCAGCAGCCGTTCCAGCTCTTTCCGGCCGAACCATCTTTCCCACTCCGGCGTCTTCAGCTTGCCCCACTGCGCCGCGTTCTTGTCGATGATGACGATCCGCCCGCCGGGCTTCACGACGCGGCAAATCTCCGCGACGGCGCCGTCGATGTCCACCGCGTGTTCCAGAGATTCAGTCGCATAGGCGAAGTCGAAGCTATTCGACGCGAAGGGAAGACTGGTCATCGAACCAGAGCACGGAAAAATTCCCGTCGGAACGTGTCGGAGCATGGCTTCGGCCAAGTCGAACGCGACGATCGATGACTGTGGATGGCGTTCCTTCAAAACCTTCGCGAATCGGCCCTTACCGCTCCCCACATCCAATACGCGGCGGCCATTGAGGTCGCCGAAATAATCGAGAATCAGTTGAACGTGGTAAATGCGCGGATCGATGCTGGAAGGAAAATTCTCCTCGTCGGCAGCAGCTTCGTTAAAATGCTGAATAATCTCTCGTAATGGAATCGGATCCGGCTTGCCGAAAAGCTGCTTCCAGAGCGACGGCATCAGGCGCGAGTCAGAAAGATCGGGAGCCCGGCTTTGTTCGCGTAATTGGGGCGATAACGGTCGGTATTGTACATGGTCGCGACTTCTACATGCCGCGGTCCCAGCGCCGGATCGGGCATGGGCGCCATGGTGTAGCAACCGTTCACCAGCGCAGCCATGAGTCCGCTCTGATTGTCCAGCACGGCCTCGAGCGCCATCGTCCCAAATGTTGACGCGACGAGCTTATCGACAAAATCGGGTGCGCCGCTGCGCAAATCGTAAGTCAGATCGCTGACGATAGTCTCTTCGTCCGTGCGCTTCTTGATCTCATCGCTAAGCGCCTCGGCCACGTTTTCTTTCTTGCGATGGCCGTACATATCGGCCTCGCCGTATTCGCGGACGGTGTAGCCCTCCCACTCCGCTCCTTCGGAGAGAATCACCAGGCAGTAATTGCTGGGATTGTGTTTCTTATCGGTGATCAGCAGGTCGATCAGCTTCTCCAGGTTCACCTTGTACTCAGGGATGCAGCAACGGATGGACGATACAAACGCCGTGTAGAGCGAGGTGAATCCGGCGTCGCGGCCGAACACGCGGAAGATGCCAATACGTTCGTGCGAGCCTACTGTAGTCCGTTGGCGCGCTATTGCGTCAGTAGCACGCGTAATGGCGGTTGAAAACCCGATGCAGTACTCCGTGTTTCGGACGTCGTTGTCCATAGTCTTCGGGACAGCGATCGTCTTGACGCCCAAGCCATGAAGTTTGGCCGAGTAGCTCAACGTGTCATCGCCGCCGATGGTGATGAGCGAATCGAGGCCCAGCTTTTCGATGTTCTTGAGCACCTGTGAGCTGATGTCATAGACCGTTGAGGTCTTGCCACTCTTTGTAACGGTCTTATGCGGGAATTCCTGACCTTTTAGGTGGTCGGGAAGGCCGGACATCTTCGACGGATTTGTTCGGCTGCTATGGAGCATCGTTCCGCCGTAACGGTCGATGGTGCGCGTATTGTCTCGTGTGAGCTCGACAACATAGCGGCTCTTGCTTTCGGGGTCTTCCAGATTTACGTCGGTCAGCCCTTCCCAGCCGCGGCGGATGCCGAAGACCTGGCAGTTGTTTTCAGTGGCACGATAGGTGACTTCCTTGATCACTGAGTTCAGACCGGGAACGTCGCCTCCGCCGGTTAGTATGCCAATGCGCTTGATTGTCATTCTTGTTTCCTGCTCAACGGGGAGACTTCTATTCTACTGTGGCGGTGAAGGGCTGCGCGGCTTTGTTAACAGTCGCGAACGCGCTTCGTCTTATGCCGCAGGGAGGAATCGGGATGAGGAACTCGGCGGCCGCGCTGCTGCTAGTGTATCCAGCGCTGGTGGCGGCGCAAGGACTTACGGTTCATGAATGGGGCACATTTACTTCCGTTGCAAGCGAAGACGGTAAGGCTATCGATTGGAATGCACTAGCAGGCGAAAACGACCTTCCTCCGTTCGTAAACGATGGCGGGTATCGCTGCACCAAGTGGACGCTCACCGGAACTGTGCGGATGGAGACGCCGGTGATCTACTTTTACAGCCAGCGGGAAATGACCGCTACTGTGAACGTGCTGTTTCCACATGGTGTGATCACGGAATGGTATCCAAAGGCCGAGAACACGATCTATGAATCGAAGACCCTGATGGATCAGATGGGGCGGTCCATGCAAACGCCGCTGTATTCCGTTGATGCTGTCTTGCAAACTGCCAGCCTGCTCAAGTCGTCCTCGCGCGATCTTGGCGACTATATGGTCAAGCTTGGCGCGTCACGGAACGGAATCGATACATCGCTGCGGAGGTTAATGAGCGGGATTGCTTGGAATGATATTCAGCTGAAGCCAGGATCGGAGGGCCAATATCCGATCGGAAAAAACCCGAGCCGCTACTATGCGGCGCGAGGAACGGATGCAACTCCGATTGTCGCCGGCGATCAGTCGGAGAAATTTCTCTTTTATCGTGGGGTGGGCCGTTTCGCGATTCCCTTGTCGGCGAGGCTTACTGCTGACGGTAAGGTGGTAATCGGGAATTCCGGGACGGATGCTGTTCCCAGCGTATTTCTCTTTGAGAATCGGGGCGGGCGCATCGGTTATCGCAGGGTTGGTGCTGTCCCGGAAGGAGAAACTCTCATGATGGAGCGCCCATCCCTCGACAGCTCGTTATCAGAATTGCTCGCCAACGTCGAGGACGATCTGGCGGCGCAAGGGCTTTTTCGGAAGGAAGCGCATGCGATGGTCGAAACATGGCGGGATTCGTGGTTTGAGGAGGGCGCTCGTCTGATTTATCTCCTGCCTTCCGGCGCGGTCGACGCGGCTCTTCCGCTGCAGATCGAGCCCTCGCCCGAGAAAACCGTGCGGGTGTTTGTCGGACGAATCGAGTTGGTTACTGCTGAAACCAAGCGGTCGGTAGAGGAGGCGGTTCAACGAGGGGACCGGCCAGCGGGTGCGTTCGATCGTTTCTTGGATCCGATTCTGAAGCGGATTTACGGAAGTAATAGTTGGAAGATTGGCCAGGTCGAATCGAGAGTCTGGGGCAGTTGCCGGCCGTTTCAGTAGGCGTCCCCCGGTCCGGCCTTCTTACCTGACAGGACGCCGACGTGGGC
>Ga0335069_10002317_pt1 | contig 29423 bp, 28 predicted proteins | sample Lox_Sample_11_FD_206714 | JGI IMG/M metagenome (GOLD analysis project Ga0335069, IMG submission 206714) | Soil microbial communities from Loxahatchee National Wildlife Refuge, Florida, United States - Lox_Sample_1.1 | ecosystem: Environmental > Terrestrial > Soil > Wetlands | place: USA...
CATGCTGTGCGCAGCTGCCTGCTGTTTTCTGGCAGGCGAAATTACAAGGAATAACAGCCAAGTTGATAAATTGTGGAGCATCATGCCCATTATATACTGCTGGTATTTTGCTTATACTGCTCACTGGAATGCACGCTGTACCTGGATGGCCGCGCTGGTTACTATATGGGGCATCAGGCTTACTTATAATTTCGGGAGACGCGGTGCTTACCGTATACAATTCTGGAGTGGAGAAGAAGATTACCGGTGGCAGGTACTGCGTAATGAACCGATGTTTAACAGCAAAATAAAATGGGCTTTATTCAACCTCTTCTTTATTTCACTATATCAACATGCATTGATACTGTTGTTCACGCTTCCTTCGGTAATGGCAGCGGCCGGTAAAAAAGCATTAGGTATAAATGATGTGGCGATCGCTGTGCTCATGTTACTTGCCATCGCAATTGAATTCATGGCAGACCAGCAGCAGTGGAATTTTCAGCAGGGAAAAAAACGTCGTTTACAAAAGGGGGAAGCATTGACCGGAATATACAAAGACGGTTTCCTGTCGTCGGGTTTGTGGAAATATGTGCGTCATCCGAATTACACTGCAGAACAAATAATATGGATTTTATTTTACGGATTCAGCATCTCCGCTACGGGTAAATGGATTAACTGGAGTGCGGTTGGATTTGTGCTGCTATTATTATTATTCCAGGGCAGTTCGGACTTCAGCGAAAAAATTTCTTCTTCCAAATATCCTGCATATACTGATTATAAAAAAAGGGCGGGAAGGTTTTTGCCAAAATGGGTATAGCCGTAAAAGCCCTTTTTACAGCAAGGTTATTTTAATTTATCGTATACTTTTAACACGCAGCAGCATTGCCAACATTTACCCCAAAGGCTTTCAAGCTTTAGATCAATACCGAATACCAAACAAAGAATACCGGAAGATGAAGCTTCCTCCATTCGATATTCCTTATTCCCTGTCGTTATTCTTTACCTGCCGAAACTCTTTTGATCAGGAATAGCTGTCACTATGCTATCAATTTTTCATCACCGGCAGTTCAATATATGTGTTATAATAAATCTTTTGTTCTGCTTTAATGAAGTCGCTTTCCTTCGCTTCAAAAATATTCGGCACATAACGTTGCGGGTTGCGGTCAATAACCGGGAACCAGGTGCTCTGCACCTGGATCATGAGCTTATGCCCCTTTTTAAAAACATGATTGATGTCGTGCAGGTCAATTACAAACTCTTCCGCTTTATCCGGAACGAGTGGAACGGGATAGGAAAAACTTTTCCTGAACCTTCCCCTAAACACTTCCATGGCTACCGGTAACTGATAACCGCTCATAGAGAGGTTTTTCTCATCAAAATCTGGATACACATCAATCAGCTTCACGATCCAATCGGCATCTGTTCCGCTGGTGCTGGCCAGCAAATGGGCTTTTATTTTTCCGGTAACTACCATCTCACTGGTTAATGTATCAGTAGTGAAAGTCACCACATCGGGGCGGTTACTTACAAAACGCTGGTCTTCCACCTGCCAGGGCCGCCAGCGGCTGCCGCGTCCATAGGTGGCTTCAATGGGAAGCGTGCGGTAAGGCACTGGTTTGGCGGGATCACTGATATAACTGGTGTAGCCTTTTGATGTGGATGCAGTAAATGAAGCAGTATGATGAGGTCCGGCATATAATTTTTTTATTTCGGTTTCTTTGGGTGGCCATGTAGTATAGGTCTTCCATTGATTGGTGCCGGTTTGAAAGCAATAAGCTTCATCAAACTTTCCATCACCGGTTCCTTTCAGCCAGTAGTCGAACCATTTTTTTTGCAAAGCCTGAAACCAACCTGCCGTGTTACTTTCAAATGCGATTTTCCCCAGGCTATCGGCTTTATTCCTCGACCACTGGCCATGGTTCCATGGGCCGAGCACAATATGGTTATAACCGGCTTTGTCTTTTTCTTCCATGTGTTGATACATGATTTGCGGGCCATTGATATCTTCCTGGTCGTAGTAACCGCCTACATGCAGTTGCGGGATTTCTGCCCGGTCAACATAATTGAGCGGGGAATTTTTTTGCCAGAAGCTATCATAATTAGGATGCTGCACAAAATTGTTCCATGTAGGGATTTTCCCGTGAAAATATTTTTCATTTACATTTTTCAATGAACCCAGTTGCACATACCAGTTGAATAAATCATATTGCGGAAAAGGAAAATCGCTGTCGGTGGTTTTATCAAATTCCACTTCATAAGTATATTCCATGCCATAACTCAGGCGGAAAGCACCGTTATGATGAAAATCGTCACCTAAAAACAAATCCCCCATACAAGCCTGCTCGCTAGATGCTTTGAGTGCGGGATGAGGGTTTACGGCACCTACCAGCGCCAGCCATCCAGGATAGGAAACGCCAAAAATACCAGCCTTGCCGTTATTGCCTTTCAGGTTTTTCACCAGCCAGTCAATGGTATCCCAGGTATCGGTACTTTCATCTACCGCCCCTTTTTCTTTGAGGTGGATAATGGGTTGATGAATTTGCATGCTGCCTTCACTTCTGTATTTTCCACGAATATCCTGTAATACCAAAAAATAGCCTTCCGAGAGCATACTGCTGATATAGCTGCCCATTGCAAACACACTAAAGGCACTGTCGTTCGGCCAGCCCGGATCAGCACCATAAGGCGTACGCTGTAATAAAATCGGATAATCCGTTTTGGGATTAACAGGTGAAATAATGACCGTGTACAATTTTACGCCATCACGCATGGGAATCATTACGGTAGATTTTTTGTAGAAAAGCACCGAATCGCCAGTTGTTTTCGCCTGAACAGTATGATGAAGAAAAAAGGCGGCAATTACAAATAAATATTTTATGTTTTTAAAACGCATGTACCTGATTTTTATAATATGGATGAAATGGAAAGATAATGATTAGGGCATTAAAAACCATGCATGGCTCCTCTTCCATGCATGGTCTCATTTTGCTATTAGCAACAACGCTGCCGGGAACTTGTCATTTTAACTTTACACATCATTGTTGAAACAAGGAAACTGCTCATGCAGCAGAGCCCATTTCACCGTAACACGCTTTCTTACAAAGAAATGTTGTTGTCAAGTGTATTGGCGGTATTTATTATTATGTATCCGTTAAATTTTAAATCCTATCAGACATTAGTATTAACATTCTTTGCAGTTTGTTTCAAATCTCTGATTTACTGCGTAATTTTCATGATGCAAAAACCTGATTTCAAAGCATACTATCATACGATCGTTATTGGTGCAGGTGTCGGCGGGCTAACGGCTGCCGCAATTTTGAGTAAAGCAGGTTTTTCCGTTTGTGTGCTGGAAAAAGAACCGCATGCAGGGGGTTATCTTGCCGGGTTCAGAAGGAAAGATTTTTTATTTGATACCGCCATTCACTGGCTTAATCAATGTGCGCCGGGCAAAATGGTTTTTAAACTATTTGATATTCTGGGAAAAGATTATCCTGCTGCAAAGCCACAAACACGCATCAGGCGCTACAAAGGCGAAAACTTTGATTACCTGCTCACGAATAATCCCGATGAATTCCGCGATCAACTGATTGCCGAATTCCCACACGAAGAAAAAGGGATCACAAAATTTTTCCGGGTGGCAAAAAGGCTTGGCAAATCGTTCAATAATTTTACTGCGGTTTTTCGCTCCGAAGAATCGATGTCCTTTTGGGAGAAGCTGAAAAATAAAAAGCGCTTATTAGATTTCGGCATTCCTTTCATTCCATATTTGCAGTATACCGGAGAGAAAGGTTTGAAGCGTGGATTAAATAAATTTTTTAAAGATGAACGGCTGCATAAAATTTTTGCATCCGAAACAGAAATCCTTTCCTGTCTTGTTCCAATCGGATGGGCTTACTATGGCGATTTTCAGAGCCCGCCAAAAGGGGGCAGCCAGTCGATTCCACAATGGCTCGAACATGTGATCCGGTTTTACAAAAACGATATATGGTATAAATGCAAGGTAAAAGAGATCCTGTTACATGGCAATACCTGCGAAGGCGTGAAGTTTGAATACAGAGGAAATGAATATTCTGTTAAAAGCAAGTACGTGATTGCCGCAAGCGATATTGAAACGCTGTATGAAAAAATGCTGCCATCGTATGCAGTTCCTGAAAAACTAAAAACAAAATTGAAAGAGGCGGACATATACAGCTCGTCCATCACCATAGCCCTTGCGCTTGACTGCCCTACGGAGTGTTTGGGCTTTGATGAAGAACTGATACACCTGGTTGATGAGCATGAAAGTTTTGATGCCTACAGCAACGGCGAGCCGGCAACCAGCGAGATCAGTATTCTTCCCCCATCTGTGAGGGACAAGTCCCTGGCCCCGGCTGGTTGCGGTACGCTTACGATTTATATGCCGGCATATATAGATTTTAAAAATTACTGGCTCACGGAAAAAGATAAAGAAGGCAATTACATACGCAATGAAGAATACAGGAGGCTAAAAAAGGAAATTGCTGAAGCGGTGATTAAACGCGTGGAAGAAAAAATTGCCCCGGGTTTGCGTTCGCATATTTTGTTTTATGAAGTGGCAACTCCGGTTACTCATTGGCGTTATACCGGTAACAAAAACGGCACGATGATGGGGGCAAAACCGGGAAGAAAGAATATGCAGAATAAAATCGCACATTATCAGACCCCGGTAAAAAATCTTTTGCTGGGCGGGCATTGGGCGGAACTTGGGGGCGGTGTGCCTATTGCATCCAAAGCCGGTGCGAACGCTGCGTTGCTGATTTTCAAAAAAGAAAACAAAAGCCTGTTTAATGCCCTGGCATCGTATATGGATGGAAAAATTTCTTTGAAAGAATTATTGATGAATAAATATTTTAAACCTTATGACAATTCATGGGTAATGCCGCTTACACCGGCAGAAAAACATGATGCAAAGATGACGTTCTCAAATGAAGAAAATAATATGGATTGATTTACATCGTTTTGAACTGCCTGTTGTTTTATGTTTATTATGCTACAAAAATTATCAATCTGAATTACCGGTTACTTGAGAAAGGCTTACCTGGGTTTTTGTAAACTGCGGAAGTCTTTAATATTAACAGCTCGGGTTATTTTTTTACAGTGTCAATGTCTATGGAATCGTCCGTTATGGTTCCGCTAATGGTTACTTTGTCTCCGATAAACCTGGAAACTTTTTTTGGGTCTGTAATTTTATACACTTTATCTCCGATTACAAAAACAGGGGCGGCGCCGTTTTTGACGCATTTCTTGGCGCATTCTTCGTGCCCCGCACCTTTAACCCCGCAATGAGAATCGCTGATATACCCCGTCCATGTGCCTTTTTCAGCAGCAAAAACTGTTGAGGCAAAAAATAATGCAGCAAACATTACATACTTTTTCATAAAGAGCAATTTTTGTGTTAACAAAAAATAAATTCATACAAGTTACGAATTAATGCCGTTCTTACTGCCCTGCAAAGCGGGATGGAATTTATGTATTTACTTTTTGAAAAAATCTCATTCTTGCTTGTGGTCGTTCCAGAGAATTATTGCCTGTGGAAAATGCTCTACTCCTTTGGCTGCCAGTTTGGTTAGTTCGCCCATGGAATAAATAAATGAACCCAGAACGATATCATCATAACCATCGTGGTTCACATCTGCCACTTCCATGGTAAGCCATTTACCGGCACCTGCATCCGGCGAATAAAAAGGAGAAAATGCCAGGTTGCCTTTGTTTTCCAGGTACAGAAAAGCATGAGCCGGATCTTCAGGATCGTCATAAAACGAAATGGCAGCAATGTCAAGGTCTCCATCGTGATCAAAATCCCTAGCCACGGCTTTACATGCGCCATATAACGGTATAAATTTTTTAACGCTGAAATTATTTTTTCCGTCATTCATTAGTATGCGTATGCCATGATAATTTTTGTGTATCGGCGAAAGGTCCCAATTATCCCCATTGGTCATCAAGATATCCGGATGACCGTCTTTATTGAAATCGGCAAGCTCAAAGTAATTGCAGCCGTATACCGGTGGAAATTCATAGATGATTTTTTCTTCAAACCTGCCCCGACCTTTATTCATAAATACCACTAACTGTTCCCTGGCTTGTGCAAACAAAGCCACGATGTCAGGCAACCCGTCATTGTTCATATCTTTTACTTCCGCATGTATTGCCCCGGGCTGTAACTTAAGTACATGTTCTTTACGTGGGTCACCGGCATCGTACCAGCTAAGCCGGCCTGTGTAGTTGCCGAACTGACAGATGAGGATATCTTTTTTCCCGTCACCGTTTATATCCATTTCTTTTATACAAACCGGCCTGGCCAGTTTATCGAAGCGACTGTACAGGTTCGTGATGGTGTCGGCATAATAAAAACTGCCTTGCTTTTTTTCAGACGGGTTGATAGAGCCAATACATAAAATGCGCGGATATCCGTTACCAAAACAAAGATCAACAGGCGGGCTTTCTACGTGTAGCACTGCAAGCATGCTCAAGTCTTTTCGCATTACATATAATGTATGTTGTGCATCACCAATATAAAGCAGCGAAGCTGTAGTGTCGAATTTAATCAAAGAGGTTTGTGGCAAAGCTTTCCCGGCAAATGAAATGGATTGTGTATGGAAATTTTTAAGTACACTGTCAAATGAAAGCATATTTTTTTGAGGCAAAGGTTCCCGAGGAGAATTTTGCAGGTAATAAGCAACGATCTTGTTCCAGTTTTGTTCAGAAATCAGGGGTTGGTTTGGATAGACTTTAAGCGCTTTCATCAATTCTGCTTCTTCCTGTTCAATGTCTTTGTAAGGATTTTCCCCCTTCTTTCGAACACCTAACCGCCACCCCATATTCGGAAGTACATGTTCTTTCCATGTTGGTTTATCCAACAAATTCGGTTCCGGAAATTTGTGGCAAATATTGCAGTATAACCGTGCAAGCTGTTCCCCGGAAAGCGAATCACTGTTATATTGCCTGTACGGTGTGTAGACATTAGCCGGTACAAACCCCAAAATACAAAACGTGATTAAAAATGGTATAGCAACAACAATGAATTTTTTTTTCATGCCCTGTTTGAGTTACGCAAAGTTGACAATTACACTACAGTAAATTAATTTTTAAAAATATGAATATTATACATATAAATACTGCCCGTATGCTGAAGAAAAAATACTGCGGCAAAACATTTGTGCGAAAAGATTTGGTACAAGAACAGGGAAAAAAATCAGTTTGTAAACTTAGTAATGGATAATTATTAAAAAAAGCAAACCATATTTTAAGTTTACTTTCCAAAATTACGAGGTGGGAAACAACCCTTATTAATTTAAACAAAATCAGGCCAGATATTTTTCAGTATCATAGTATACAGCAATCAAATCAAACCGACTGATGATATTATTCATCAAATAGGAGATGAACAGCCTAAAAACTTTTGAGAATGGATAGTGCAAAGCATAAAAAATGTGCGGTGCAGGAATTAATGGTTATTTTTTTAAATTTAATAACCTTTGAGAAAATAAATTAATAAGCTACATGCAGGTAAATTTCTTTACATTCAAAAATGAAAATTTTGTTTGCCCCAATTGCGGATGGCGGGGAAAAGGCGATGAACTCTCGTCAGGGGAATTCAGCGAATCCGATTTTATTAACGATCTGGACTGTCCTTCTTGTTATGAACACATTGGTTTCTGGCAAGCGCCTTTGAAAAATGAAATTGAAAAATGGAAGGCGGCAAATCCGGGCATTACAACCGGGTGGGATGAATTAGATAACCATTAACATCAGGAGTACAGCTATAACTGCAAACAACACTTTTGTTGTTAGCCTATTATGCCCGATAAAACTTTATTCCGTTTTATAAAGCGAAACTACGCTATAAATATTGAATCGAATTTTTCTATCCGAAAACTGCAAACATGCCTACTAATCCAGGTTTATTCCTGACCTTTCGTTCCTCTTACAGCATTCAGGGTTATAGTTGGGAGGCTTAAAGCCTGGCTGACCGCTCCGGTATAGGATATTTTTTGTGATGACGAAAATATGAACTGATCAGAGATTCCGTTTTTTATCATTCCAAAACATTTTACAGTACTTTGTGTACTGGAGTGCTTGATTCTATAATAAAATAAAACCAAATCCGACATACCCTGTAGATTACCTTTGCCGCATTTTCCTTTCGTATTCCTGATTCTTACAAACCTTTATGAATTTTAAATTCAGTAATAGCACAAAAATTGTTTTGGTCGTAGCATGCTTCATCGCATCAATAATTGGTTTCCTGATGAAGCTACCCTCTGCATTCAGGCATATTGATAAGCAATTGCATTTCCTATTTTATTTTTTAGCCGCTGCATTCCTGAATATTTTATTTCAAATCAGGAACCCATTAAAACATATCATGGCTTCCGTGTTTCTGTATCTGTTTGGTTTAGGTATTGAATTTGCGCAGGAAAATTACAATAAAGTGTTTCATGTGCGGATACACGGACGTTTTGACCCTGAAGATGTAAAGGCAAATCTTCACGGCCTGATTGCGTTTTCCATATTATGGGCCGTTGTGATGCTGGTGAGGTATATGTTGTTAGCCGGTAAAAAAGCGCCTCAAAAAATCAATAAATAAAACAGGCCTGGTTTTATACTTCCGAAGCTTTTATAAACCTCGGAAGTGTAAAAAAATTAATTGGCGTTTGTAAAAGAAAAAGTCGCCACCGTAGTACCACCCGCAGCAGAATCTTTAAAAGAACCTGTCATTGTATTGCCGGAAATCACCCCGGTTGTAGTATAAGTAGTGGCTGATGATGTAACATACCAGGTAGTATAGACGGTATAATTTCCATTCGTATTAATTGAGACATAGGTGCCATCTATCTTTATTTTGGCTGTTGCCGTATCGCCTGCCCCCATGGTTGTTGCTGCAGAATAGTAATCATTGGCATATTCCCGCATGGTGCCGTCATTTCTCAGCAATATGGCATTGCCCGGTCCTTTAAAATTGTTGGTTCCATAGATATTTCCATACCAGAAATTACTGGTATTGGTTGTTTTTGGTGCAGAGCTGTTTTTTTTGCAACTGCTGATCCATAACCCCGAAAAAAATAGAAGAAGGAATGAAAAAACCGTGATTTTGCGTTTCATTGTTGTTTGCTATTTTAGTGAATAATGATTTGTATGATCAGCCAGGGATAAATAATTACCGGTTACTTCATCCTGTTCTAAAAATCGCAATTCCAAATTGATCAGATGTAATCAGGGCTTTTACTGCGAAAACCAATGGTAAAAACAGGAAGCCTGGAAAAAATCATTCTGTTTCCCGGAAATTTATTTTTGGATTATGATTTTAATTTGATTTGTAAAACTGGCGAAGAGAAAAGCAAAGACCAATAACCCTTTTGTGTTATTTTTCAGGTGATGCATGTAAAAAACAACTTAAGGGTATGAAAAATCATGTAAAATATAGCATAGGTTTATGCTCAGTAACACGTTTTCTTTCACAGTGTTCTCTCCCATGATCATTTACAGAATTGATTTTAATTAAAATTATTTTCAACAATAACCCCTAATTTAGTTTTTCATTTCAGGTAAAAGAAACGTAAGGATTATGTTTTTACAGCCCATCGGTTTAACGATTGCAATAAGCAGCATTCTTTTATTCGGGAAAACAAAATTATTGCAGGCCCCATTTGTAGATGTACATAAGAAATATTATTTCAGTGCTTCGGGTAGCGATAAAAGCAATGGAAGTATTGACCATCCGTTCCGCTCGCTTGAAAAATTAAACAGCTTGCCTTTGCACGCCGGCGATTCAGTTTATCTCAATGCAGGCGATTTGTTTAAGGGGCGGATTATTATAGACTCTTTAAAATCGGGATCAAAAGAGGCCATTATCAGTATCAGCTCATTTGGAGACGGACAAGCCATTATTGATGCCGGCAACAACAATGGCATTATGGTTGATCATTCTTCATTTATCAGTCTGTCAAATCTCATTGTTAAAGGAAATGGCAGAAAAAGTGGCAATACAAAAGACGGCATAATCATTAATAACAGTAAAAACATTTCGGTTAATAATATTGAAATTTCCGGTTTTCAGAAATCAGGGCTGCTTATCTATGCTTCCTCTGCTATCAATAGCGTTTACGTATATGCGCATAATAACGGTTCAGCGGGAATTACTGTTGAAGGGGATTTCTCCAATAAACTCAGCAGCCATCATATCTGCATTACCGGATGCAGGGCGGTCAATAATCCCGGCGACCCGACCAATCTCACCAATCACAGCGGGAATGGCATTGTTGTGGGGCATTGCACTGCTGTGCTGATTAATAAATGCATGGCAACAGATAATGGTTGGGATATGCCACGTATCGGCAATGGGCCTGTAGGTATCTGGGCTTATGAAGCAGATAGTATAATTATTCAGCGTTGTTTGTCTTTTCGTAATAAAACCGCTCCGAAAGCTGCAGACGGTGGCGGATTTGATCTCGACGGCGGGGTTACCAATTCGGTTATACAATACTGTTTGTCATACGACAACCAGGGAGCCGGTTATTGCATGTTTCAGTACTGGGGAGCCAGCCCATGGCACAATAATGTGATCCGTTTCAATATCAGCGAAAATGACGGAACTGTTTCTGACGCTCACGGCGGGGCCTATATATGGAACAGTTCGGGAGACGAAAATCAATTCTATAACTGTGATTTTTATAATAACAGCATTTACAATTCCAAAGTAGCTGCATTAAGTTATTCAGAAAAAAGCCTGAGAAAAAATTTCCGGTTCTGTAATAATATTTTCGTGGCTATTGATACCTTAATTTATGGCGAGAAAAGTAATGATGTTTTTTTAGGAAATGACTGGTGGAGTATGGTCAGCAAATTCAATGCGGATCATATTACTGATTTTTCCGGATGGGCAAAAAACAATGAGGTTGAAATGATATCAGGCAAACTGGTTGGGTTGAATAGTTCACCATCGTTTAATAATCCTGGAAAAACATCCATCAGTTCGCCCGAAGATTTCGATCAATTTCTAAATTACAACCTGCCCTCTTATTCCGCATTACAAAAGAATGGCGTTAACCTGAAAAAATTATACAATATCGACAACGGCGGGTTCGATTTTTTTTTACATCCTGTTCCACAAGCAAGTATTGGCGCTTGTTTTAATGCATCAAAATGAGCCGGAAAAATTTAATTTACTTTTTTTTATACTGTATTTTCTACGGCCCGCTGACCGCACAGAAAACTGGATTTAATCAGAAAAAATGGAATGATGATAAAGGAAATTTTATCAACGCGCATGGGGCGGGTATACTTTTTTATAAAGGAACATATTATCTTTTCGGAGAAATAAAAAAGGGAAAGACACGCCTGGTACCCGGACAGCATTGGGAAGATTACCGGGTTGATGCAGGCGGTGTTTCCTGTTATTCGTCAAAAGATTTAGTACATTGGAAATATGAAAGTATTGCATTGCCTCCAAATAAAACAGATACTTCCAGTGACATTCATATAAGCAGGGTTATAGAAAGGCCGAAGGTGGTTTACAATGAACACAGCAGGAAGTTCGTAATGTGGATGCATATTGACAAGGAAGATTACAGTTATGCCAGGCTGGGCGTTGCAGTGAGCGACCAACCAACGGGCCCCTATCAATTTTTACAGAGCCTTCGGCCAAACGGGCAGGAATCCAGAGACATGACGGTTTTTAAAGATGATAACGGTGACGCGTACCTGATTTATGCATCGGAAAATAATAATACCATGCAGGTTTGCCAGTTAAGCGATGACTATCTTTCACCTAAGAAGAATTATATCCGCATTTTGAAAGACCAGCACCGGGAAGCCCCGGCAGTGTTTAAATCATGCGGGAAGTATTACCTGATCACTTCATTATGCAGTGGCTGGGATCCCAACCCGGCAAGATATGCCGTGGCGGACAGCATGATGGGCGATTGGGTTCAGCAAGGCAATCCATGTGCTGGCGAGGATTCTGCAACTACTTTTTGTTCGCAAAGCACATATGTATTACCGTTAGCCAATAAAAAAGATACATTTATCTTTATGGCAGATCGCTGGAATAAAACCGACCTGCAAACATCCGGTTATTTATGGTTACCCATGCACGTTAAAAATGGCCGGGTGGAAATAATAAACGAAGCATATTAATAATAAAAATAGGATACATGAAAAAAAATAAATTAAGTCTTTTTATTTTTTTATGCGTATATACTTTTCATCAAAATGCGATTGCACAGATCAGGTTGCCGGCAATTATCAGCGACCACATGCTGTTGCAGCAAAAAAGTGAAATAACACTTTGGGGTTGGTGCAGCCCGGCAGAACCGATTGCCGTTAAAGCCGAGTGGGATACAACCACATACAGAACTACAGGCAGCAATGGAGCACGGTGGCAACTAAAAATTAAAACCCCTGTGTCTGGCGGACCCTACAAAATAAATCTGCAAGGCTATAATAACATAATTATACATGATGTAATGATCGGCGAAGTATGGATATGCAGCGGCCAGAGCAATATGGAAGCTAATGCCATGCCCGGAGGATTGATGATAAAACAACTGGCTGAAGAGGCGCCGCATGCTGCCAATAATTACATCCGTTTCTTTTATATCCCTAAATCAACTGCAACATATCCGCAGGACGATGTGCAGGCGCATTGGGATGTTTGCGATAGTAACACGATAAAGAAAATGAGTGCCGTTGGTTATTTTTTTGGTAAAGAAATAAACAAAATATTACAGGTTCCTGTAGGGTTAATCAATGCAAACTGGGGTGGGTCGCCAGCAGAAGTATGGACGCCTGCCGAAATTGTAGAGCAAGACACCTCACTTTATGCCGCTGCAAAAAAACAATGGGTTACCGAATGGTGGCCAACAGAAAGCGGTTCCGCTTTTAATGCGATGATCAATCCCGTTACCCGGTTTAACATTGCTGGCGCTATCTGGTACCAGGGGGAAAGCAATGCGTCTACATGGTATACCTACGAACAGTTGTTTTCGGCTATGATTGGTTCCTGGAGAAAAGCCTGGCAAAAAAACTTCCCTTTTTATTTTGTGCAGATAGCCCCTTTTCATTATGGGGAAAAAAATGTGCGGGCGTTATTGTGCGAGCAACAATCAAAAACATTGGGCCTCCCGAATACAGGCATGGCCGTAATCAGTGACCTGGTAGAAGATACTAATAATATTCACCCGCAAAATAAAAAAGAAGTGGGCATGCGATTGGCCAAACTGGCGCTTTCTGAAACTTATCAAAAAAATACCGGGGTGTATAAAAGCCCGATGTACAAAAGCTTTTCTGTTAACAGGGATCGCATATTAATTTCTTTCGATAATGCGCCTACCATTCTGGAAAGCCGTAACGGAAGCCCCACAGGTTTTTTTATTGCCGGCAGCGATAAGAATTTTTTACCGGCAAATGCCGTTATCAAAGGCAATCAAATTGAAGTATGGAACAAACAAATCAAAAACCCTGTTGCCGTTCGCTATAACTTTTCCAACACCGCCATACCAAATGTGTTCAGTAAAGAAGGCTTTCCACTTTGTCTTTTCCGGACAGATAACTGGGAAGTGGATACATCCGCATTAAAATGATCAGTGGCAGCATGGTATGTTTGGTAATGGCGCACGGCTCATCTGTTCATGTCCATATCGGTCAGTAATAATTTTTTTAGTTTACCCAGTCTCCCGGTTAATCCTTTATAAGCAAGCGATGCCGGGGACATCCCTGCAACTGCATCAAACAATGCATTTTTATCAGCGTAACTCAGGGAACTAATATCGTAAAAATAGGTACGGATAGTAAACAGGAAAGCGTTTGCATCCGGGAAACCAATGAGGTTTTGCCTTTCCGTTCTGATGAATATTTTTTCTGTATCACCCGGCTTTCTGCCATACCATTCTTCAGCATTCGCACCCGGCGGCGGAACCGGATGATGATTTAACCTGTCGTCAGTTGAAATTCCCCAGGCAAACCGGGTGAATGGCCCTTTCTGGACAACTGCCTGTAACATCCTGTAATAATTATCCAGCGTCTTCTCCATACCGGGCACGGGTGCGTGAACGGCATCAAAGCTTTTACCCACTTTATCTGCCGCTGACCAGTGATTAGGTGCACATAAGTGAATGGCACTCATCCAGTCCTTATCATCCGACAATTGACAAACAGCAAGGTCTTCCTGCACCTGGCAGCATAATGCATCAAATAAAGAAATATAATTTTCCCCTTCAACATGCACCCAATCTTTATTCCAGCAAAGCTGTTCATTAGAATGATGATTGATCAACGTATAATGATGCCCATCTTCCTGTAAAGAAAAAACCGAGGGATATTCCTGCAGCAGGCGGTTAACGATAAAGTAATTTATATTTAGTATAGTTTCAGGCAGGAATTCCTCTTCACAATAATATTTGTGGATGTTCTCCTTACGGCAAGCCCTCTTGTTATGAATGTAATGCTGATAATAAGCGTCAATCTGGAAAATCAATTTGTCTTCCTGATGAACAGCCTTATCCATTGCCGTAAGCCCGGGAGCAGTTGAGTATTTACCATTCAGAAAAGGGAGATATTGCATAACGATAATACTTTTACAGGCTCTGTTAGCCTGCATTTTCAAAAGCAATTACCGTTAGTTAATACTTCAGAATGCCTAATTTTTCGAAGGCATATAATAAAGCGGTTACGTGCATACTCTGCACAATCTGGTTTTCACGGAGCAGATTTTTTACTTCATCAACAGTAAACAAATATATTTCTATTTCTTCATTATGGTCGAGCTGTTGCTGTGAAGTTAATGTGCCTCCTGTGGCAAGAAACATGTGCATCCAATTATTATGGGTTGAGGGATTGGATGATGTTTTTCCAAGGTATTCGTAATGCTGAAAAGTATAGCCGGTTTCTTCCTGCAATTCTCTGGCAATGGCATCCTGTAATGAAGCATCGGTGTCATCTACGCATCCCCCGGGAATTTCATAGTTGGTTTGTTCCAGTGCATGCCGGTATTGCCGTTCCATGATCATTTTACCGTCTTCCGTTAATGCCACTGCAGTAACCCACGTAGGAAATTCATACACATAATACGGATATACCAGCTTGCCATCCTGTGTTTCGCATTTATCTTTTCTTACCGTGAACCAGGTATCTTTGTACAAATATTCAGATGATAATGTTTTCCAGCTTAGATCTTTCATTAGTGCTGAGTTAAGAGTTCATAATTCAGGATACCGGCCCCCTGCTCTGACAACGGGCTACTTTCTACCAATTATTTTTCTTCCTTAATGCATTAATATGAGCCACATGATGTTTTCCGTGCCAGGCATACATGCCAAGGAAATGCCATAAGGTAAATGTTTTATTATGTTCAGGATGAACTACTGTTCTCTGCCATGCTTCATCGGGTAAATTTTTAACTGCTTCATGCCAGCGTGCATGCAAGGCGTGCAGCAATGTTAAAGAAATATTTATGGGAAGATTTTTTACATCGTCAAGCTCTGCCCATAGTTTTTCTTCATAAGGTTTAATAGAGGGGTTGTCTTCGGTAAGCCCAAGTTTGAACCGGGTATACGCATTGATATGGCTGTCTGCAATATGGTGCACGAGTTGTTTTACAGTCCATCCTCCTTCACGGTAAGGCGTATCCAATTGTGCTGCATCTAAATTTAAAATGGAATGTTCAAGTATTTGAGGCAAATATTTTATATCTCCCAGCCATTCTTTTTTTTGCTGTTCAGAAAAAGGCTGTGCCAGGTATTTGCCAATCGGGAAACGCGGGTCGTTGGTTGCGGTGTTCATATTCGAAGTGGTAAGTAGTCAGTGGTCAGTTATAATTCCTTATTCAATATTCATTATTTCTTTAGGCTTCTTCACGAAGTGTATGCCCGGTCAGGTTGATGAATACGTCTTCCAGGTTTGCTTTTTTTACTTCTTTGGGTCGTTCAAAACCGGTGGCAACCAGGTTGTCAATTAATTTATCAGGCGTATCCATTGCAATTATTTTCCCGGAATCAATAATGGCAACGCGGTCGCAAAGCACTTCCGCTTCATCCATGTAATGGGTGGTAATGATTACGGTGGTTCCTTTTGCGCGGATATCCTTTATCAGGTCCCACAAATTTCGCCTGGCTTGTGGATCAAGGCCCGTAGTGGGTTCATCCAGAAAAATAATTTTTGGTTTATTGATCAGTGTGGTTGCTATGGAAAAACGTTGTTTTTGTCCACCGCTTAATTCTTTAAATTTTGCTTTTGCTTTGTCACGAAGGTTTACCATGTCGAGCAATTCAAGTGGCTTAACATCCTGGTTATACAATCCGCCGAATAATTCAATTAATTCAGATAGCATAAGGCCGGGATAATAACCCGATGTCTGCAATTGAACGCCGATAATTTTCTTGATTTCAGATGGGTTTTTGTCGAGGTCCATTCCATCCACCTCCACCCTTCCGTCAGTTTTTTGTCTGAGTGTTTCAATAATTTCCAGCGTTGTTGATTTGCCCGCACCATTTGGCCCCAGCAAACCGAAAATTTCATCTTCATACACATCAAAGCTGATGCCTTTCACTGCTTCAAAATCACCATATTTTTTAACGAGGTTTTTTACTGATATGATTGTGTTTGCCATAATGAGGCAATTTACAGAAGTAAATTTTTTATGCCAATTAAAAATGATGCATCAAATAAATATTATAATTCGAGTTCCATCTTTACATCCGCAGTAACAAAAGGAGCATCAATAACCGGCACATGCCTGAATCCATATTTGCTGTATAAACTGATTGCAGTCTGTAACTGGCTGTTTGAGTAAAGCAATATTTTTTGGGCACCGATTTCTTTTGCCTTTTCCAGGCATTTTTCAATCAGCAGTTTGCTGATGCCTCTTCCCCGAAAAGGCCGGGCCACGGCCATTTTAATAAGTTCATATTCCCCCTCTTGTTCCTTCGCCAAACCTGCCGTGCCAACAATTTCCTCCCCTATCCTGGCAAGATAAATAAATCCTCCCCTGTCGATTATAGTTCCTTGCGGGTCATTTAATACCAACTGGTCATGTGATTCAAGAAGCTGGTATTTATCAAGCCATTCAAAATTCAATTTTCGGAAATCTTCCTTGTATTTATCCTCGTATTCGATTATTTGTGTCATATCAGTATTTGAAAAGTGATTAAGCTGACAGGTTGAACGGATAAAATTCAACATATCAACTTCTCAACATCAACTCCTCCAGTTCCTCCATCATCGAATCGCTTCCTGCAAAAAAGGGACTTCGCTGATGTAATTTATCCGGCACAATATCCAAAATCCGCTGCTTTCCGTCTGTTGCTTTGCCACCACACACTTCAATGATAAATGCAAACGGGTTGCACTCGTAAAGAAGCCTTAGTTTGCCTTTGGGCTTATCAGCAGTTCCCGGATACATAAAGATGCCTCCTTTCAACAGGTTGCGGTGCATATCAGCCACCATGCTACCGATATATCTCTGCGTATATGGGCCACCGTTAGTTTTGTTTTTTTTCTGGCAGGCGTCTATATATTTCTTCACTCCTTCTTCATACTGAAAGAAATTACCGTGGTTCACGGAATATATTTTTCCTGTCTGCGGGCAATGTATATCCGGGTGGCTCAAAGTAAACTCCCCGATTGACGGATCGAGTGTAAACCCATTCGCTCCCCGCCTGGTTGCATACACCAGCATGGTTGACGATCCGTAAATAATATATCCGGCTGCCACCTGTTTGACCCCCGCCTGTAAAAAATCATCTTTTGCACAAGGCCTTCCTTTTGTTGTTACCCTTCTGTACACACCAAAAATAGTTCCGATCGAAATATTCACATCTATATTACTACTGCCATCCAGCGGATCGAAAAGACAAACATATTTCGAATGATTACTGATCTCGTCATCAAACACCAGTATGTCATCAAATTCTTCACTGGCAATTCCCGCACAACTGATTCCATGCCTCAACACACCCATAAACTGGTTATTGGCATACACGTCGAGCTTTTTCACATCTTCACCCTGCACATTCATACTTCCCGCATCGCCGAGAATATCAACCAGGCCAGCCTTATTTACTTCCACATTCACCCGCTTGGCAGCAAGACCGATATCACGCAACAAATTACTCAGCTCTCCAGTAGCATTAGGGAAATCACGTAATTGCTGAATGGTGAATTCATCCAGCGTTAACACACGCCTGTTGATACTCATACGTGCACTAGTTTATGTTTGCAATCGTGCAGCAAAAGTAACAGTTTATTTTTTGTGAAGCCATCTGAAGAACCCTGTGCAGCATACTTGCATCGCATACCTCAACGGTTACACTGCTATAATACTTTTTTTGCCGTGAAGGCACGAAACCGAAATGAGGTTATCAAAAAAAATTTCCGCGAAGCCGGCAAATTGTAAGGAAAACGCATTTTGTTTGAGCGCCATCCGGTAATGTTTTTAATTCCTGAAGGGGAAAGTACATAATTAATTTTTGCTGCAACGGCAATGAGGTGGTAATGTGTAGCTGATATAATTATTATTCATCGAACTTATTCTGCCATCCGACTTTTTTTAATTTCTCCACTTTCTTTATCACATCAGCTTCCATGTTCAGTTTGTAAGCCGCAATTTTTTTCCCAATCTCATCATCAAAAGCACCTACAATGGTAGCAGCCAATATTCCTGCATTTTTTGAAGCATTCAATGCTACCGTGGCCACTGGTATACCATTTGGCATTTGTAAAATCGAAAGAATAGAATCCCACCCGTCAATAGAATTGGAAGACTTAATCGGCACTCCGATTACAGGTAAAGAAGTGATGGATGCAATCATGCCCGGTAAATGTGCCGCACCACCGGCTCCGGCAATAATCACTTTCAGTCCGCGTTCCTTCGCTTTACTTGCATATTCCACCATCCTGCGAGGTGTACGGTGCGCAGATACCACTGTTAACTCAAATTCAATGTTAAAATCTTTTAGAATATCAGCAGCCGATTGCATGACCGGTAAATCGCTGTCGCTACCCATTATTATTCCGACCTGTGTCATTTTAGTTTAATTGAAACCTGAAGTTATGCATAATTGGAAATAGAAATGAAGAATCAGAAAGCTTGTTCTCCTCTTTATTACTTATTACTTACCACTTTCATTGCTTGCTTTACCTTATGTGCTGTAAATACCAAATCCTGTTTTGTTTTTGCCAAAATGGTTACATGGCCCATTTTTCTACCTGGCTTGGTTTGCCGCTTTCCGTAGATATGGATAAAAACATTTTCCATTTTTAATACATCGTTCAATCCTTCATAACAGGCATCGCCACTGAAACCATCAGCACCTAATAAATTTACGATAGCGGCCGGCATAATATGTTTGGTATTCCCCAAGGGGTATCCAAGCATCACTCTCCAAAGCATATCAAATTGCGAACTGAAATTTGCTTCTATTGTATGATGCCCGCTGTTGTGTACACGTGGCGCGGTTTCATTCACAAAAACCTCCCCCTGTCTATCAATGAACATTTCTACAGCAAATATTCCGGGGCTTTTCAAATTTTTCACCACCTTCAAAGCAATGGCTTCTACTTTCCATAAAATTTTTTCCGGTAGTTCGGCAGGGCTTACCTGGTAGTCGAGTAAATTCAAATGCTGGTCAAAAATCATATCGACCGGTGGATAAAAAGCCGTTTCTCCTTTTTCGTTAATCGCAACGATCATGGATATCTCTTTATCAATAGCCACCATTTTTTCAAGCACAGCAGGCGCATCAAAACCTTTGCTCAAATCATTTTTTGTTTTAATGAGCTGTACGCCGCGTCCATCATATCCGCCCATAGCAATTTTATGTGCAGCCGGTATAAAATTTTCGAGTTTGTTTAATTCCGACAGATTATTGGTTATCACAAATGCCGAAGTTGGGATTTCATTATTTTTGTAAAATTCCTTTTGCAATATTTTATTTTTAATAATCGCCAAAGCTGAAGGCCTGGGATAAATTTTCACTCCTTCGCTTTCTAATTTTTCCAAAGCCTTCTCGTTCACCGATTCGATTTCAATAGTCAATACATCTACCTTCTTTCCGAAATTATATACATCGTCAAAGTTTTTGATATCCCCTTTTATAAAATGATGGCATAAATGTGCGGCCGGGCAATCGGTATCATTCTCCATCACATAAGTTTCAACCGGGTAATTTGCTGCTGCCTGTAATAACATTCTGCCAAGCTGTCCTCCGCCAAGTATCCCTGCTTTTAACATGTTCTGTTTTTAAAGCGTGAAGATACCAAGTGAAAATGATTTTTAACATCCTGTGGGTGGAAACTTATTGTCAGTACGGATTAAGGTTTTTATCTTTACCCTGATTTATGGCTCCGGATTATCCACATAAAGTTTTTGGCGATAAGCGCGGCAATTACTGTCTTCTTATGGAAGCGCTGGCTATGGAGGCGGGCATATAGTTTTTTCCGTACAACGATTTTTATTTTCAGGTTTCAGATTAAGTTTTTAGGATTTAAAACCGACGATTATGCCAACGCTCATCACTTCACCACATACTAAACAAAAAATTGATTTCCTGCCCTTAGAGGGTACCGATTATATAGAATTTTACGTAGGTAACGCCAAACAGGCAGCACATTATTATCAATCAGCGTTCGGGTTTCAGCCACTTGCCTATGCAGGACCGGAAACGGGATTACGCGAGAAAGTAAGTTATGTGTTGAGGCAAAACAAACTGACTTTTGTTTTTACCACTGCCTTACATACCGGTAACGCCGTAGCGGAACACGTTTATTTGCATGGAGACGGTGTAAAAGCAATTTGTCTTCGGGTTGATGATGCGGCCGCATCGTGGGAGGAAACTACCCAACGAGGAGCAAACAGTTATTTTGAACCACGCAAATTAAGAGATGAATACGGAGAGATTATTCTAAGCGGCATTCACCTGTATGGTGAAACTGTTCATCTTTTTATAGAAAGAAAAAATTATGATGGCGTGTTTATGCCCGGTTTCAGGAAATGGGAAACAATGTATCAGTCATCGCCAACCGGACTCATGTATGTTGACCATTGTGTTGCCAATGTTGGCTGGAACCAGATGGAAAGATGGGTTGAATTTTACGAAGAAGTGATGGGCTTCAGGAATATACTTTCTTTTGATGATAATGATATTTCAACAGAATATTCTGCGCTGATGAGCAAAGTGATGAGTAACGGAAACGGATATGTGAAATTCCCGATAAACGAGCCCGCGGAAGGGAAAAAGAAATCACAGGTAGAGGAGTATCTCGATTTTTATAATGGCGAGGGCGTTCAGCATATCGCTATGGCCACGGATAATATTGTGGAAACCGTAACTGCTTTACAAAACCGGGGAATAGAATTCTTAAAAGTGCCCACCTCTTATTACGATGAACTAAAAAGCCGTGTTGGTCATATTGACGAAGGAACTGAGGCGTTAAAAGCATTAGGCATCCTTGTTGACCGTGATGATGAAGGATACCTGCTGCAGATATTTACCAAACCGGTTGAGGACAGGCCCACATTATTTTTTGAAATCATTCAACGCAAAGGGGCCAAAAGTTTTGGCAAAGGCAATTTCAAAGCCTTGTTCGAAGCCATTGAAAGAGAGCAGGCCGCAAGAGGGAACCTTTGATACAGCGAGGAAGTTCGAATGCCGGGAAGTTTGAAGGATAATCTAATAAAATAATAATTAAAATTTAATCACTGATCTTCCTCGCTTCGGGGCTTCGGTTTCGTATTAACACCTGTTTATATATTGGATTAGCACGGTTTTTGCCGTTTATAATATCTTTATACTTATTTACGTTTTAATAATTTAGTGCTTATCTTATAGGAATAAATATGGTTTTAAAGAACCTGAAATCGGGCCTGATAACAATTCTGCTCTCTGTTATTGTTTCGCAACTGCATGCGCAAACATCTGTTTCTACTATGCATTTTATCGACAACCAGCGCTCCATTCCTAGGATTGGTGATGCCATGAACAGGAAGGAAGATACATTAATGAAACAATTTCAGGAAAAAGGATTGGAATGGCCCGCAAGATATGTGTATATCCGTTCTTTCAAATATGACAGCGAACTGGAGGTTTGGGTAAAAAATAAAAAGGAAGAAAAATATAAATTTTTTAAAACCTATAAAGTGTGTGCATTGGCCGGAACACTTGGTCCTAAGCGCATGGCTGGAGATTACCAGGTTCCTGAAGGTGTATATTGCATTAATGAGTTTAATCCTAAAAGCCAGTATCATTTGTCGTTAGGATTAAATTATCCGAATGCATCAGACAGGTTATTGAGCGACTTGTCTCAACCGGGAGGTGAAATTTATATTCACGGCAGTTGTGTAACGGTAGGCTGCATTCCGCTAACTGACGACAAGATTGAAGAAGTCTATATCATCACTGCACATGCGAAAGACAAAGGCGAAGATTTTATTCCCGTGCATATTTTCCCGGTCAATTTTAAAAACCCGCGCAGCGTAACCTACCTGAACAAATACCTGCTGAATTTTTCAGAATACGCACCACTTGTAAGAAACCTCAGAAACATATTTTTCTATTTTGAAAAATATCATGAACTGCCGTTGATATTAATTGACGGGAAAGGAAACTATATTACTGAAGATATTCCTGTTGAAGAGCCAAAAACAAACCCCAAAATCAAAAAGAAAATAGTTCATAAACCACAGCCTATAAAAGATGAAGACCTGGCCACTTCTGTAGATAATCTTCCCGTTTATCCGGGCGGAAACCAGGCCTTCCAGGAGTTTTTAGACCACCTCAGCCAGGAAATGGCCAAAGACCTGGAAGAAGGCCAGAAAAAAACTTTTGTCCAGGTTGAATATATCATTGATGAAAACGGCAAGCCCGTTTATGCAAATGTTCTTCGTGGTGGAAATGATATCATGAACCAGAAAATTGAAGAAGCGTTTGAAAGAATGCCACAATGGAACCCGGCCAAACACTACGGAAAAAATATTGGTATAAAGCTCAAGCAGAATATTATGATCGGAAATGACTGAGGCGGAAAGGCCGAAGTTCAGAAAGTCCTTATATGTTTAAGTTTTATTTTCTTTTCGCCAGTACTGAAGTTGCCGTCTTCCGTACTGGTTATTTTACTTCATCAACACCTGTACTGTATCCGGTGATTGTTGTTTCAAAACAATTTGCTTTCCCTGAGTTAATTTATCCAGGATTTCTTCCTGGTAATGACGTATGGTCAACAGTGTTAACCCTTTTTCAACCTGTACATCAAAAATCGCTGATGCTGATGAGGCCAGCCTGCTTACTTTTTCAGCTCTATCGTCAATGCATACCTGCAAATTAACCGCGCCGCTTTGTATAAGATTGGGCTTGATTTTTATTGCTGCAAAAAGGTGATATAATTCTGCAGTTGGGTATTCTCCAACAAATGAAAAATCTTTTGAATGAAGATGGAGCAATACCTGGTTTAACTTGAGTACAATAATCGGGGGCAAATCCTTCTTTCCTTTTTTGTGTATTACAGTGCCGGGGAGCTGAGGATCCAGGAAACATTTTACATACAGCGGAATGGCTTTATTCTGTAAGGGCTTTATGGTTTTGGGATGAATGACCTGGGCCCCATAATAAGCCATTTCAATCACTTCATCGTAACTCAGCTCATTGATGAATTGCGCATCAGGAAATTGTTTGGGGTCGGCATTCATTACACCTTCCACATCTTTCCAGATAGTTTGATTTTCGGCATTCAGCATGTTTGCAAAAATTGCGGCTGAATAATCACTTCCTTCCCGCCCGAGTGTGGTACTTTCGTTTTCATCTGTTGAACCGATGAAACCCTGAGTGACGATAATATCCCATTTGCTGAATAATGGAAGAACAATTTCCTGAACTTTATTTTCCGTATAATCCCAATCGATGTTGGCATCCCTGAAATTATCATCTGTCCTGAAAATATCCCTGACATCCAGCCATTCATTCTTTATTCCTTCTTCATTAAGGTAGGCGCTGATAATGACAGTGGATAACAATTCACCGGCGCAGACAATCTGATCGTAATAATAATCGAAGTCCTTTACAGGTTTATCGTGCAGCAACCATTCTACTTCAGTAAAAATATCGGCGAGTTTTTTTTCAGCAGCATTGTAGTTTTTTATCAGAATAATTTTGGCCGTATTTAAATGGTTTTGCTTAACTATATTGAACAACTGCAACGCTTCTTCTTTTTTGCCATCATAAAAAGCTCCGGCTACTTTTTCCAATGCATTGGTTGTTTTTCCCATTGCCGAAATAACCACCAGGATTTTCTGCCCACGGAATTGTCTGATAATTCCGGGAAGATGTTTTATTCGTTCAATTGTACTGGCACTGGCCCCGCCGAATTTAAATACTTTCATTTTTGCTGAATTGATGGCGGCAAAGATAATAGTGAATTACTGATATGAAAATGAGTTTGCATAGAAATTCCATGCAATGGCCTATTAGCATTATTACCGTACAATTGAGTAATACAACAATGCTGTTCAGTGATACTATATCCGTTAAAAAAAAGTACTTTTTTCAGTTTATCAGACACCGGTAAATTCAGGGAACCGGTTTGCATATATCACAAAGGATCGTTTGTTTTTGCTTTGTAATGCATGGAAAAAAACCTGCTTTTCGCTATTTCATTTAATTTTTGTAATGCATCTTCGTCTCTGTGAGGTTTCAAATAATTTTTTTTCAGCTGTGCCGTAAATTTTTTAGGAAAGAAATGTAGTCCCTGTCTGGTCCTATTTTGCAAATTGATGTCCATAAAACAGAATTTTTTGTGAATATTTCTGTACTACGGTCTTTTATGAGGTTGCCGGATTTCGCCGGAACAGGCATCCGCTTAAAGGGGTTAATTATTTACAGAACATGCAGGATAGAAAGGAATATAAAGTTAAGGAAGACTACAATATTGTTGCGCTTCTTAACAATTAATTATCGCATAATAAATTCCGGTAAAGAAAAAATATGAACAGCTAAAGCGGATCGTTATTTCTTTCCCGGTAATAAATACAAAACGGGTAACTTTTCGCTATTTCGTTTAGCTTTCGCAAAGTTTCTTCATCAGGCGGAGCAACCGTGGTTGAAATAAGTCTTTTTGATTTACCGGAATTGTGTTTAACAGGTGTAGGCAACGGCCTAAATGCAGTTTGAGGAATAGCGGCACGAGGTTTCATACGAGGCGTATTTAGTTTTAAAAAATATTGGACAAGCAAACAAACTCAAATGATGTAGAACCAGTGTTGTTCTCAAAAGTTGCGGAATGAATGAAAATGGAAGTTTTCTGAAGGGCGAATCAGGCATTTTAAAGTTATTAAAAGAAATCAAATATTCCAATTTTTAAGCCTGTATTTTTTGGCCCATGAAATAAATTCCGGGCGGTTAACAACGCTTGCTTATATTTATCACCCAAATTTACTATCATGCTTAGAAAATTTTTTACCACAATTTTGGTTTTAGCCTGTTCTTTTTACCTGGCCATTGCACAACCTTCGGGAAAAGTCATTGAACAAAAAACGGTAAAAAGCGCAATTCTAGGAAAGGATGTCAGGTACACTATTTATTTACCCCCGGATTATGAAAGTGCGCAAAGGAGTTACCCGGTAGTGTATTTATTACATGGTTTTACTGATGATAACACCGGCTGGCTTCAGTTTGGTGAAATCAATTATTATGCTGACAAGGGAATTGCCGAAGGAGCCCTCCCACCGATGATTATAGTGATGCCCAATGGTGATTCAAGCTGGTATATTAATTCATTTGACGGGAAAGAGAAATACGAAGATTTTTTTGTCAAAGAATTTATGCCTTCAATTGAAAAAACTTATCGCATTAAAGCAGAAAAAAAATACCGTGGCATTGCGGGGCTTTCCATGGGAGGATTTGGCACGTTGACTTATGCTTTAAAATATCCTGAATTATTTGCAGCATGTGCACCTTTAAGCGCAGGCGTTTTTAGTGATGATGAACTGGTGAACATGAATGATCAGAATTATGAAATTATTTTCGGCCCGCTGTTCGGCCATCACCTCAAAGGAAAAGAGAGATTGAATGATGCCTGGTATAAAAATTCGATTTTAAAAATTGTTGAAACAAAATCAGCCGATGAAATGAAAAAGGTCAGGTATTGGATCGATTGTGGCGACGATGATTTCCTCACAAAAGGAAATTGTTTGCTGCATATTGCGTTAACAGAAAAAAAAGTGCCACATGAATTCCGGGTCCGCGATGGATCGCATAGCTGGACCTACTGGAGAACAGGCATTACAGACGCTTTGCATTTTATCGGGCAGAGTTTTACACAGTATTGAAAAAATTTAATTCTCCTGCAGCACTACAAACTTCTGCTCAAGGGTAAGGGAATATTTATAGAGTATATGAATAAACTCCTTTCCCCATTTTGCGTAGTAAGGGATGAAATTATCAATACGCTCCTGCAAATTATGTAAAGGGAATAAAGCAGATTTTAAGGCATGAATCTGATTCTGCTGGTCATGGAATTTTCTTTTTTCCGCACGCAATAATTTTTTCTCCAGTTCCTTCACCAACTTTGCTGCTTTTGCTTTCAGTGCTTGCGTGTGCTCAGCCAAACTATTGTCGATTTGCAGGGAAACAAATTTTAATTTTTCATAGTAATCGCTTAATTCTTCCAATTCTTTTTCAAGAGTGACCTGATTTTGCGATTTGTTCTTAACCAACCCATTCAACAATTCCTCCTCAGGTTTAAAAATATCTTTTATCGTCAAATGAAGATGATTGAATTTTTCTTTCCATTTCTTTTCAATAATAAGGAAAGAATTGCGGAGTATAAGAACTGGATAAGGAATTCCATAATGCCTGAACAGGTCTTTCAGTTCAAGCCAATAAGCTTCTTCACCTCCACCTCCGACAAAAACAATATTAGGCAAAATGGTCTCCTGCAGGGGGCCACGCAAAATAACATTAGGGCTGAACCGGTCAGGATACCGCTGCAATTCCTCCCGCATTTCCTTTTCTGAAAAACTGATATCGGTACCGGCTACAATGAACCTGTCTTTCTTTTTTTCAATCCGGTTACGGATATTATCTTTTAAATAAAAAAGATTTATTTCCCTCGGGTTTGCCTGTACTTTATAATGCACCGATAAATTGTGAATGGTATTTTCCACGATGCCTGCAGATGTTTGATGAAATAAGTCAGCTTCAAAAACTGTAACCATCTGGGCCTTCAAAGCAGGGTTGTCAGGGATAACCACAATCAATCCGTAGTCAGCAAATAAAGCATGCACCAATTTAAAGGTGGCAGACTGAATATCGGAACAGTTGAGATAACAATTTTTCAGTAATTGTACAAGCTCTTTTCCAAAAGGCAGAACAGAAAATTCACCTTCTATTCTGGCGATTATTTTTTCAAGCCCTTTGGTATTCATACGCCCTACAGCACCTGTCTGTTTTGTATCCCAAACTATTTTTTCACCGTTAAGAAATATTTTGCTTAATTCTTCCAGGTCGGCATCTTCGCTACCCATATAATAAACAGGAACAAAATTATATTGCGGCATTTCTGTTGATAGATGAGCTGCAATTTTTATTACATGAAGGATTTTATAGATGAAATATAATGTGCCGGTAAATATAGCCGGTTGATGTGCAGTCGTGATGGTGAAAGTATTTTCGAACAACAGCTTTTCGATATTGGTGTTTACTTTATGGTTGCTGTCAACATGATTGTATTGCTTTTTTAATTCGTCGGCAAGGGTTTTCCTGTTGGTGCTGAACTTTTCACGTTCATGGATAGCTGATTTAATCCCTTCCATTGAAACCGGGTGTTGATAGAATAGCTTCAGTAATTGATTATTTTCAAGATAATCAATAATGATTTTCGAAAAATATCCTGTTTGCTTGTAAGACAGTTGTTCAGCGGTGCAATCCATAAAGAAAGTAAAAATAAGAAACCGTTACTTATCAATTAAACCATTTAAATAAATTGTAGTTTATGATTGATGAATAAATCGGTTCCGGTTGATACAACAAACTGCCGATACTTTTGTTTGAAAGGATGACAGAATAACCATTAACTATATCGCTCTACATTAAATGCGGATATATCGATACTTGTTTTCTTCTCTCCAATAATTTCTTCAACCAGTTTCCCTGTTGCCGCTGCAAGCGATAATCCGAGCATGGCATGCCCTCCGGCCAGGATCAGGTTTTGATATTTGCTGTGCTTTCCGATATAGGGTAAACCATCAGGAGTAAGTGGCCGCAATCCATTCCAGATTTTATCCACAGAAGGAAATTTTACATCAAGATCAGGATAATAACCGGAAGCCCCATCAAAAATGGCACGGGCCCTTTTAATTAACACATTATTATTAATTCCACTGATCTCCATTGTCCCGCCCATGCGCAGGTCGGCACCCATCGGTGTCATGGCTACCCTTTTATCTACCAGTATTGCAGGATGGTGAAGATTCTTTTTTATGTTTTTATAAGTGATGCTGTATCCTTTCCCGGCCTGTAATAAAATGTGAATTCCCAGTTTTTTAGTAATAATCGGAAGCCATGACCCGGATGCAAGCACCAACTCATCACAATCAAATTTTCCCTGATCGGTAACCACTGATTTTATTCTATTGCCTTCATTTTCAAAACCGGTTACTTCGGTTTTCAATTGTAATTTTACTCCTTTTGATAACAAATGTGATTTTAAAGTTTGCATAAAATCCCCGGGATGCAAATGGCAATCGATTGGGTATAACACTCCGCCTTTTACCACTACTTCGACTTCAGGTTCCATATCCTGTACCTGTTGCCCGTTTAAAATTTTGGTTTCGATGCCGAGATGTGAGGCTTCTGTAGCCAGTTCAATTTCATGTTTTTCTGTTTCCGCACTTTTATACAGCATAAAGCAGCCTACTTCAGCCATCCTGAAATGATTGCCCAGTTCATTTTTAATGTCACTTGTTAATTGTCTGCTTAAATGCAAAATATTATTAAGCGGCGGTATATGCTGTTCTACTGTTTTTTTGTTCGCCTGGCTCCAAAAGCGAAACATCCACCTGATCAGATCAACATTGAGTCTTGGTTTTATATAGAAAGGGCTTGTTGAACTCAGCATCCATCTTAATCCTTGTGCCACTATACCTGGTGATGCAAGCGGTATAAAATGACTAGGAGAAACATAACCTGCATTTCCAAATGAGGTCCCATTGGTGATATCACCTCTTTCTATAACAGTAATATCGTAACCTTCTTTCTGCAAATAATAGGCGCTGCATAATCCAATTACCCCCCCTCCTGCAATAATAACTTTTTTACTCATGTTTTTGTTACCAGCCTGCAGTCAGCAGAACTGAAGTTTTAATTTAATAATAATAGGAAATAGCATTGCGCAGGCTTTACATTATTTTTTCCATTTCCATTCCAGCATTTTGATAAAATACC
>Ga0335069_10002318_pt1 | contig 29420 bp, 27 predicted proteins | sample Lox_Sample_11_FD_206714 | JGI IMG/M metagenome (GOLD analysis project Ga0335069, IMG submission 206714) | Soil microbial communities from Loxahatchee National Wildlife Refuge, Florida, United States - Lox_Sample_1.1 | ecosystem: Environmental > Terrestrial > Soil > Wetlands | place: USA...
AGGACGGGTGAGGACACGGTCGGTGAGTCGGGGAATGTAGCGCACCGCGCGGGCCGTGGCGGCGAGGGCCCAAACGAGCCGCCCGCCGGGCCGGTCCGGGAGAGTACAGTCCCGGGGTTCATCCGTGGTGCGGTGGCTCCGACAACTCGGGCTGCGCAACGCGCTGTTCGGCGTCTCCAGCCTGTCGCTCCTGGCCGTGCTCGCGGCGATCTGGCTCTACGTCTCGCACGATGCCCGGCTGCTGGCCGCCATCCACCGCGGCGACGAGGCCGGGGTGCTGGCCCAGCTCCGGCGAACCCTGTGGCTGGCGATGCTGGTGGGGTCCCTGGCCTTCGCCGTGCTGCTCTGGGTGCTCAGCCGGGTGGTCCTGACCCGGCCGCTGGGGGAGATCCTGGTCGCCGTGCGCCGGATGAGCGAGGCGGACCTCACCCAGACCGTCACCCTCGGCGGCGGGGACGAGCTCGCGGTGCTGGCCGCGGCCCTGAACCGCATCGGGCAGGGGCTCCGCGACACCCTCGCCCGGGTGCGCAACGTGAGCGAGGCGGTGGGCTCGGTCATCGACCAGCTGTCGCGCTCGGGCGTCCAGGTCAGCTCCGGCGCAGCCAGCATCCAGTCCCAGGTCACCGAGACCAGCCGCTCGCTGGCCGAGGCGGCGGGTACGCACCAGGAGGTCGCCGCCCACGTCGAGGCGCTCCAGCGGACGGCCGAGGAGAGCTCGACCCGCATCGCGGAGATTGCCCGGCGCAACGAGGAGGTCGCCCTGGGGGTGGAGCAGATGGCGGCCAGCGTCCAGGAGACCACCGCCGCCATCGACGAGATGACCCGGAGCATCCTCGACGTCGCCCGGGCCATCGAGGAGCTCGGCGGGTCGACCGAGGAGACGTCCTTCAGCATCAAGCAGATGGACGTCAGCATCGGCCAGGTGGAGACCAACGCCAACGAGACGGCGCGGCTGTCGGAGCAGGTCTCGGCGGAGGCGGCCAGCGGCGTGCAGTCGCTCCAGAAGACGCTCGCCGGCATCGACCGGATCCGGGAGTCGAGCGAGCTCGCCGCCCGGGTCATCGAGGGGCTGGGACGGCGGGTGGGCGAGGTGGTGGCCATCCTCGACGTCATCGACGAGGTGGCCGAGCAGACCAACCTCCTGGCGCTCAACGCGGCGATCATCGCCGCCCAGGCCGGCGAGCAGGGGAAGGGCTTCGCGGTGGTCGCCGACGAGATCAAGGAGCTCGCCGAGCGGACCGGCGCCTCGACCAAGGAGATCTCCGAGCTCATCGCCCGGGTCCAGGAGGAGAGCCGGAACGCGGTCGAGGCGGTGGAGCAGGGCGTCCGGCACGTGCAGGAGGGGGTGGAGCTGGGCCGGGAGGCGGAGACCGCCCTGAAGCGCATCAGTGGCACCGCCAACCGGAGCACGGTGATGGTGAAGGCCATCGCCCGGGCGACGGTGGAGCAGGCGCGCAGCAGCCGGACGGTCACCGCCGCCGTCCAGCGAATCGCCGAGACGGTGCAGTCGGTCACCCAGTCCGCGCAGGCCCAGGCCCGTGGCACGGCGCGCATCACCCAGTCCGCGCAGCACATGCAGACCGTCACCGCCGACGTGCAGCGGCGCAGCCAGGAGCAGGCGGCGGGCAACCGGCTCGTCACCCGTGGGCTGGAGGCGATGCGGGAGCGGGTGGGCCAGCTCGAGCGGGCGCAGCGCGAGCAGACCCGGGGCTCGTCGCTGGTGCTCAGGACCATGGAGGCCATCCGCGGCTTCAGCGAGGAGCAGGCGCGGTCGGTGCGCCAGCTGGAGGAGGCCATCGCCCGGCTCCAGGAGGAGGCCGAGGTGCTCCGCGGCGAGGTGCGACGCTTCCGTCTATGAACGACGGCGTCATGCGCGCCACCGGCCTGGTGCTGGGGACCCTCGCCGGGGCGACCCCCGCCGGGGTCCCGGCGGGAATGGCAACCGCCTCGAAGAAGGTTTAAGAGCGAGCAAGCGATGTTCAATCTTGGCGCCGGGGAGATCGCAGTCATCATGATCGTCGCTCTGCTGCTGCTCGGCCCGGACAAGCTCCCGGAGCTGGCGCGGGGGATCGGCAAGTTCGTGCGCGAGTTCCGCCGGCAGACGGACGACGTCCGCGGTCTGGTCGAGCGCGAGTTCTACAAGATGGACCAGGAGGTCTTCGCCGAGGAGCAGGCGCAGGCCAAGCGCATCGAGCCCCCCGCGCCGGCCGAGCCGGTGCCTCCGGCCACCGTCGGTCCGGACGGCGAGCTGACCCCACCCACCTACCCCTCCGTCTTCCCACCGCCCGAGGGCGTCGTCGCCGCGCGCCCGGCCAACTCCACCCCGCTGGGGCTCGAGCCTCCGGAGGCCGCGCCGGCCGAGCCGGAAGCCGCCCCGGCATCCGAGCCCGTCGCCTCCGCGCGCCCGGAGGGCGACGCCGCGCCACATGGCTGAGGAGGGGCCGCTCCAGGCACGGATGAGCCTCGCCGAGCACCTCGGGGAGCTGCGCTCGCGGCTGCTCCGCGTGGTCATCGCGGTGCTGGTGCTGGGCGCGGCCGGCCTGGTGTTCGCCCGGCCCATCTTCGGGTTCCTGATGAAGCCGGTGCTGGACGCGCTCCCCCCGGCGGACCGGAGCCTCATCTACACCTCGGGCATCGAGGAGCTGAACGTGCTGATGAAGGTCGGCTTCTACGCCGGCATCTTCCTCGCCACGCCCGTGCTGCTGACCCAGATCTGGGGCTTCGTCGCTCCGGGGCTCTACCCGCGGGAGCGGAAGTACGCCTTTCCCTTCGTGCTCCTCGGCACGGTGGCGTTCCTGATCGGCGCGACCTTCTGCTACCTGGTGTTGCTGCCCACCATGTTCAACTTCCTGCTCTCCAGCGGGGAGACCGGGCCCATCAAGAACCGGGTGGAGCGGGCGCGGGCGGTGGAGCTGGAGGCGCTCCGCTTCGCGCGCTCGGGTGACTTCGAGCGCGCCGCCAACCTGGCCGACGGCGAGGCGCAGCGGCTCACTGCCCTGGGCAGCGGCCGCGTCTCCTCGCCCGACCGGTTCGCCGACGGCGTGGTCGAGCTCCAGGCACGGCTGGACGCCGAGGGTCGGCTGGTCGACGCCATCCGCGATGGGCTCGGGCTGGGTGCGGCGCCCGCGCTCCGCCAGGCGCTCGAGAAGCGGACCGAGGCAGTGGACGCGTTCCAGTCCGGTTCGCTGGCCAAGGCCTCGGAGGCGCTCGAGCAGTCCGCCTCGCTCCTCGCCGGGGCGGCCGGTGGCCAGGGCTCACAGGTGGCCCGGATGTGGAAGATGCAGCAGACGCTCGCCGCCGGCCAGAGCTCCCTGGCCCAGGAGGCCTGGACGCGGCCGCTGCTCACCATGAGCGAGCAGCTCTCGCTGGTACTGATGCTCCTCCTCGCGCTGGGCGTGGTGTTCGAGCTGCCGCTGGTCATGGCGCTGCTGGCCGCCCTGGGCCTGGTGAAGGCGCGCTTCCTGATGCGCTACCAGCGGCACGCGATCGTGGTGTGCCTCATCCTCGCCGCGGTCATCACCCCGACCGGCGACCCGATCAACATGGGCATCCTCGCCGGGCCGATGCTGCTCTGCTACGAGGTGGGGGTACTGGCCGCGTGGCTCATCGAGCGGCGGCGGGCCCGGAACGCGTCCGAGACCGCGCTCACCCCGACCTGAACCGGGGTCCACGGCGGCTCGCCCAGGTCGCGACGGCCAGGAGCGCGAGCAGACCGCGTCCGCCGCCGGTGCTACTGCAGCCCGAGGCCTGGCTGGCGACCACCATGGTGCTGGCGTCCCGGGCGAGGGGCGACGGGCTTCCGGCGCTGATCCGGAATTCGACCGAGGTTTGCCGCGGCGCTCGGCCGGCGAAGGCGTAACGGGTGATGACGGTCCTCACTGCCCCCGGGGCGATCTCCCCCAGCGTGCAGGGCAGCCCACCGGTGCAGTCGAGCGGCCCTGGGGCGCAAGACACTCCGCCTGCGCAGGCCTGCTCGGTTGAGACCAGGCGAAGGGCAGGGTCGGCGCGCGCGTCCAGGACCACCCCGGTGGCAACCGCGCTGCCGCGGTTGACGACGTGCACGATGAACTGTGGAGGGCGGCCGTCGGTGAAGTCGCGTCCAAGCGTGGTGGCTCCGATGGTCAGGCCCGAAGGCGGTGTCCAGCCCAGGTCCTGCAGCGCCGCGGGGGTCAGGTCGAGGGTGCGGGGCAGGCTCGGGTTGATGATCGGCTCCATCAGCAGGGGTGGGGAGGCGCTGGAGTCCCAGTGACCGACGCTCGAGCCTTCCGAGTAGGTGGCCGGGGTGTAGAGCAGCACGTCGCCGGCGAGGTTCTCGCCCGCGCGCCGGCCGTCGCCATCGACGGCCACTGGCCCGCCACCGGCCAGGAGGTACGTCTGGAGACTGGTCCCGTCGTCGGACGACATCCCCCACACCGGGATGGTGAGCCCCGGGCCGGCGTCGCCGGTGTACGAGGTGGGCCCGGTGCCGGACTGGACGGGCCGGACCAGGAGGCCCACCGCACCGGCTGCCTGCGCGTTCAGCGCCCGCTGTGCGACCAAGCAGAAGAGGCCTGCGTCGGAGCGCAGCCCCCGCTCGGCCAGCACCAGCGCCCCCGGCGAGGGAGCGAGTGGAGCGCACGCGTCGTGTGCCGTTCCGCCGTCCGCGTCCTGGGCGAGCACCACCGGTGCGGTGAGCGACACGTGTGCCGGGCCGAACCGCGCCCGGGCGAGGGGGAAGGTGCGTCCGTCGGAGAGCCGCATCAGCCCGTCGGTCTTGTCGAGGAACGCGTCCTTGGTCCCCCGGACCGCGGGCCCGATCCAGCTGACACCGAGCGGTCGGCGGATGGCCGCGTCGTAGTCAGCCGGGGAGAGCTGCGAGAGCAACACGCCGCTCGTGTCGTCCCGGGCCTGGTCCCGGAACGCGGTGGCGGACTTGATGAAGCCGAGCCCGTGGGCCATCTCGTGCAGGAACACCGACGGCAGGTCGGTGGTCCCGGTGGGTGCCTGGTTGTCCAGTCCGGTGTACCAGGCGGTGATGGCGCAGTCGGACCGGCCCACCCGGCCGTTGAAACGGCCTTCGATCTCCTCCCGTCCCGGGTCGAGATCGTGTCCGGCCCGCTCGTTGGCCAGCGCGGCCGGGAACCGGCTGTTCTCGTAGAGCTCGGTGGGACCGGACGCTCCGAGCACCGCGGTCCCGCCCGAACAGTCGAGGTCAACGAACTCGGTCCGGATGGCGATGGGCACCCGGTTCCCGAGCGTGGCCGACCAGAGAGCCGCCGCGTACTGAGCGGCGATCAGCCGCTGCTCGCCCACCGTCGTGCCGGGGTTGCCGCCCACCGGATCCGCCGGGGTGCCCTCGTCGAGCCCTTCCCCCGAGCCATTCCCGTCCACGATCCGGATCTCGGCACCACCGAGGGCTCCCGGCGAGACCAGGACCCAGACCAGCAGGAGCGCCCGTGCCGGACGAGGCCTCATCGTTCGCCTTCGGAGTCACGGACCAGCGCCTCGGCTCCGTCCTCGCTGTCCACGCACCCCACCCGCAGGCTCCCGTCCGGCGCCACATGCCCGAGCACCACCGCGGTGGGACCGGGGGTGACGGCCGCGCCCGCCCCGTCCCGGGCGACCTGGGTGGAGAGGGCTGCGTTCCGGGCGACGTGGGGCCGGACCAGCGCCCGGGCGGTGGCCACCGCCGCCGGTCCGGACTCGTAGACCACCCCGGGGCCGCACCCCGCCAGGCCGGAGGTTCCGAGGGCCAGGAGGGCCCAGCGCGCACGGGACGGAAGCATGGGGAAGGCGACTCCCAGCATCATCGGGGGCCCCCCTCCGCGGCAAGGCGTGTTATCGATGCCGGAAGAGGATGACGGCGCGATGACGACGGATGGCGCGAAGACCTCCCGGGAGCGGGCCAAGGAGATCGCCGAGCAACGGCGGGCGGAGCGGCGCCAGCGGAAGCGCCACTGCGTCCTGTGTGGCGTTGAGGAGTCGGACCGGACGCCGCTGGGGCCGCATCCTGATGGCATCGGTCCGTCCTGCCGTGAAGAGTCCGCGTGCCTCGCCCGCAGGGCACGCTCGCTGTAGCTTTCCAATCTGGTTGCTCGCCTCACCGCATCGGATGTAAGAAGGTCGGCCATGGGCAGCGTTCCCTTCACCGGAGTGAAGGTGTTCTCGACGACGCTTGCTCGGGACCGCGAGACCATGGGTGACACCATCACCAAGTGGCTCCGGGACAACCCCGGTGCCGAGGTGGTGGACCGGGTGGTGACGCAGAGCTCCGACAAGGAGTTCCACTGCCTGACCATCACCCTGTTCTACCGGCAGCGAGAAGCCTCTCCGCGGAACGGATAGGCGCGCCGGCCCGGAGGGGGGTTGCGCTCCGGGCCCTGCTCGTGGAGACCTCGGGGCATGCGTCCCGTCCGCCGGGGTTTCCGGCCCATTCTTCCAAGTCTGCAGGGCGCCGCGGCGTGGTTCGCGGTGGCGCTGGTCATCGGTTCGGTCTTCTGCCGGCTCACCCTCGACGGCGTCGGGGCGTTGCTCCTGCTCGTGCCCGGGGAGGTGCTGCGGGGGTTCGTGTGGCAGCCGTTCACCTACGCCTTCATCGAGACCTCGGTGAGCGGCGTCATCTTCGGCGCGCTCATCCTCTGGCAGCTCGGCGGCGCGCTGGAGCAGAGCTGGGGAACGCAACGGATGGCGCTGTTCGCGGTCGGCATCACGGCCCTGGCCGGTCTGCTCACGGTGTTCCTCGCGCTCGTGATCCCCGCGCTCCGGCCCGTACCGTTCCCCGGAGGATTCGTCATGGGCTCGGCGCTCTGGGTCGCCTACGGCCTCAGCTTCGGCAGGCGTCAGGTAAACTTCTGGGGGATTCCGCTGAGCGGGAACATGTTCGCGCTCATCGGCGTGGGCTTCGTGGTTCTGACCGGCGTGTTCTCCAGCCCCCTTCTGGTCGTCCCGTCGGCGCTGGCGCTGCTCCTGACATGGGCCTACCTGCGGCTGGGCGGCCCCTCCGACTGGCTGCTCCGGCTCCAGAGCTGGCGGCTGCAGCGGCAGCTCCGCTCGCGCAGCAAGCATCTGACCCTCGTCAGCCCGGACCGGAATACCCCCCGGGATTCCGACCGCTTCCTCCAGTGAGACGGTCTGTTTCACGACGGAATCGTTGAATCACCAGGGCGGGGCAGGCATCCAAGGGCCCGAATTCTCGTTCAGCAGACCATCGCCTTCTGGAGACACCCGATGCGCTCACTCGTTGCTCTCGCCGCTCTCGTTGCCCTTCCTGCCGCCGCCTCGACCTGGGACATCGATCCCGCCCACACCGAGAGCTCCTTCGTCGTGAAGCACATGATGGTGTCCAACGTCCGCGGCCAGTTCGGGAAGACCACCGGCGTCATCGAGCAGGACGACAAGGACATCACCAAGAGCTCGGCGCAGATCACCATCGACACCACCACCATCGACACCCGTGAGCCGAAGCGCGATGCGCACCTCAAGTCCCCCGACTTCTTCGACGTCGAGAAGTTCCCGACCATCACCTTCAAGTCCACCAAGATGACCAAGGGCGAGGGAAACACCCTCAAGGTGACCGGCGATCTCACCATTCACGGGGTCACCAAGTCGGTGGTGCTCAACGTGGAGTACACGCCCGAGACGCTGGCCGGCGGGAAGCTCCGTCGGGGAATCACCGCCACCACCAAGGTCAACCGCAAGGACTTCGGCCTGCTGTGGAACAAGACCATCGAGGCCGGTGGGCTGATGGTCGGCGAGGACGTGGCGATCACCGTCGAGGGGGAGCTGATCAAGCGCGGCGCCCCCACCGCGTCGAATTGACATCCCCGGACGCCGCTACGCGGCGTTGATCGACTGCACCCCCGCCCGGAAGACGTAGATCCGGGCGGTGTGCGTGCGGGTGTCGGCGGGCACGAGGAAGAAGCCCTGCTCGCTGGCGTCGACGTCCTCGGAGAAGCCGACGATCTGCCGCCCGTCGGCAAAGCCCACGCGGATACGTCGCCCCGCCGAGGGGAGGGGTGCGGTCCCGGGCTCCTGCATGAAGAAGATGGCCTTCACCCGCTCGGCGGCGATCCCCTCCGGAGGACGGCCGGGCTGGGCGAGGCGGATGACCGGGTCGAGCAGGTCGAGATCTTTCACCGTGCCCCGCCGGACCTGCCCCTCCAGGGTGTGGAGCACCACCCGGTGCTCTCCCTCCACGAACGTCGGGCTGAGGTAGGCCTCTCCGAAGACCTCGCCCCCGGTCGCCACGTCGGTCGCGGGCTCCGGCTCGGGTTCGGGTTCGGGCTCGGGCGGGAGCGCGTCCCCGTCGTCCATCATGTCCAGTGGAGCCGGGGTGAGCAGCAGCGCCTGCGGCCGCCCGAACGGCCCGCTGCGGCCGAACTGGTGGGCGAGCTGTGGTGGCTCGGGCACCGCTGCGGCGAACGCGGGCATGCGCCGTCCGTCGTCTGCGAGCACGTACGCCGCGGCGGGAGGCGGAGGGGGCACGCGGGTCCGTGCGGGACCGGCGGCGTCCGGCACCTCCCCGCTCCGACGCGCGGGTGAGGCGCCGGCGTCCGGCGAAGGAGCAGCGGGCGCCGGTGGTGGCGCGGCCCTGGCCGGCGCAGGCCCGGGGGCCTTCGATCGCGGTGAGACGGGCGCCGCCCGGGGCTCCGGCGTGGGGGCGGCCGCCACTGCAGGCCGCGCCGGGGGCGGGCCGGGAGGTGGCCTGGGAAGGACGAAGCGCGGCGCTGGCGGCGCGGGCGGGGGCGGCGCGGGCTCCTCGGCCGGGGGGGCGTGGAAATCCCCTGGCTGGCCGGCGAGCTCGGCCTCGGTGGCCTGCAGCTGCTCGGGAGCGAACGTCGGCTGCTCGCCGCCCTGGTCGTCGAAGGCGAGCGCGCGCGGGTCCTCCGGCTGCTCGCCGATGAACTCGTGGAGCCCGGCGAGGGGAACGGGATCCGCGGGCTCTCCGCCGAGGTCCATCTCCGGTGTCGACTCGCCCTCCAGCAGGACCACGTCGGCCGAGGACAGCTCGATGGGGGCGCCTTCGGCAGGGACGCCGAACTCGGCGGCCGGGTCGGCCACGTCGAGCGGGATGGCCCCGAGCTCCTCGGGGGCGAGCGGCCCGGGAGCCACCGGGGCCTCTGCCCACGCCAGCGCCTCGGCCGTGGCCGGCGCGTCGACCTCGCCCGCCTCGACCATGGCGTTGATGCGCTCGGCGAGGCTCGGCCGCCGAGCCTCGGGCGCGAGCTCCCCCGGCACGGGTGGGGTCTCCGGCTCTGGGGGAGGCAGGAAGTCGAGCGCGCCGGTGCCCTCCGCCGCCGCCTGGACCCCGGCCCACGCGGCCGCCGCCTCCTCCTCCGGTGGCAGAGGCGCGTCGGGGGGCACCGCGGCGGTCTCGAGCACCTCGAGCACGGGCTGTGCCGCGGACTCCTCGACCTCGGCCGTGGCGACCTCGAGGTCCGGGCCCGGGCCCTGTGCCTCCAGGTCGGGCAGGGTCGTGGTCGCCTCGGGCTCCAGGGGCGGCTCGGGCTCGGGCGACGTCCAGCCCACCTCGATGGGGGGAGCGGTCGCGGTGTCGGACAGCGCTTCGGGGAGCTGCGACGGTGAGGCCGTCCCGGGAACGGGCAGGGCCATCGCGGGCCCGAGCGCCACGGGCGGCGGCACCCCGGTCTCGAGGCTGGGGAGCGCGCCGGCCTCGGGCGCCTCGAGGCGCGGAAGCTCGGCCGCCCCGGCGGGAGGAGGAGGGACGGTTGGCGCTGACCTCGCTGCGACGGGGACCGCCGGAGCGGTGACCTGCGAACCTGGCGCCACGGGGGCCACTTGAGCGCCGGGCGCACCGGTACCGCCGGCCGTGGGGCCGTCGGTGCGGGCCTCTGCCGGCTCGGACGGCAACCCGAGCCGCTCTCTCAGCTCGGCGAGCCGGCTCCGCTCCAGCTCGGTGAGACCCTGGGTACTTCGCTTCTCGCTGAGGGAGCGCAGCTCGCGGATGGCCGCGCGCGTGTCGGACATCAGTCCGGACAGTGTACCGCGGCAACCCGCTGGCGACGAAGGGAAGGCCCGGTCGCGCCGCGCGTGTTGAAGCTGTAACGCAACCCCCCACCGCGACCACCGTCACTCATCTGCGCCTTGTGTCGGACCCAACGGTGCGCCAGAAACAGGCCGTCGGCCTTTTCCCCACATCGGGAGTTCCCGCGTGCCCCAGCCTGGAATCGAGAAGCTCGCCATCGACACCATCAGGACCCTGTCGATCGATGCGGTGCAGAAGGCGAACTCCGGGCATCCGGGGGCGCCGATGGCGCTCGCCCCCGTGGCCTACACGCTCTGGCAGAACGTGCTGCGCTACGATCCGGCGGACCCGACCTGGCCGAACCGCGACCGGTTCGTGCTCTCCAACGGGCACGCCTCCATGCTCCTCTACTCGGTGCTCCACCTGACCGGCGTGCGGCAGGTGGACCAGGAGGGGCGGGTACTCGATGCGCCCGCGGTCTCGCTCGACGACATCAAGCACTTCCGCCAGCTGAACAGCCGGACCCCGGGCCATCCCGAGTACCGCATCACCACGGGCGTCGAGGCCACCACAGGCCCGCTCGGCCAGGGCGCCGCCAACTCGGTGGGCATGGCCATCGCCTCGCGGTGGCTAGGCGCCCGGTACAACCGGCCCGGCCTCACGCTGTTCGACTTCGACGTCTATGCCGTCCTCGGGGACGGCTGCATGATGGAGGGCATCGCCTCGGAGGCCGCGTCGCTCGCCGGTCACCTGAAGCTCCCGAACCTCTGCTGGCTCTACGACAACAACCACGTCTCGCTCGACGGGAAGCTCTCGCTCTCCTTCAGCGAGGACGTCCCCAGGCGCTTCGAGGCCTACGGCTGGGCGACGACGCACGTCACCGACGCGAACGACCTCGGCCAGCTCTCCGGGGCGCTCCAGTTCTTCAGACAGCAGGGCCGGCCAACCCTCATCGTCGTCGACTCGCACATCGGCTACGGGAGCCCCACGAAGCAGGACACCAGCGCGGCCCACGGGGAGCCGCTGGGCGAGGACCAGGTGCGCGCGGCCAAGAAGTTCTACGGCTGGCCGGAGGATGCGCAGTTCCTCGTCCCGGACGGCGTCCGGGAGCACTTCCAGCAGGGCATCGGCACCCGGGGGAGGAAGCTCCGGCAGGACTGGGAGGCGCTCCGGGCGCGCCACGGCAAGGAGTTCCCCGAGCTTGCCGCAGAGCTGGATCGGATCGACCGCTCCGAGCTCCCTCCCGGCTGGGACAGCGAGCTCCCGGTCTTCCCCGCGGACCCGAAGGGGATGGCCACCCGCGAGTCGTCAGGCCAGGTGCTGAACGCGCTGGCGAAGAAGATTCCCTGGCTCCTCGGCGGCGCGGCGGACCTCAGCGGCTCGACCAAGACCACCATCAAGGGCGAGCCGAACCTGGCCGCGGGCGAGCCCGGCGGGCGGAACATCTACTTCGGCGTCCGCGAGCACGCGATGGGCGCCATCGTCAACGGGATGGTGCTGAGCAAGCTCCGCGCGTTCGGGAGCACCTTCCTCACCTTCGTGGACTACATGCGCGCGCCGGTGCGGCTGTCCTCGATCATGGAGATCCCCTCGTTCCACGTGATGACCCACGACTCCATCGGCCTCGGCGAGGATGGGCCGACGCACCAGCCGGTGGAGCAGCTCGCCTCGCTGCGTGCGATGCCCGGGCTATGGGTGCTCCGCCCGGGCGACGCCAACGAGGTGACCGAGTGCTACCGGCTGGTGATGGAGAGCACGCATCACCCGGCGATCCTGGTCTTCAGCCGCCAGGCGCTCCCCACCTTCGACCGGACCAAGGTTGCTCCCGCCTCTGGCGCGCGGAAGGGCGCCTACGTCCTGCTCGAGGCCGAGGGTGGCAAGCCCGAGGTGCTGCTGATGGCCACCGGGAGCGAGGTGCGGCTCATCGTCGAGGCGCACGAGAGGCTCAGGGCCGAGGGCATCCGGGCCCGTGCGATCAGCATGCCTTGCTGGGAGCTGTTCGAGCAGCAGTCGCCCGAGTACCGGGAGTCGGTCCTCCCCTCGAGCGTCACCGCGCGCGTGGCGGTGGAGCAGGCGGCGATGTTCGGCTGGGAGGCGTGGGTGGGGCGCACCGGGAAGATCCTGGGGATGAAGACCTTCGGCGCCTCGGCGCCGCTCAAGGAGCTCTTGCAGCACTTCGGCTTCACCGCCGACCACGTGGTGGCGGCGGCGAAGGAGCAGCTCGGAAAGGGCAAGTGACGGGATGCGGATCGCGCTCGCCGCAGATCACGCCGGCTTCGCCCTGAAGCAGCGCCTGCTGGGGGTGGTGCGGGAGCTCGGGCACGAGGTGACCGACCTCGGGGCGGACTCCGAGGCGGCGGTGGACTACCCGGATCTCGCCGAGAGGCTGGGGATGGCCATTCGCGGGGGACGCGCCGACCGCGGGATCCTCCTCTGCGGGAGCGGGGTGGGTGCCTCGGTGGTGGCGAACAAGATTCCGGGGGTCCGGGCAGGCATCTGTCACGACGGATACTCGGCCCACCAGGGGGTCGAGCACGACGAGGTGAACGTCCTGGTGCTCGGGGCTCGCATCGTCGGCCCGGCCCTGGCAGACGAACGCCACGAACGGCGGCTCGGCAAGGTCAAGGCGCTGGAACGGCGCTGGTCGAAGGAGCAGTCATGAATCCTCTGCAGCAGCTGGCCAACCTGGGCCAGAGCATCTGGCTCGACTACATGCGGCGGGACCTCGTCACCAGCGGAGAGCTGCAGAAGCTCATCCGCGAGGACGGTCTCAAGGGCCTCACCTCGAACCCCACCATCTTCCAGAAGGCCGTGGAGGGGAGCAAGGACTACGACGACCTCTTCGCCGAGTGGGCTCCGCGGAAGGCAAGCGCGGGTGAGGTCTTCGAGGCCCTGGCGGTCCGGGACATCCGCGACGCCGCCCGCACCTTCCACCCGGTGTGGGAGGAGACCCGGCACCGCGATGGGTACTGCTCGATCGAGGTCTCGCCGACGCTGGCCCACGACACGGACGGGACGCTGACCGAGGCCCGTCGCCTGTGGAAGACGCTCTCAGTCCCCAACGTGATGATCAAGATCCCCGGGACCCAGGAGGGCGTGCCGGCGATCGAGCAGGCCATCTCCGAGGGGATCAACGTCAACGTCACCCTGCTCTTCAGCCAGGAGTCCTACGCCCAGGTGGCGGAGGCCTACATTCGCGGGCTGGAGAAGCGGGCCGCGCGCGGCGAGGACGTCTCGCAGCTCGCCTCGGTGGCCAGCTTCTTCGTCAGCCGCATCGACACCCTGGTGGAGAAGATCATCGCCCAGCGGGAGAAGGCGGGCGCCACGCCCGAGCAGAAGCGCCTGTTCGACCAGGTGACCGGGAAGGTGGCGATCGCCAACGCCAAGCAAGCCTATCAGCGGTACCAGAAGATCTTCTCCGGCGCGCGCTGGAAGGCGCTGGCCGACAAGGGTGCTCAGACCCAGCGGGTGCTCTGGGCCAGCACCGGGACCAAGAACCCCCGCTACTCCGACGTGCTCTACGTGGAGGAGCTGATCGGTCCGGAGACGGTGAACACCATCCCCCCCGCGACGCTCGACGCCTACCGCGACCACGGCAAGCCCCGGCGGACGCTGGACCAGGGGCTGGACGAGGCCGACGCCACGATGCGGGCGCTGGAGAAGGCGGGCATCTCGATGAAGGAGGTCACCGACCAGCTGGTGGTCGAGGGCGTCAAGTCGTTCGCCGACAGCTACCAGGCGCTGCTCGCCGCGGTGGCCGCCAGGGTGGGTGCCGGGGGCGGACGGTGAGCGCGGTGAACGGCGTCGCCCTCGAGCTCCCGGCGGCGCTGAAGGCCGAGGTGGACCGCACCCTCGCCCACTGGGACCAGGGCAAGAAGATGCAGCGCCTCTGGGACCGGGACGCCTCCCTCTGGACAGGGCAGGACGAGGGGAGGTGGCTCGGCTGGCTGGACATCGTGGACGCCAAGGCGCCGGTGAGCCCGGAGCTGGGGAGCTTCCTCCAGTCGATCGAGCAGGACCGTTTCAGCCACGCGGTGCTGCTCGGAATGGGCGGGAGCTCGCTCTGCCCCGAGGTGATGGCCCGAACCTACGGGCCAGTGAAGGGGAAGCCCGCGCTCCTGGTGCTCGACTCCACCGACCCAGCTCAGGTCTCGTCCCTGGCCAGGCGAATCGACCCGGCGAGGACGCTGTTCATCGTCTCCAGCAAGAGCGGGAGCACGCTCGAGCCGAACATCTTCTTCCAGTTCTTCTGGGCGAAGACGGTGGAGGCGGTGGGGCAGGAGAAGGCGGGACGGCACTTCGTGGCCGTCACCGACCCTGGCTCGAAGATGGAGCAGGTGGCGAGGGAGCACCGCTTCCGGGCCATCTTCCCCGGGCGGCCGAGCATCGGCGGGCGCTACTCGGCGCTGTCGAACTTTGGCCTTCTGCCCGCGGGCGTGATGGGGGTGGACCTTCCTAGGTTCCTCGGTAGCACGCTGACCATGGTCGGGGCCTGCGCGGGCTCGGTCCCCGCGTCGAAGAATCCGGGCGGCATCCTCGGCGCGGTGCTGGGGACGCTGGGCAACGCCGGGCGGAACAAGGTGACGCTGATCGCCAGCCCGGGCATCGGTGACGTGGGCGCCTGGCTGGAGCAGCTCCTCGCCGAGTCCACCGGAAAGCAGGGCAAGGGCCTCATCCCGGTGGACCGGGAGGCCCTTGGCGCACCCGACAAGTACGGGCAGGACCGGCTCTTCGCCTACCTCCGGCTCGAGTCGGCGCCGGACACCGCCCAGGACGTGGCCATGGAGGCGCTGGCGAAGGCCGGGCACCCGGTGGTGCGAATCACGGTGAGGGACCCGTACGCGCTGGGGCAGGAGATGTTTCGCTGGGAGATCGCCACCGCGGTCGCGGGGTCGATCCTGGGCATCGACCCGTTCGACCAGCCTGACGTCGAGGCGAGCAAGATCGAGACGCGGAAGCTCACCGAGGCGTACGAGCGGACCGGCTCTCTGCCCGAGGAGCGGCCCTTCCTCGAGGACGGATCGGTGGCGCTGTTCGCGGATCCGGCGAACGTGCAGGCCCTCGAGGGGAGCAAGACGCTGGCGGTCGCGATCCGGAAGCACCTCGGCCGGCTCGGGGCGGGCGACTACCTGGGCCTCCTGGCGTACATCCCGATGACGGAGGAGAACGAGGCGGTGCTGCAGGCCCCGCGCATCCGGGTGCGCGACGCGAAGAAGGTCGCCACCTGCCTGGGCTTCGGGCCGCGGTTCCTGCACTCCACCGGCCAGGCCTACAAGGGCGGCCCGAACACCGGCGTGTTCCTGCAGATCACCTGCGAGGATCCAGTGGACCTCCCGGTCCCCGGGCAGGGGTTCTCCTTTGGCCTGGTGAAGGCGGCGCAGGCGCGTGGTGATTTCGAGGTGCTGGCTGCGCGGAAGCGACGGGCGCTCCGGGTGCACCTGCGCGGGCCGCTCGCTGCAGCGCTCCGCACGCTGCGCGAGGCGATCGACCGAGCGGTCTGAGACATACCAGCAGTCATCACCAGCAGTCAGGAGCGACACATGCAGATCGGGATGATCGGCCTGGGCCGGATGGGCGGGAACATGGTCCGCCGGCTGACGAGGGGTGGGCACGCCTGCGTGGTCTGGGACCGCACCCCGGAGGTGGCGGCGGCCTTCGCCAAGGAGGGGGCCACGTGCGCGAAGAGTCTCGAGGAGCTGGTGTCGAAGCTCGAGAAGCCGCGCGCGGTGTGGATCATGGTCCCGTCGGGCGGACCGACCGAGAGCACCGTGCAGTCACTGGGCAAGTTGCTCGAGGCCGGCGACACGATCGTCGACGGCGGGAACAGCTTCTTCAAGGACGACGTCCGGCGGTCGAAGGACGTCGGCAGGAAGGGCATCCACTTTGTCGACGCCGGGACCAGCGGCGGGGTGTGGGGCGTCGAGCGCGGCTACTGCCTGATGGTGGGCGGGCCGAAGGAGGCGGTGCAGCGCATCGAGCCGGTGCTCCGGACGCTCGCTCCGGGCCGGGGGGACATCCCGGCGACGCCGGGCCGTGACGGCAAGAGCACCGCGGAGCTGGGCTATCTCCACTGCGGTCCGTCCGGCTCGGGCCACTTCGTGAAGATGATCCACAACGGCATCGAGTACGGCCTGATGCAGGCGTACGCCGAGGGCTTCGACATCTTCAAGAACGCGAGCTCCGAGCAGCTCCCCGAGGACCTCCGCTACGACCTGAACATCGCGGACATCGCCGAGCTGTGGCGGCGGGGCAGCGTGGTGTCGAGCTGGCTCCTCGACCTGACCAGCATCGCGCTGGCGGAGGACCCCAAGCTCGAGGGTTACTCGGGGTTCGTGCAGGACTCGGGTGAGGGCCGGTGGACGGTGGAGGCGGCGGTCGCCGAGGCGGTGCCGGCCGAGGTGTTGACCGCGGCGCTCTACACCCGGTTCCGCTCGCGTCAGCAGCACACCTTCGCCGAGAAGCTGCTCTCCGCAATGCGGAAGCAATTCGGCGGACACGTGGAGCCCAAGTAAATGGTGCAGAAGCTCGAGACGGCGCTCACCCCTCCCCACAACCGGACCGCCGACCGATGCGTGCTCATCATCTTCGGGGCCTCGGGTGACCTCACGAGGCGGAAGCTGGTCCCCGCCATCCTGAACCTCCAGAACGCGGGCTTCCTCCCGCGGAACATGGCGGTGGTGGGGGTGGCCCGCACCCAGATGAGCAACGCCGAGTTCCGGGACGAGGTGAAGCCCGAGGACAAGGTGCTCTCCACCGAGCCGATGCGGGCCGCCTGGGGTGCGCTGTCGGAGCGGATCTTCTACTTCCCGGCGGACGCGACGAAGCCCGAGTCGTTCACCGGCCTGGCGGAATTCCTGAAGAAGACCGACGCTCAGGTGGGCACGCCGGGGAACTACCTGTTCTACCTGTCGGTGGCGCCGACCTTCTTCGCCCCCATCGTCCAGAATCTCGGGAACAGCGGGCTGGCGAAGGAGGAGAGCGGGCGCTGGCGGCGGGTGGTGATCGAGAAGCCATTCGGCCACGACCTGCCGAGCGCGGTGGAGCTCAACCGGAACATCGAGGCGGTCATCGGGGAGAAGCAGATCTTCCGGATCGACCATTACCTGGGCAAGGAGACGGTCCAGAACCTCATGGTGTTCCGGTTCGGCAACGGGATGTTCGAGCCGATCTGGAACCGGAACTACATCGACCACGTGCAGATCACCGTGGCCGAGGAGCTGGGTGTCGAGGGGCGCGGTGGCTACTACGACACCGCGGGGGCGATGCGGGACATGGTCCCGAACCACATCGCCCAGCTGATGAGCCTGGTGGGGATGGAGCCGCCGATCTCGTTCAGCGCGGACGCGGTGCGGGACGAGCAGGTGAAGCTGCTCGACTCCGTCGACCCGCTCACCCCCGAGGACGTGCTGCACCAGGCGGTGCGCGGACAGTACGGCCCCGGTGAGGTGGACGGGAAGAAGGTCCCGGGCTACCGCGAGGAGGAGAAGGTGCCTCCCGACAGCCACACCGAGACCTTCGTGGCCCTCCGCCTGATGGTGGACAACTGGCGCTGGGCAGGGGTGCCCTTCTACGCCAGGACCGGGAAGCGGCTCCCCAAGCGCGTCACGCAGATCGTCATCCAGTTCAAGCACGCGCCGGCGATGCTCTTCCAGCACACCTCGGTGGACCGGCTGACGACCAACCGGCTCTACATCCACATCCAGCCCAAGGAGGGCATCTCGCTGCGTTTCGGGGCGAAGGTGCCGGGGCCGGTGCTGACGATGGGGGCGGTGGAGATGGACTTCGACTACATGGACTACTTCGGCAAGGTCTCGAGCACCGGGTACGAGACGCTGCTGTATGACGCGATGATCGGTGATGCCACCTTGTTCCAGCGAGCGGACATGGTGGAGGCGGGCTGGTCGATGGTGCAGCCGGTCCTCGACGTGTGGAAGGCGCTCCCGCCGAGGAGCTTCCCCAACTACGCAGCCGGGACCTGGGGCCCCGCGGAGGCGGACGAGCTGCTTCGACGGGAGGGCCGCCACTGGGAGAACTCGGGCACGTGATCGTCGCCGGCGACATCGGCGGGACCAACGCGCGCCTGGCGACGTTCGAGGTCCAGGCAGGGCGGCTCCTGCTGACCAAGGAGATCGTCTATCCGAGCCGCTCGGCTCCGGATCTCGAAACCATCGTCCGCCGCTTCGTCGACGAGGCGCATCCGGCGGCGACAGCGGCGGCGCTGGGGGTGGCCGGGCCGGTGAAGGACGGGCGAACCGAGACCCCGAACCTGCCCTGGGTGGTCGATGCTGGGCGGCTGGCGGACATCCTCGGTGTGCCCAAGGTCACCCTGCTCAACGATCTCAAGGCCAACGCCTACGGGCTCCGGCACCTCGGGCCGACCGACTTCGCCATGCTGCAGCCAGGGGCGAAGGACGCGGTGGGTAACCAGGCCATCCTCTCCGCCGGAACGGGGCTGGGCGCGGCCGGGCTGTACTGGGACGGGGAGCGGCATCGCCCGTTCGCGACGGAAGGTGGGCACGCGGACTTCGCGCCCCGCAACCGGCTCGAGGCGGACCTCATGGAGCACATCGCCCGGGAGAAGGGCCGGGTGAGCGAGGAGCGGATCCTCTCGGGCAGCGGGCTGGTGCGCATCTACCGGTTCCTCCGCGAGCGCTCGGGCCAGGCCGAGCCACCGGCGTTGACCGAGCGGTTCGCGAAGGAGGACGCGGCGGCGGTGGTGTCGCGCTGCGCGATGGACGACGCTGACCCGGTGTGCGTGAAGGCGCTGGATCTGTTCGTCTCCGCCTACGGGGCGGAGGCGGGGAACGTCGCGCTCCGGATGCTCGCCACGGGAGGCGTCTTCCTCGGTGGGGGCATCGCGCCGAAGATCCTTCCCCGGTTCAAGCGGGATGGGCTCTTCATGGCCGCGTTCCTGGACAAGGGTCGGATGCGGACGCTCCTCGAGTCCATCCCGGTACTGGTGGTGCTCAACGACCGGGCGGCGCTGTGGGGCGCGGCGCACTGCGCGGCCTTCGACGAGAGCTGAGGTGCGTGGCGATGGCGGGTCCGCAGCTTCGAGTGCTGGAGAGCCAGGCCGCGGTGGCTCGCACCGCGGCGCAGTGGGTGCATGATCGGGCCTGGGCGGCGGCGAACGCGCGTGGCCGCTTCACTCTGGCGCTCTCGGGCGGGACGACGCCCAAGGCGCTCTACCGGCAGATGGCGGCCGGACCTCGTCTGCCGTGGGACCGGATGGTGTTCTGCTTCGGCGATGAGCGGAACGTCCCGCCGGACCATCCGGAGAGCAATGCGCGGATGGCGCGCGAGGCGCTCACCGGGCAGCCCTTCGTGAACCAGTCGAGCGTGTACCGCATCAAGGGCGAGCTTCCGGCGGAGGAGGCCGCGGCGGACTACGAGCAGACGCTGCGGAAGCTCTTCCCCGGCACGGCGACGTTCCCGAGCTTCGACCTGGTGCTGCTCGGGCTCGGTCCGGACGGGCACACCGCGTCCCTCTTCCCGCACTCGCCGGCGCTGAACGAGCGTGCCCGCTGGGTCGTGGCCAACTGGGTGGAGAAGTTCCGGACGCATCGCATCACCCTGACCTTCCCGGTGTTGAACGCGGCGGCGGAGGTGCTGTTTCTGGTGACCGGCGACGACAAGGCCTGGGCTCTCCGGGAAGTGCTCCAGGGAAGCGCTCCGGTGGCGGAGATTCCAGCTCGGGGCATCGTGCCCGCCTCGGGCCGGGTGACCTTCCTGGTGGACCGGGCGGCGGCGGCCGGGCTAGGTCAGTCGAGCTGAGCGTGAAGATCCTCCCCTCCATCCTGGCGGCCGACTACTGGCGACTGGGCGAGCAGGTCGCCGACGCCGAGCGGGGCGGGGCGGACCGGTTCCATATCGACGTCATGGATGGGCTGTTCGTCCCTAACCTGACGCTCGGCATCCCGATCGTCGAGGCGATGAGACGGGGGACGAAGCTGCCCCTGGAGATTCACCTCATGATCGAGCGGCCGGAGCGCTACACCGCGGATTTCATCAAGGCGGGCGGAGACCTCCTGATCCTGCACCAGGAGGCGACTCCCAACCTGCACCGCGCCATCCAGCAGGTGCGCCAGCTCGGGAAGCAGGTCGGCGTCGGGCTCAACCCCGCGACGCCGCTCGGGACGATCGACGAGGTCATCGAGAGCCTCGATCTGCTGCTCCTGATGACGGTGAACCCCGGATTCGGCGGGCAGAAGTTCATCCACGAGGTGATGCCCAAGCTGACCCGGGCGCGGGCGCTCCTCCAGCAGCGAGCGCCGCGGTGCGAGCTCGAGGTGGACGGGGGGGTGGATCTGACGACCGGGCCGATCGCCGCGGCCGCGGGCGCGGACGTGCTCGTCGCCGGCACCTGCGTCTTCGCCCACCCAGGCGGCCCAGGCGCCGGCGTGCACGCGCTCCGCGAGGCAGTGAAGCGCGGGCCGAGTGCTTCGATCTAGGAATGTCGCCGGGGACCCGCTGACGTTTCGCGGCTCCGATCCGCCTTGCCCTCAGTCGAGGTCTGCTGCGGCAACAGCATCCGCGCTTCAGGACGCCGTGTCGTGCCCGAGCGCCTGCTGGGCCTCGGCGACTCCGGCATCGGCCGTCCCGCTCTGGAGCACCTGCACCAGCCGGGCGTTCACCTCTCCGAGCCGCCGCGCGAGGATCCGTGCGAGCCCGTGGGCAATCTTGAGCGCGGCGACGTTCCCACTCGACATCCGGGCGCGAAGCGCCGGACCGGGGACGACCGCCAGGGTCACCGGCCCGACGGCGATGGCCGAGGCGCTACGCTTCCCGCCGGCCTCGAGCACCGCCATCTCCCCCAGCACCGCGGGCGCGGAGACCACCGAGAGCACCTGGTGCTTCCCGGTGGGGTCCTTCTTCACCACCTGCGCCGAGCCCGAGAGCAGGAACACCAGCGCGTCCCCGGCGTCTCCCTCCCGGAACAGCGGGAGCTGTGCCTCCAGAGTCTTCAGCTCGGCGAGCCCGGCGATCTCCGCCCGCTCCGCCTCGGTCAGTCCCGCGAGCAGGGGAACCTGGCGCAGTGCCTCGGCCGTCGGTCGCTCGCTCATCGCCGCCTCGCACGCTCCAGGCGGAGCGACTTCTCGCCCCGCTTCTGTCCGTCCAGCTTCTCGAACGCCGGAGCGTCCTCCTCGGCGACGAAGGCGTAGCTGTAGGTCTGCTTGACGTCCAGCCGCTGGAGCTTTCCCACCGGCGCGCCGAAGCCCTCGAGCATCGAGGTGATTCCCGCGGCGTCCAGGCCCTCCATGCTGCCGACGTTCATCCAGAGGCGGACCTGTCCCGGCGTCCCCGACTCGGCCGGCGGCGCCGACGCCTCCTCGGCACGGTCCCGGCGGGGTGGCCGCTCCGCGCGTTCCCGCCGCTCGCGCGGCGCGCCGGAGCGCTCGCCGCGCTCGGACCGTTCGCGTCTCTCGGGCCGCTCGCCCCGTTCCTCCCGCCGTGGCCGGTCGCTCCGGGACCGCTCGCGCTCGCGAGGAGGCCTCGCCGGCGCCGGTGCGGCCTCCGCACCCCCGGCGGCCTTGAGCTTCTCCATCCGCAGGTGCCCGAAGAAGAACTTCAAGAGATAGGCGATGGAGTCGTCGGCGTCCGGGCGCTGCTTCAGCTCGCCGGCGAGCCCGAGGTACCCCTCGTACACGCTCCCGGCGGCGGCGGACTGGATCTCCCGCACGTGCCGCTCGGTCCACATCGTCATCGCCACCTCGGGCGAGGGCATCTCGCGCTTCTCGAACTTGATGCCGTACTTCTTCTCCAGCACGGTGAACGTCCCGAGCTCCCGGCCGGAGATGAGGTTGATCGCCGTGCCCTTCTTCCCGATGCGCCCCGTCCGCCCGACGCGGTGCAGGTACACTGCCGGGTCCTCGGGCAGCGAGTAGTTGATGACGTACTGGAGGTCGGAGATGTCGATGCCGCGGGCGGCGATGTCGGTCGCCACCATGAAGGCGACCTCGCCGCGCTTCACCTTGGCCATCACCCGCTCCCGCTCCTTCTGGGGGAGGTCGCCGTTGAGCAGCTCGGCGTCGAAGCCGTTCCGGTTCAGGACCGCGGTCACCAGCGCCGTGTCGTCCCGGGTGTTGCAGAAGACGATGGCGTTGTCCGGCTCTTCCATCTCCAGCACGTAGATGAGGTTCCGCGGCTTGGGGTAGGCGTCGGTCACGTCGTAGCGGACGTGGTGGATGTGGTCGACGGTGAGGACGTCGCCGGAGAGCATCAGCATCTCCGGGGAGGTGGTGTACTGGCTGATGAGGTTCTGGATCTCCGGGGGCACGGTGGCGCTGAAGAGCAAGACCTGGCGACCCTTGGGCAGCTGGTCGAGGATCCGGGTGACCTCCTCGTAGAACCCCTGGTTCAGCATCTCGTCGGCCTCGTCGAGCACGACGTGCCGGCAGCCCTGGAGCTTGAGATTCTTCCTCCGGATGTGGTCGTAGATGCGGCCCGGCGTGCCGACCACGATGGGCGAGCCGCTCTCCAGCGCGTTCTCCTGATCCTGCATCGACGCGCCGCCGTAGATGGCCGTGACCCGGACGCCCTTGTACTTGGCCAGGTCTTGCAACTCGGCAGCGACCTGGAGCGCGAGCTCCCGGGTGGGGCAGAGGACGAGGGCACGGACGGCCTTGTCCTCGGGGTCCATCTTCTCCAGCAACGGAAGCCCGAAGGCCGCGGTCTTCCCCGTCCCGGTCTTGCTCCGGACGATGAGGTCCTTGCCCTGCATCACCGGGTCGAAGGCCTGGGCCTGGACGGGCGTGGGGTGCGTGTAGCCACGGTCTGCGAGTGCCCGGCGAATCTCGGGGGAGAGCGCCAGGTCCTCGAAGCCCACCTCGGCCATGTACTCGGCCGGCCGCTCGGGGGTCGCCGTCTCCGGGGCCGGAGCCGCATCGGGAGGCAGGGAAGCGTCGCCGCGTTCGGGCGCGGGCGGGTTGTCACTCATCGGGCACGGGCTTAGTCCCTCGCGCACACCCTGGCAATCACGCTGCCGGGGGTCCTGCTAGAAGGATCCCGTCCGCCCGCCCATGGCACGTCCACCGAAGAAGCCAGGCAAGCCCCGCCGCAAGCCGGCCGCCCGTCCCGCCCCGGCCGCCACGGTGCCGAAGCCCGCGCCGGCGCGGTCCGCAGCGCCGAGGCCGGCACCGCGCGCCCGGAGTGGCCGGAGGGCGCGTCCCCAGGCCGAGGGAGTCCGCGAGGCCCGTCCGGTCGAGGAGGAAACGACGGAGTCGTCCGAGGCCACCGAGGCCGCCGAACCCTCGGAGCCGGACGTCGAGGAGCTGGCCGAGATCGAACCGGTGGCCGCCGGGTCCGCGGCCATCACGCCCGCCCGACCCGCGGATCGCGTCTTCCGGGCCGATCCGATGTCGGCCTACATGGCCGAGGTGCAGCGGCACCCGCTGCTGCCGCGCGAGGAGGAGGCCCGCCTCGCCCGGGTCTACCGGAGCACCGGTGACCTGGATGCCGCGGCCCGCCTGGTCTCGGCCAACCTGCGTCTGGTGGTGAAGCTGGCCCACGAGTACCACCGGAATCCCCTCTCGCTGCTCGACCTGGTGCAGGAGGGGAACATCGGCCTGATGCAGGCGGTGAAGAAGTTCGATCCGGAACGCGGGGTGAAGCTCTCCACCTACGCGGCCTGGTGGATCCGGGCGTACATCCTTCGCTACATCATGGACAACTGGAGGATGGTGAAGCTCGGGACCACCGAGGCCCAGCGGAAGCTCTTCTTCAAGTTGCGCCAGGAGCAGGAGCGGCTGCTCAAGCAGGGCTACGAGGCCACACCCAAGCTGCTCGCCGAGCGGCTGAACGTCACCGAACAGGACGTGGTGGAGATGGACCAGCGCCTCGGCCCGGACGAGATCTCCATCGATGCGCCGGTGGGCGAGGACGGTGAGACGACCCGGGGCGACCGCATCTTGCCCTCGAGCGGCTTCCCCGCCGCCGACGAGCGGCTCGCTACCGAGGAGCTGAAGCGCCTCTTCCGCGGGAAGCTCGAGGTCTTCGGGGCGACCCTGGAGGGCAAGGAGAAGTACATCTTCGAGAAGCGGCTCACGGCTGACGAGCCGATGACCCTCCAGCAGATCGGCACCCACTTTGGCTTCTCCCGCGAGCGGGCGCGGCAGATCGAGGCGGCGCTGGTGAACCGGATGCGCGAGTTCGTCCGCTCGGACATGCCGGACTTCGACCTGATTGCCGAGCCGAAGCCCTAGCGCCCGTCACGGCGACCGGATCTTGACGTTGTCGAAGTGCACCTTCGACTCCCACCCGGAGAGCGCGAAGTAGCGGTGGGCCGGCCCACGCAGCGGGTCCGGATCGTCGAGCGTCAGGAAGGGCTGACCGTCCACCAGCCAGGTGAGGACGCGGCCCTGGCGGCGAATCGTCCAGTGGTACTTTCTCCGGGGAACCACTGCCGGCTCGGCGCGGGTCACCCGGTCGGCGGCGTGCTCGTGCTGCCGCGCGATGGCGGAGAGGGTGTTCCGCCAGCCGCCCATCACCAGCACGTACCCGGTCGCGTCGTACGCCGCGCCGAGGTCGCCGCGGTGGAACGACTGCCCGTCCCCGAACACCTCGACCTTCATGTCGCCATCGGGGCTGTCGCTCCAGACGTCGAGGTCGATGACCACGTTCTCCGGGAGGGGCTTCCGGAGCCACACCGGGTGGTTGTGGGCCTGCTGCAGCACCGCCGAGCCCTGCTCGATGGAGACGACACCAGGGTCGGTGGCCAGCCAGTCCGGGCCCAGCTGGGCGCGCTCGAAGTCGTCGGAGAAGGGTCCGGCGGTGGGCTCGAGCGGGGCGGAGGCCAGCGGCGCGAACCCGCGACCCGATGCCGGGGTGACCCGGAGGTCGTCGTAGTAGACGTCCCACTCCCCGCTAGAGAGGCCGAGCCGGTCGTGCCCGGGACCTCCGAGCGGGAACGGGTCGTCGAGCTCGGCCATCAGCCGCCCGTCCACGGTCCACCGCAGCACCGAGCCGCGCCGCTCGAAGCGCATCCGGTACAGGTGCGAGGGATCGAGTGTGACCGGTGGCGCCTCGATGCGGACCGCCGAGCTCTTCCCGAACCCCGCCGAGCGCAGGTCTCCCGGCACCCGCGCCCGTGACAGCCACCGCGAGAGCGTGGCGCCGTTCTCGTCGAGCCGCACCAGGCTCGAGCCGAGCCGCTGAGGCGAGCCCATGGGGCTCCACGGGCCGAGCACCGCCTGGTATCCGGTGTCGGCGTCGAGGCCGTTCCCGAAGAGGGTGACGCGGATCTCGCCCTCGGGGCTGATAGGGCGCGCGGAGACCTCCACCACCACCTCGCCGGGAAGCGCAGCGTCGAGCCAGAGCGGGTTGTTCTTCGTGCCTGGAGAGAGCAGCTGGCCGCCGATCACCCGGTGATAGCCGCCCAGCGAGCGGTAGTTGCGCGCCACGGTGCCCGGGTCGGAGAAGTCGTCCGAGAAGGGCAGGTGACCGGAGGCCTCGGGCTCGCTCCGGACGAGCAGGTGGAGGACCGGCAGGTTGACCAGGAGGACGACTGCCCCGAGCACCAGCCAGCCTCTCCGGCCGAACGGGGCCTGGCGCGCCGGGGAGCCGGCCGCGGAGCCGTTCGCCGCCACCTCCGCCCGTGTCGCCCCGGCCGAGGCAGGACGCCGCTTCACGGGTGTCCGCTCCGGAGCACGGCGACGAGGACCAGCAGGAGGAAGCACAGGGCCGCCACCGCACCGTAGACGAGCAGCGGCCAGGCGACCTCGGTCCGGGCGAGGATGTCGCGGGCCTCGGCGGCCTCCTTGTCGCGGGGGGCCGTGGCCAGCGCCTTCCCGGCGAGACGCCGGGCGGCCACCACGTCGCCGACGGTCAGTGCTTGCTGGGCCCGGCGGAGCGCCTCGGCCGGTTCGGAATCGGATGCCTTCATGTCGGGGGACGAACGCCGGGGCCCGTCTATACACGCCCCGGGGGGGCTGGATGAAGCGCGCCGGCGCCGCTGTTGCACACCTGGGGCATGCTAAGCGAGCCCCTGGCTCCCGCGAATGGCGTTTCCCTTCTCTCGACGAGCTCTCCTGGGCGGCCTGCCGCTGCTGGCGCTGGGGCGCCGCGCGCTGGCCTTCGGAGAGGGGGCGCGCTTCGTTCCCGGCGTCGCGCAGCACGGCGGACGGTGGGACGGCCGGCTGTCCGGGCTCCGGCGGCTCGCCTGGGAGCTGCAGCGGCGGACCTCGGTGGAGGTGGTGCCGGAGGCCCGGGGGCTCGCGCTCACCAGCCCGCGGCTCTTCGACCAGCCGTTCCTCTACTTCGGGGGTGACGGCGAGTTCCCGCCGCTCGCGGCCGCCGAGGTGGAGGCGCTGCGCCGGTACCTCACGTTCGGAGGCTTCGTCCTGGCCGACGCCAACGACGGGAGCGGTGGACGGGGGTTCGACTCCAGCTTTCGCCGCGAGCTGGCCCGGGTGCTCCCGGGCTCCGCGCTGGAGCCGGTGCCGAGCACGCACGTGCTGTTCAAGACCTTTTTCCTGCTCGACTCGGCCCCGGGGCGGCTCTTCCTCCATCCGCAGCTGCACATGGTGAACCTCGGCAACCGGGCGGCGGTGGTGTACTCGCAGAACGACCTGGCGGGTGCCTGGGAGCGCGACGAGGGGGGTGCCTACGCCTACGAAGTCTCCCCGGGTGGCGAACCACAGCGCGAGCTGGCGGTGCGGGTGGGCATCAACGTCTGCATGTACGCGCTCTGCCTGGACTACAAGGACGACGCGGTGCACCTCCCGCTCATCCTCAAGAAGCGGAGATGAACGGAGGCACCACCACCACCTGGCGGCTGGTCAGCCTCTCCCCGCTTCCGGCCTGGGCGCTGGGGTTCCTCACCCTGGTGGTGCTGGCGGGAGTGGTGCTGGCGGTGCTCGGGCTGCGGCGCGAGCCCGCGGCCCTCCGGCGCCGGGTACTGCTCGTTCTCCGGCTCCTGGCCGGGGCGATGGCGCTCTTCTTCCTGCTCGAGCCCGGGCTGCGGCAGCTGGCCCAGGTGCGGGTGAAGAACCGCGTCGCGGTGCTGGTCGACCGGAGCGCGAGCATGGGCTTCCCGGTACGGCCCGACGGGGAGACCCGGGCGGCGGCGGTGGCCGAGGCGCTGGACCGGTTCAGCCCGGGCCTCGAGGGGCTGCGCGACCGGTACCAGGTGGAGGTCCTGGGGTTCTCTCCGGAGCTGGCCCCGGTCTCGTCCGAGGCGCTCCGCACCCCGGGCACCGGCAACCGGACGGACCTCATGGCGGCGCTCCGGGCGTTGAAGGCGACCGACACCGGCGGCAGCCGCAAGCTCGGCGGTGCCATCCTCCTCTCGGACGGGGCGGACAACGTCGAGCTCCAGGCCGGGCTCCAGGCGCGCCAGTCCGACGAGCTGGGCGCGCTCGGCTTCCCGGTCTCCACCATCCGGGTGGGCGAGCCGGCGCTGGTGGACCTGGCCGTCGAGGGGGTGAAGGTGGACGACTTCGCCTTCGTGAGGAACGCGGTGACCGTGGACCTCGAGCTGCACGCCCGGGGGCTGAAGGGCAAGGACGTGCCGGTGGTGCTCCAGCGCGAGGGCCTCACCGTCGGCACCCGCACCGTGCACCTCGACCAGGAGGACCAGCGCACGCCGCTCTCCTTCACCTTCACTCCGGACCAGACGGGCCGCTTCGTCTACACCGTCGGAGCGCCGGTGTTCCCCGGCGAGGCGGTGGTGGAGAACAACACCCGCTCGTTCGTGCTGAAGGTGATCCGCGACCGGGTCCGGGTGCTGCTGGTGGTGGGCAGGCCGAGCTGGGACGAGCGATTCCTCCGCGGGCTTCTCAGGCAGGACCCCAACGTGGACCTGGTCTCGTTCTACATCCTCCGCACCTCCTCGGACGACACCCAGACCCGGAACCCCGAGCGCGAGCTGTCGCTGATCCCCTTTCCGATGGAGGAGATCTTCGACACCAAGCTCCACACCTTCGACGTGGTGGTGTTCCAGAACTTCGGGTACGCCGAGCCGGCGCTCTCCATCGCCAGCTACGAGCGCAACCTCGAGCAGTACGTGGCGGGCGGTGGCGCGCTGCTGGTCATCGGGGGAGACCACGCCTTCGGCGAGGGCCGCGCGGCCTACCCGGTGCTGGACCGCGCCCTGCCGGTGGACCCGAGCGGCGCGCCGGCGGTGCTCGAGCCGTTCAAGGTGAAGCTCACCCCGGACGGGCTCCGGCACCCGGTGATGCGGGTCCAGACGACGGAGGGAGGAACGCAGTCCTCGTGGGACGAGCTGCCGGCGGCGAGCGGGCTGAACGTGGTGCGGGTGAAGCAGGGGGGGACGGTGCTGCTGGCGCACCCCACCCTGAAGGTCGATGGGCAGCCCGCACCGGTGCTCGCGCTCTGGGACCACGGCCGTGGCCGGGCCATGGCGATGATGATGGACGACAGCTGGACCTGGGCCTTCACCGCCCGCCGCACCGGCGAGCAGAACCGCACCTACGACCGCTTCTGGACCAACGCGCTCCGCTGGCTGGTGCGGGACCCGGATCTGACCACCCTCCAGGTCACCGCCGATCCCCCGACGGTCGAGCCGGGGCACGCGGTGGGCGCGGTGGTCACCGCGCGGCAGCCGGACTACCAGCCCGCGGCCTCCGCCGAAGTGCGGGTGGACCTGTTTTCGCTCGGGGAGCGAAGGGTGCTCCAGACCCGGGTGGCGAGCGCCGGGCCGGACGGCGTGGCCCGGGTGTCGTTCGATCCGGTCCCCGCCGGCGCGTACAAGCTCCGCGCGACCGCCAGGCTGATCGGGAAGGACCTGGGCGAGGCGGACGACGCGGTGGCCGTGCGCTCGGTGGGGCCGGAGATGGCGGACGCCTCGGTCCGTACCGAGCTGCTGGCGGACATCGCCCACGCCACCGGCGGCCGTGCCTACGAGCTGCCGATGGGTGGATTCCCCGATGCCCCGCTGCTGGATCCGCCGCTGCTCGAGGTGGGGCGGAGCAAGGACGCGCCGCTCTGGGACCGGTGGGGTTGGCTGGTGGCGCTGGCGGCGCTGCTCGGCGCCGAGTGGTTCCTCCGCCGGCGCTTCGGCTACATCTAGGTCAGGGCGGCCGCAGTCAGCTAGTTCGGCTCGTGCTCGAGCCAGCTGGCCTGCGCGGGCAGGCGGTGAGGTCCGGCGGCCAGAGCCTGGCCGCGGCAGGTCCTGCACCAGGACTGGGCTATCCGCCGGCCGCGCAGGGTGCGGACCCCGAACTCACGCAGGGTGTCCCCGACGCGCTGGCAGCGCGGGCAGCGGCTCCAGCGGGGAAGCTCGGTGGCCTCGCGGGCCTTGCGGCCGTGCTCCACCACCAATGCGAGCGCCTTGGCGAAGCCGATCTGCCAGCGGGGATCGACGTGGACCGACGTGCCGGGTCGGGACCCTGGGCGCACGAGATCCACGCCGCCGAGCAGCGACTGCTGTTCGAGGAGCGGAGCTGGACGGACGGTGCGTTCCATGGGGGACACACTACATCTGGGGGCTGACAATCCG
>Ga0335069_10002319_pt1 | contig 29414 bp, 29 predicted proteins | sample Lox_Sample_11_FD_206714 | JGI IMG/M metagenome (GOLD analysis project Ga0335069, IMG submission 206714) | Soil microbial communities from Loxahatchee National Wildlife Refuge, Florida, United States - Lox_Sample_1.1 | ecosystem: Environmental > Terrestrial > Soil > Wetlands | place: USA...
AGCCGCATTCATAGACGCAGAACACGCCATGGATCCGGACTACGCAAAGAAATTGGGCGTGAATGTTAATGAACTTTTAATCTCCCAGCCCGACAGCGGCGAAGAGGCGCTTAACATCCTGGAGAGCTTGGTTCGGAGCGGCATGATCTCGGTTGTCGTCGTGGATTCCGTTGCCGCGCTCACGCCGCAGGCGGAACTCGAAGGCGAGATGGGCGAACAACACGTCGGCCGCCAGGCTCGCATGATGGGCCAGGCGCTCCGCAAGCTCACGGCAACCGCAGCCAACAGCCAAACCCTCATCATCTTCATCAATCAAATCCGCATGAAAATCGGCGTGATGTTCGGCAATCCGGAAACAACGCCGGGCGGCCGCGCGCTTCCCTTTGCCGCATCGGTCCGCATTGATATTCGCCGCATTGCACAGGTGAAAAAAGGCGAACACGTCGTCGGCAACCGCGTAAAAGCAAAAGTGGTCAAGAACAAAGTTGCCGCGCCGTTCAAGATCGCGGAATTCGACATTCTCTTCAATGAAGGGATCTCGTTTGAGGGCGACATCCTGAATGCGGCCGTCAATCACGACGTCGTTAAAAAATCAGGCGCGAGCTTCTCGTTTGAAGGCGAACGTCTCGGCGCAGGTTTTGAAAATGCCCGCATAAAATTAAAAGAAGATAAAAAACTCCTTGAAGCAATCAAGAAGAAAGTTGTCGAAGCATACAAAAATGGCGACGGCACCGGAGCTGCCGAACCGGAATAACGCGCACCGCACCGGCACACAAGCCCATCGACATAAAAAAGAGCCCTCTCGGGTTCTTTTTTAAATCCCTCCCGTCACAATCTTGTATCCAAAGTATCCCAGCACGGCGAGAATAATGAGTGCGATGAGCGTGATGACAACGGCCATGATGGCATTATTCTTCTTGGCATCCGTAATGCTCATCTTCGTCTCCATCGAGAGGCCGGAAACTTTCACGCTCTCGAACCTGGGCAACCCTCCGCCGCTTGCCGCAAGGCCCTGAACGTCGGCCTTCATCGTGCGGATCTTCACCTCGGTCGGCGGCGGAGGCGCGCCGATCGTTGATTCGGCAGATGCCGATCCGGAAGGGTTTCGATTTATCTCGGGAAGGCCGTCCATACCCTCAATTTTACCATGCTACTTCGCCATTTGCTTGAGCGAGAGTCCGATGCGGCCTCCGTCTTCGTCAACTTTCACAATTTTGACCCGGACGAAATCGCCGACTTTGAGCACGTCTTCAACTTTCTTCACAAATCCGTCTTTGAGTTCCGAGACATGGATCATGCCGTCTTTGCCGCCGCCCAGATCGACGATCGCGCCGAATTCAAGAATCTTGATCACGTTGCCTTCAACGATTTCGCCGACTTTGAATTCGCGGGCAATCGAACGGATATCGCTTGCGGCCTTGTCGACGTCCTCCTGTACCATGCCGGAAATGAACACGCCGCCGTCCTCTTCGATATCAATGCCTGCGAGTTTGTATTTCTCGATGAGGCCGTTGATGACTTTGCCTCCGGGGCCGATGACCGCGCCGATCTTCTCGGGGCTGATCTTCAAGATGACGATCTTCGGAACGAACGGCGACAATTCTTTGCGGTGCTCCGGCAAAATTGCCTTTACCGTTTTCAGGATATGGATGCGCGCGTTGCGGGCATCCTCGAGGCCCTGCTTCAGAATTTCGAGCGTGAGGCCGTCGACTTTGACGTCCATCTGCATGCCGGTGACGCCGTCGTCGGTGCCGGCGACTTTGAGATCCATATCGCCATGATGGTCTTCGGGGCCCTGGATGTCGGTGAGCACTTTAAAATGGTTCACGTCGGACGATCCGTCGGGATTCGTTCCCGTCATGAGGCCCATCGCGATGCCTGCGGCCGGCTTCTTGAGCGGCACGCCGGCGTCCATCATCGAGAGCGCGGAAGCGCAGACGGTCGCCATGGAAGACGAACCATTCGATGACATGATTTCGGAAACAACGCGGATCGTGTACGGGAACTCTTCCTTGGATGGAAGAAGGCGCTCGAGCGATTTGCGCGCAAGATTGCCGTGGCCGATTTCGCGGCGGCCGGCGCCGCGGAAATTGCCGACTTCACCGACCGAAAACGGCGGGAAGTTGTAATGCAGCATGAAGCGGCGCTTGCCGTTCGTTTCCATCGTTTCGATGAGCTGTTCGGCTCCCGGCGCGGCGAGCGTCGTTACCGCGAGCGCCTGCGTGTTGCCGCGGACGAACAATGCCGAACCGTGCGTGCGCGAGAAAAGCTTCACTTCGCCGTCGAGCTTGCGGACTTCGGTGGTCGAGCGGCCATCCGGACGGCGTCCTTTTTCCAAAACATTTTTGTGGACGATATCGTTGATGGCCTCTTCGATGAGAAAATCAACCGCTTTCCAGTTCACCGGCTTCACTTCTTTGCCGTCGACGGCGACGGAGAATTTTTCTTTGACGTGCGCGATGAGATCATTGCGCAACGCGGTGACCGCGTGCTGTTCCTCCATTTTGGTGGGGCGATACACGGCCGCTTCGAGCTTATCGCTCAAATACGATTCAACCGCAGATTTGAGTTCCGGGTCAGGTTCCGAAAGCGTGACTTCCGCTTTTGCTTTGCCGATTTCCTTTTGGATCTTCAGCTGAAATTCAACGAGCTTGTTGATTTCTTTCTGGGCTTCGACAAAACCGGCGAGGATGTCCTTTTCCTGCGCGTCGAGGCCGCCAAGTTCAATCATATTGATGCGATCCTTGGAGCCCGAGACAAATGCATCGAATACCGGAACATTTTCCATAACGAAACTGTTATCGGGATTGATGACAAACCCGCCGCCCTGCGCGGCATTTTTCTGCGCGAGACGAACGCCCGCAACCGGGCCTTTCCACGGAATGTCCGAAATGAGGAGCGCCGTCGAAGCGCCGATCAAGCCGACGAATTCCGGATCGTTCTGTTCGTCGATCTGCAAAACCGTCACGACCACCTGGATTTCCCGGCGGATGCGGCTGTCGAAGAGCGGACGGATTGTGCGGTCAACCAAGCGTCCGGCGAGGACGGCCTCTTCCGAAGCTTTGCCTTCGCGGCGCACGTAACGGCTGCCGATGATCTTTCCGGCTGCATAAAATTTTTCCTCATAATCCACTTTGAGCGGCATGTACTCCATTTCGGTTTCCTTCCGCCCCATCACTGCCGTTGCCAAAACAACGGTCTCGCCGTATTTGGCGAGTACCGCGGCGTTCGCCTGCTCGGCGAGCTGAGACGTCTCGATCGTGAGCGTCTTGCCGGCAACATCAATCGAAAATTGCTTTTTGTCCAACATATTTTTAAATTTTTTTAATGTTCGCACGAACCGACGGAGTAGGCTGTCATCCTGAGCTCTGGGAAGAATCGCGGCCGATCCTTCGCAAAGCTCAAAATGACTTACTCCTTTCGCGCGATTTATTTTTTTACTTTCGCATCACGTTCGCATGTTATACCCTCGATTTCATGATTGCCCGCGGGATCTCTTCAATATTAATGAAGCGGTCCGCAGCTTCCTGAATTTTTGACGACGCGCTCCGGCGGAATGCCGCAACTTCAACTAAGCGGCCCGCCCCCCATTTGAGATAATCGACCAGGGGCAGAAAATCGCCGTCGCCCGTCACGAGGATAACAACGTCGAGAAACGGGGACATGCGGATGGCGTCCACCGCCATGCCGACGTCCCAGTCCGCTTTCTTCATGCCGCCAGCATAGATCTGCAGATCTTTCATGCGCAATTCGAGGCCCGCTTTTTCAAGCGCCTCAAAAAAACTCGCTTCGGATGAAAGCCCGTTGTTTTCTTTTTCGTGAGCGGCGGCGATTGCCGTTGCGCCTGCGGCGGCGGCTCCTCCGCGGCCGTTTGTCGGGCGCTGCGGTTCCACGCCTTCGCTCTTCACCACGTAGGCCATCGCACGGATGAGCTGGCGCCCCGCCGTAAGATGCTTGATGAGTTCGGCATAATTCACGCGGCCGTGATGGAGATTTTTTGCCGAATGATACAGATTTTGCACGTCAACAAAAATGCCGACGCGCTGGTTTGCATTGCTAGGAGCTTGTTTCATAAAAAGATAAAACGAATTATTAAAATTATATGCGACCCGGGGAAACGAATATATGGACCACGAAACAAATTATGAAAAAATAATAAAACGAACCGTCAAAACGCTTAGCGCTTGAGATCGAGCTTTTTAATCAACTTTTCATATGCCGAAAGCTCGGTCTTCTTCATGTAGGCCAAAAGCTTGCGGCGCTTGGAGACCATCTTCAAAAGGCCCCGGCGGGAGTGGTTATCCTTGGGATTTTTCTTGAGATGGGTCGCGAGCTCGTCGATCTGGCGCGACAAGACGCCAACTTGGACGCCGGCTGAACCGGTGTCTTTATCGTGGCTCTGATGCTCGTTGATAATCCGAGCTTTTACGCGCTTGGTAAGCATTAGAAGGTATTATATCTTACTTTTAAGATTTTTGCAAGCCCGCCCGGAGGATCCCCCATTTGATCTGTCGCGGACGCTCATATTGTGCGACACTATAGATAAGCATGGCAGAAACAGAAATCGAATCATTATTCCGCGAATATCTCAATTATCTTGAGATCGAAAAGAACCGCTCCCCAAAAACCCGGGAGAACTATGAGCACTATCTCAGAGAATTCTTAAAATTTTCTAAAATCAAATCCGCCCGAGACATCACCGACGCAGTCGTCCGCGAGTTCCGCCTCGCGCTCGCCCGCCGTGACCTCAAAAAGCTCACACAAAGCTATTACGTGATCGCGATCAGAAATTTTTTGAAATATCTCGCAAAGCGCGACGTCAAATCGCTTGCAGCGGAAAAAATCGAACTGCCCAAAACGCCGTCGCGGCAAATCGAAGTTTTGGAATACGGCGACCTTGAGCGCCTGCTCGTCGCGCCCAAAGGCAACGACCTGCGCAGTTTGCGCGACAAAGCCATCCTCGAAACATTCTTCTCGACCGGTCTGCGCCTCGCCGAACTTTGTTCGCTCTCGCGCTATATCGACTTGAAGCGCGGCGAAGTAACCGTGCGCGGCAAGGGCGACAAATTGCGCGTCGTCTTCATTTCCGATTCCGCGCGCGAAGCGATTAAAAAATATATGGACAAGCGCGGCGACGCCGAAGAAAAATTATTCGTGAGCCTCGACAAAGCCGGCACCGTGATCGGCCCCGTGATTCCCCGAGCCGTGGAGCGCATGATCGAGCGCCGCGCGCGCGAAGCCGGCATTGCAAAACGCATCCACCCGCACCAATTGCGCCATAGCTTTGCGACCGATCTCCTCGTGAACGGCGCCGACCTCCGCTCCGTGCAGGAACTCCTCGGCCATTCCAACATTTCAACCACGCAGATTTACACGCATCTCACAAACAAAGAGTTGCGCGAAATTCATAAAACTTTCCACGGGAAACGGAAAGATTAAACCTTCAATTTCTTAATTGAAAGTTGACGGCTCACCGTGCGCAGGAGACGGGACGACGTTGGAACCTTTATCGCTCTAAATTTTATTTAGATTCTCTTAGGGGCTGACCGTCACCGACGCCGACTTGATCAAGCCGAGCACATTGGTGCCCAAGCCGTCGTTCGCAAGAACTTGCGCCGAAGAAGCGAGTGAAATGGTCGCTTGACCGGGAGCGAGAGCCACAAATGTAAGCCGTGCCATGCGAGCGACTCCGATGATGCCCGGATTCGGCTGGCCCTGTATGACCTGATTGGTAATGCTTGGATCACCCAATCGAAACGCAAACAGGGTAACCGATTCATCCGTTTTGACGAGCTTCACTACATTCGTTGGATACACAACAAGAGCGCTTGCGGCATTCACCGCCGTACCCGAAGCATCCAATTCGAGCAACAAGGAAAAGGAGTTGCCAACCTTAACCGATGAAGTCGCAGGGACGAAGAGAAGGCTCGCACTGTCTTTGATCGTTCCCGGCGTGTTTTGACTCGATGACGCACAGGGCATGAGCGACCCGTTGAAATGAAAAAGGATGAAACTCAAAGAAACGCAGGGGCTCATATTCAGAAAGAGAATAAGCCCGATAGCACCGATGATAACGCCTCCCCCTAAAGCCGCAGGTTTTGATTTCAGCATCTATTCATTGTCGCATACAACGAGCAGAAAATGAATATCAGTTCGAGTTTTCGTTGGCAACGACAAGACTCCTGATCCCGATGAAAGCGAGAACTGCTCCAAGAACCGCCCTGGAACCCTCTATGCAGTCATCGCAAAAGACCCCAAACCGACGAGACGAATTTTTCTGAGATGTGCTGGGGGTGGGACTTTCACTGCTCGACCAGCACCACCAAGTGGTGCTGGTCTGCGCTTTGAGAACCCTCGGTTCTCAAGACTCTCCGACACGGGGAACCGAACGCGGTTCCCCGACCCCCTCCACTCGTTCAAGTCCCACCAAAATAAATCTCTTTTCTTTTTCTGATAGTTGAAGGACTCTCGGAGGCACGAAGGTGCCGAGAGCGAGGTGCGCGTCCAGCAGGACGCGACACCGTGCCTTCAACTATCAGAAAAAGAAAAGAGAGTGCTGGGGGTGGGACTTGAACCCACATGCCTTTCGGCGCTAGCTCCTAAAGCTAGTGCGTCTGCCATTTCGCCACCCCAGCATCCCTGTATTTTAAGCGTTTTCCGGCACTTTGACAAGCTCTCATTATTATAGTATAATTTACGCAGCACGTGGAGGTGAAAGACTACTAAAAAGTCCGTAAACTCCCCGTTTAAAAAGTTCACAATCCAAGTTTAAGGAGACTTTCTATGGTTGCGTTTCTCACAGCTGTTGTTTTGTTTCTTCTACTTCTTGTTTTTCTTGCGGTGATAGCAGCGCTCGCGCTTTCCTGGAAATCAGCGCTCGCCATCATCATTCAAACCCTGATCAGAAATGAAATGTTTTTCGATCAGATTCCGGAAGGTTATGCCACGGCGTACGAAAGCGGCGGAGAGTTCTTTGCTCTCGCCTGCTCTCAGAGGGATTTTGGACCGGTAAAAGCGCCGGGTGATCTTGACTGGGCAATCCGCAGGAAAGGCAGCGCCGAAAAATGGCCCGAATGGGTCGACGACGAAGGTCGTATGCACACAGCTGAAGATCACATGTATATAAAGGACGATTTCTACTGGGATCGACGCCCAAAACTCATCAAAAAGATTTTTGGCGAACATACCGGCGTTGTCTGGATGGGAATCTGGCCTATGGCAAAGCCAAAGTACTACGATCTTCGCATCAACAACTTCCGGACGGTGAAACCGAGCGATTCGGAAGTAAAGGAAAAGCAGGCTGATGTTCGGGAGTATAAAATCAACGGAGAGATTGTCGGTTGGCTCATCTCGTGGACCGAAAGGACCAAACGGGTTTTGCTATCCGATGATTCTTATCCATTCCCGATCGACGGGCTCCGGGTTGGCGCATGCCTCACCGGCAGCAAAAAACAACAATCGATCCTCGTGAACCTCCTGCTTTTCATCCGTGGACGCATTCAGGAACCATACTTGTTCCTGTATCGCGGCCAGGATACGTTCGAGATCATCCAGAACGAGGTTATACAGCATACCCGCCAATTGACGACAGGAATGTCCATTGACGAGTGCCTTGCATTTGGGGTTACTCTCGAATCCGACAAGGACCAGACGAACATGATTCTCGCGAAGAATGCTTTCGGAAGTTATATCCGCAGTCGCTACGGCTTTGCTGCAAAAGGCGCAAGTTTTGGCCCGATCGACATCCCCGGAGATGCCGGCGTGGCCTTGTCAGCTCCTTTCGTAGCACGGCAGAACGCCGAAGCTCTTGCCGAAACTGGCAGAGGCGAAGCGGAACGCGAAGCCGCAAAACTCAGAGTGGAAGGCGAGGAGTTTGCAAAGCTCGTCGATAAAATCGGCTACGAAAATGCAATGGGCCTGCGCGTGAATGACGCGGCAGAATCATTTGCAAAGGCCGGCAACAGCACCGTCGTCCTCGGATTTGACCCCAAATCTTTTCTCGGCGGATTGTTCGGCGGTCCAAAGCCACCTACAAAAGTGATCGAAGGAGGAAACCCAAGTGGACCAGAATCCCAACCCACCAAGTAGCTGGAAAGCAACCATCATCACGGTTACTATCTTACTCTTACTCGGATGCGTGGGACTCTACTACGCCTCCGCGTATGTGTCAGCGAGCGCCGCCAGTCATCCGAATTTTTGGATGGTGGCGCTCGTTACGGCTTTAATCGCACTCGCTCTCGGCATCTGGGGAGCCTATAAGCTCATCCGGTTTCTCTTCCTGTTTGCCCTTGGGCAGAGCGGAAAAGAATATCCAGAACCAGTTGCGCACGAACTCGCAGAAAAAAGACGCGGAGAGAAAAAGGACGAGAAACATGAAGGAAAAGTCATCGTTCAAAAGCGATGGAATTTCTGGAATATCCTTCTAGCCATCGTTGGCCTGACCGCGTTGATCATGCTTTACGTTCAGTATGGCAACCACATGCTCTGGGCAGGAATCGTGACATTAATCCTCCTGCTCATCATCTGGCGTTTGGCGCGGAACAAAGAGGGAAAGACGAATGTCTGGAAAGTAATTGTTCTGGCTTTCGTCCTGTTCTACTTTGAGTTCTTCTTCACGATCATGGCCCTCAAGGCATATGATCCTGAGGCGCTCCGGGCGTTCGAGCCAGGAACTGCATCAGCGAACGTGGGCGCGCTGTACCCTGCCTACAAAGCAGTGCGGTGCGACGACGACAACAACAAGGCCCAGAAAGATTTTTGGGTGGGCGAAGTTACAACCATAAACTTGGACTCCGGGGGAAGAGGCGAGAGCGAAGGCTGCTATGGCTGGCGGATAATACTTCCGGCAGATTGCGCTTCGAAGCTCACCTGCTTCCTTTTCAAAAGCCAGGCTCCCGACGATTACGCATCCATGTGGTGCGATACGTGGGACCACCCCGCTCCTATACGGAACTACCACGCAGCTCACTTCGCCCGATCTGATTCGGATGAGGACCTGAGAACGGGTGGCGACTTTAGGGGCTGCGGAGCTCCAGGAACGGAATCTGGCGGGATACGGTTTGCAGGACGAGGCCAGGTGTGCGTTGCGGTTTTGGACCCCAAAGAGGTCGAAGCCAAACACATCAACCTGAACGCGTTCATATGCAAGCCGCCCGATCCGAAGGCCTAAGGGCAGTCGGATCACAACGCGGCGACCCCAAAAGGTCGCCGTTTTTTATTGACATTTTAATATTTTGATGGTATACTTTCTTCCAGCAGCACGGGCATAATACACACAATATCAGATTCAAGGAGAATCGCAGTGGCCGAAAAAAAGCAGCAACACGAGAAAATAAGCCTCTGGGGAAAAAGCTTCTGGACGGATTTCCGCGAACTGCATTCTCGGGTCTTCCAGGAAAACCTCCCCATTGCCATCGCTACGATTTGCATCGTCATAATCGTGGGGCTCGCATGCTATGCGGTCCCGCGCGCCTGGGAAGCGCTCAAAAGTTCGCCTCCGCCAAACGAACCGCCGAAAGCAAAGGTGGAATCAAAAACGGAACCGAAAATCGAGCCGAAAGTCGAACCGAATCCCGCGCCTCCGAGCTCCCAAGCTCAAAAGCGCGAGAAGGTTGTCGAGGGTCCGGGCATCACGTCCGCCCCCTGGCAGCACTCGCTCAGGGACGACGCCACAGACATTCCAACGCCGCTCGGCTCAGGCCTCGCGCCTGGAACGTCCGCAATTCCGATCCTCGATCAGTCGCTCAATCGGGAAGAATCATTCCGACACGACGAAGTCAACATGGCTGCCCAACGGCTGAAAGCGATGGAGTCTGAGCGGAACCTGATGAAAGCCGGCCTCATTCCACCTCAGGTTGATATCCAACCGCAAGGCGGATGCAGAGGCGAGATATGCATGGTGATCATCGGAGGAGCAAACTATGCCGGTCCAGGACTTATTGAAGTCCACGGCACCGTGCACAGCTTCGTCCAAGAGTCGGTGTCGATCTGGGTTGCCGACAGCAGCGGCACCATGAACACCGACCTGCGGAACGAACATATCGATCAGCAACTTCGGATCGCCGGCGGCGACTACGACTTTGATCAAGCTGGTAAAAACGTCCATATCGTCTACCAAGGCGAGAAGTCGTTTACAGCACGATTCAAGTATGGCGTCCCCGACGATGTTGATAGCGTAGACCTTGATCTATGGTTCTATTGGGGAACCCACACCGATCATTACCAGTGGAAGCACGTTAAGGTATACCTCCACGGCCGGTGATCGCAACCATTCAAAAGCCATACAGCATTGCCGCTGTATGGCTTTCATTTTTTATAAAACCAAAAGATCCCCTTTCGGGGATCTTTTAATGTGCTTATTCGAAATTCCTTTAGCAGGAATTGACCGTTCCGGCTCCCAAGAACGAGCCGACGACGAACGGAACAGCGCGCGCGATAAGCGCAACGCCAATCGCAATCGCCGCATAAAGCAATGTGTGGCCAGCGCTGCCCACAGCTTCCGGATTGCCTCCGGCGGTGAGATAGCGGAAAGCCGCAATGAGCACAAAGATGACGGCGAGGACCACGAGGAACCAGAACATCCAAGCAAACACCGTACAGAGCAAGGACAAGATGCTGGCCAAGCTCGTGATGTTCGACTGCGGGACGTTCGCCGGAGGCGGCGGGCCTTGCGCGATAACCAATGCCGGCAAGACCAAAGACGCGATCGACGGACCGAACATCTTTGCAAAGGCAGTAACCTTTTTCATGAGTATTTTAGAGGAATATTCGACCTTTCCTGGTACCTACTTAGCATACCATATAAGACTTTTTTGGCCACTTTACTGGCCGATACACTGGAAGCTGACCGTGCCGCCATTCGTATTCTGGAAGAAATCGCTCACAATGCTCGGGAAGCCATACGCGAGAAGGGCGACCGCGATGCCGATTGCGGCAAACGTTATCGTCCGGCGTGCCTGCGAAGTTTTTTCCGTGTTGCTGCCAGCCGTGGCATAGGTGAAAGCCGCATAGAGAATCATGAGGACCGAAACGATAATGACGATCCAGAAAAACCACGCAATGATATTGCAGAGAACCGTCTGAAGCTGGCTTTGATCATTCACCGGATTTGGAGGGGTCGGGTTCTTTGTCTGGGCGTTCGCCATCATGCTGAATGCAATGCTTGTCGCAAAAACCGTGGCAGTTGCTGTAAGAGGATTAAGGAATACCCGTTTGATGGTGTTCATATTTGGATATTTTTTTCGACCCTTTTGGTTTCAGGAATATTAGCTGTTATTGAGAATGCTCTGGATGAGGCTCGATATGCCGCTCGCAATGAGGGCGATACCGAATCCAATAGCTGCGTACATAATGGTCTTCCGACCCTGGGAAGCCTTTTCTGGATTGCCCGCCGAAGTCATGAGCTGGAATGCTCCCACGAGCACCATGATTACGACGAGCGGCGTTGCAATATCCCAGAAGATGAATCCAATGACGTTGCTCACCACTTGTGAAAACGTTTGGCCGCCCAAGGGATTGGTGAGTGTGACACTCTGGTTGCAGTTGCCATTCTGGCACTGGGCAAGGGCAACATTAACATAGGCAAAAGAAATGAGGGGTATCGCAAATGCCCACTTCGCCTTGCGCAACGCGTCTTTCATTCCTCTTATTATAGGATATTTCAAGCGCGAAAGGGCCATCCTATTGGGGACAGGCCGGCAGCGGGAAGGCCTGGCCGCCCTGGTATATGGTCACGGGGAGTTTGCAGGCGTCGTTATGGGAAATGCCGAGGCGCGACATAAGATCGGCAATTGCCTGGTTTTGGGTCCCGGCCGGAGCTCCCGGCTTTATGCTCATGATGAAACTGCTGTCAATCGTGGAATAATCGATTTCGTATGATGGATTTTGCACCAAAACCAATTCCGACCCCTCCACCAAGCCAACGGCATTCTTATAAAAGTTTTTTACAACGAGCGTTCCGCTTTTTGTCCCGAGGGCAAGGGTATCTCCCGGCGGTATGCTTGAGGGATCGATATTGCCTTGGAGATTATTGAAATTTTGCTCGGAGCCGGATGGCCCTCCTATCATGGTTGCGCCGCCGTTGCTGCGAGAAAAGAAAAACGCAGCAATCCCGGCGAGGACCACGACGATAACGATTCCGATGATGATGATTTTTTTCATAATTTAATTTGAATCACAAGAAGCCGCGCTAATATGGACGTGCGTTGCGCCGCCGCTTATGCAATCAACCATAACGCCGCTCGCCGCCTCGCATCGCGCTTTCGGATAGCCGCCTCTCGGAATGCCGCACGACTGGTACGCCGTGTTGATGAGCTGCACCGCTTGAGCACCCGTAAGGTCAACGTCGACGGCGAGCGATCCGCTTGAACCGGAACGGCCGCCATAGTGGCAGGAAAATGCCGCATGGCTGCATGTAAATGACGGATCGCACTGCGGCTTGCCTCGCGTATAGTTGCAACTTGGATGACTTTGGTCATAGGTAAACTGCGGAGCGTTAAAGTTCATATGCGCGTGAAGGCATGATATGAGCGTAGTAATTTCAGCCGAGGTTTGCGCCGGGTACGGCTCGTTGTTATTTTGGGCGACATTCGCAAGATCGCTGCACAGCGGCGATGAGGTGGGGCTGCCGCCTGTGCCTTCTGACGGCGGCGGAAGGTTGATACTCTGCAAGCTTGGCAGGCTGAGGTTAACGAGGGCGGGATTGATAAGATACAAGATCATATAGGCTCCGGCGAGAAGGGCGAGGCCGAGGAGCGCGCTCCAGATCCATTCTTTCGCATCGCTTTGCGCGCTCGGATTGCCGGCTCCGGCCATGTAGCGCACGCCGCCGTAGACGATCGCGCCGAAAGCGAGAAGGCCGCCGATCAAGAGCGCAAAATTATAAAACCCGTTAATGATGTCGCCCGGCGACGAGGTCGCCGCAGGTCCATTCGGGCCGGGAAGGTTCAATGAAATATGCACCTGGGCAAACGTGGCAAGCGGCGCGAGGACAAAAGCGATGGTTGCGGCGATAAAAAAAGTTTTTTTCATGGTTATGAAGCGACGCAGTTGAATTGCCCCCCGTTGCTGAATCCGCCGACGCCGGAAATGTTGAGGAAGCTCACAAAACCCTGCACGACGAGATACGCGAGAAGCACCATCGCAATGCCGAGGACGGTTGCGGTGAGGATCCGCTTGCCCTGCGAAAGTATTTCGGGCTGGGCGCCGGACAACATCATCATGATACCGCCCGCAGCGAACATGATGGGCGCGAGAATAAACAAACATACCGAGATGCCAAAATAGATGACGTTAATAAAGGTGTCGATGAGATCACACAAACTTGTGCACTGTGCACCTGCATTGCCATTCAGGTAATTGCCCGTGCAGGAAACGAGCGGCCCCCAAAAACCGGTGGGCCAGAGGTTGGGCGTTGAAAAATTTGCCGCGATGCCGATGTGCGGCAGCGAGATGACGGCGAGGACGACGAGAAAGAAAATGAACTGCCCTGCCTGTTTTTTCATATCATTAAAAAATCATTAAAAATTATTTCGATTGGATGATGGCGTTTACTCCCGCCTGCGCCGTTTGGAGCGCCTTCGTGGATTCCGCGGAACCGTTCAGCACGCTCACGATCGCCGCATTCATCACGTCGGCGATTTTTCCCGAATCTGCCTCGTGCCACGAGCGCGCCGTGAGCGCCTGCGTTCCAAAAATCGAGAGCGTCGGATCGTTTGCATTGGCCTGGATGACGGACCGGAGCGCGGACGGCGTCCCCGTTTCTTTATTATAGAGCCCAACGAGCGAATTATCCGTCGTGAGGCCGATCACAAAATTCCATGCGGCGGCAACTTGGCCAAACCGGGCGACGGCCAAGCCTTGATAACTCGGGTAGCTCACGGAAATGGTTGCGCCGCTCGGCTGGGGCACGGCAGCAACGGCATAATGCAGGAAGGGAGCTTTCTGCTTAATGTCGGTGGCCGCTGCGGCGTAATCAAAGAGAATTGCGGCTTTGCCTTGGATGAAATTGCTTTCCGCATCGCCGAGTTCGTCGGTCCACGTGTAATACGGAGACCCCGGATTCGCAAACTGCAGGTAAAAGTTGAATGCGGAAAGGCCCGGCGAAGCGCCGCCACTCGTACCCGCAAAGCTGGCTCCCGAGAATGTCGGCGTCGTCATCTGCGTGCCGTTTTGGAGCATTAAAAGATAGAGGATATCAACCGCGTTCGGGATGCTTGCCGCCGAACCGCCGATTGCGGCACCCGCCTGCGTGATCTGGCCTTGGGCATTCGTCTCTCGGAGCCGCGTGACGTCGGTATCAAATTCGTCCCAAGTCTTGGGCATCTCCGCAATGCCGGCTGAATCAACCAGGTCTTTGTTGTAATACATCGCGAGCGTATCGAGCGAAAGGGGCAGCGCGTACACGTTGCCGCCATCCACAAAGTCCTGGCTCACGACGGTCGGGAAATCATTCTGCAGGGTGACCAAACTGAACTGTTCGATATTCGTCGCCGGCATCGGCGCAACCACGTTTTCCCACAGCGGAAGGTCGTGATCGTTTATTTCAAAAACGTCCGGCCCGGTGCCGGCGGCAAGAGCGGCGAGCAGCGTGGTTTGATACGTTGACGCATCGATCTGCCGGTAGGTTATCTCCGCTCCGTGATTTGCGGATTTGTACGCGTCGAACATGTCTTTCATCGCCTGCGGATCGTCCGTCCCCCACACGACGAGTTTTGCGGTCACCGTTTTACTCGACGGACGGAGGTTGAAGTACACGACAACGCCTACGAGGAGGACGACAAAAAAAGCAAAGCCGATGATAATGACTTGTTTCTGAGTGAGTTTGGTTGGCATATTCCTGGTACCGGCGGCGGAATCCTGTCGCGCCTCCCCAAGGAATGCGCTTTAGATCACCACCGTTCCGGCTAACCGATCTCCTTCCTTCAGATTCATGATTCGCACGCCTTGCGCCGAACGTCCCGTCTTGCGGACTGCGCCGAGCTCCGTGCGGATCATCTGTCCCTTGGCTGAAACCGCAAAAATCTCTTTTTGATCGAGGACGACGTGCGCCGAAATGAGCGGGCCGGTCTTTGGAGTGATCTCCGCCGTCTTGATGCCCGAACCGCCGCGGCTCTGTGTCTTATATTCCTTGAGCGACGTCTGCTTGGCAAAGCCATGCTCCATCACCACCAAAAACATCGCCTCCTCTCCTTTATTGATTATATCAAAGCCGGCAACTTCATCGTTGCTCTTCTTGAGTTTGATCGCGCGGACGCCGCTTGCCGTGCGTCCCATCGGGCGCACCTGCTTCTCGTCGAAGCGGATCGATTGCCCCTGGCGCGTTGCCAAAATCACCTGGTCGGTTCCCGTCGTGAGCGCCGCCCACTTGAGATGGTCGCCTTTCTTGAGCGAAATCGCGATGATGCCGGTGCGGCGGATATTCGCAAAGTCAGCGAGCGGCGTCTTTTTGATGACGCCGTGCGTCGTTACCATCATTAAATATTTCTTCTGCTCGCCTTTCGCGGAATAATTGACGATCGCGCTCACGTTTTCATCGGCGGGCAGTTCGAGGAAATTCTGGATGGCGCGGCCTTTCGAGGTGCGCGTGGCCTGCGGGATTTCGTACACTTTGGTTTGGAACACGCGGCCGCGATCGGTGAAGAAGAGCACGTTGTCGTGCGTGCGCGCGCTGAAGAAGTGCGAGAGGAAATCCTCGTCGGCGACTTCGGAGCCGATAATGCCCTTGCCGCCGCGGCGCTGGGACTTGAAGGTGTCGGGCGGGAGGCGCTTGATGTAGCCGCCGCCGGAAACCGTGACGATTGCGCCTTCGTCCTGGATGAGGTCTTCGTCGCTCACCGCGTCCGGCGCGCGCGCGACAACCTGCGTGCGCCGTTCGTCGCCGTATTTATTCTTTAGTTCGGTGATTTCATCCTTGATGATCTTCACAATCTTAGCCGGGCTCTTCAAAATGAGCTTCAATTCTTCGATAAGCGCTTTCTTTTCTTTGAGTTCGGCTTCGATCTTTTCGTGTTCGAGCGCGGCAAGCGTCTGCAAGCGCATCTCAAGAATCGCCGTCGCCTGGATATCGCTGAATTTAAATCCTTTTACGAGGTTCATATGCGCATCTTCTTTGTCTTTTGATTTCTTGATGGTCGCAATGACGCGGTCAATCGAATTGAGCGCCTTCGCGAGGCCTTCCAGAATGTGCGCGCGTTCCTCCGCTTTTTTGAGGTCAAACTGCGTGCGGCGGCGGATGACTTCTTTGCGATATGCAACGTATTCAACCAAAATATCGCGCAGGGTGAGGAGCCGCGGCACGAGGCCGCCGTCTTCCGAGACGAGCGCGATCATGTTCATATTGAAATTCTTCTGGAGATCGGTGTGCTTGTAGAGAGCGTTCAAAACCTTCTGCGGCGGCACGTCGTTCTTGAGCTCAATCACGATGCGCATGCCTTCGCGGTCGGATTCGTCGCGCAAATCGCGGATGCCTTCGATCTTCTTTTCCTGTGCAAGTTCGGCAATCGTTTTGATGAGCTCGGACTTGTTCACCTGATACGGGATCTCGGTGACAACGATGTCGAATTGTTTGCCGGCTTTTTGTTCAACGATTTCCGCCTTTGCACGCGTGAGGATTGCGCCGCGTCCGGAAACGTAAGCGTCTTTGATGGCTTTCTTGTCATAAATGATGCCGCCCGTCGGAAAGTCCGGACCTTTCACAAATTCAAGGAGGTCTTCGCTCGTCGCGTCAGGATTTTCTGCAAGATGTAAAATGGCATCAACGATTTCGTTGAGGTTGTGCGTCGGGATGCTCGTCGCCATACCGACGGCGATGCCGAGCGTCCCGTTCAAAAGGAGGTTGGGGAGCTTCCCGGGAAGCACCATAGGTTCCTCACGAGTCGCATCGTAGTTTGGCATCCATGGCACCGTTTCCTTTTCAATATCAAAAAGCATCTCTTCGGCAATGCGTGTGAGCTTGGCTTCTGTGTAACGATAGGCGGCTGGCGAATCGCCATCAATAGAACCGAAGTTACCTTGTCCGAGAACGAGCGGGTAGCGCAATGAAAAATCTTGTGCCATGCGGACCATGGCATCATAGACGGAAGAGTCGCCGTGCGGGTGATAGCGCGCAAGCACTTGGCCGACCACGTTCGCCGATTTACGTGTTTTTGCACTAGCCGTGATCCCGCTATCCCACATATCCCATAAAATTCTTCGGTGCACCGGCTTCAAGCCGTCGCGCACGTCCGGAAGGGCGCGCGAAACGATCACCGACATCGCATAGTCGAGATAGGATTCGCTAAGTTCTTTGGTTATTTCGCGTTTTTCGTAGTTGGCCATTTTCTTCGGATTATTGGTTCGGGGTGATGGTGTATTGCTTTGGCTCGCCGAGCGAATTGCCGATGCCCTCGAACCCGTTCACCATCTTATGATATAAACCTGCAAAACCACTGCCAATCTGCTGCCAAAATCCCGGAATATTCTGCGCCGTTGCCGCCTGGCTCGATGCTCCCGTCGCGATCGGTATTCCCGTCGCGATCGACGATGTGCCATTGAGCTCTGCCACGGCCGCTTCCGTTGCGAGCTGTCCGCGGTTGTTCGTCACAATTGAATTGAAATATCCCGCCCACACATAGACAACGGCGATCATAACAACGACCGTCGAAGCGACGAGTACTCGCCGCTTCATCGGCTCATCAAGGTTTTGGAGCTGCTCGATAAAATTTTTTTCTTTTGACGTTTTCATGATCGCTTCGAACTTAACTTTTGATTAGGCCCTTTGACGCAGCCTTTTGACTAAGCCGCCTTCAAAACAACAACGCGGCCTTTGTCGGTGGCAATGTCTTTCTGTTTGAAGACGAGCTTTTCCGCGTCTTCCGCCTTTTTGCCGATCGCCTTCAGAAATTCAGCCGGAGTCTTATAGAAACTCGGGATTATAATGCGCGCCTCAAGCTGTTTGGCGATCTTCGCCGCAACGTCCGGTTCCAAGAAATGGCCGCCGCCCACCGGCAGGAAGAGCACGTCGGGCTCGGAAAACTCTTCCATCAGCGTTGCGTCGATAGGTTTTGAAAGATGGCCGAGAAACACGAACTTCATGTCTTCCCAAAGAATCGCAAAAGCAGTTTTAAAAAATTTATCCGTTGATTCGCCGGTGATTTGATAGCCGATGATTTCGATTCCCTTTACTTCGTACTCTCCCGGAAAAGAAATTTCCGTTCCTTCAATGTCGACGCCGGAGGCATCCGTCGATGCAAGCGTCTTCAACGACACATCTGCCTTGAGGCGATTATTGTCAGAATCCACAAGGATGGACGTCTCCCCGCTCTGCAGCCGGAAGCATCCGTTGCCAAAATAATTGATCACCATATGCCTAATATTTTAGCAAAAAAATAAGGTAATTTCAATGAAAATATAAGGCCAACAAAAAGGTGTATTCGAGGGGCCATCGGAGGCCGCGAAGGCGGATGAGACTTTGAGGCGCGTCCAGCAGGACGCGACGCCGTACCCCCGGAGACGCCTTTTTGTTTGTCTTATATTTTATTTGCAATTTATTAATTTTCTGTTAAACTAGCTTCCATGCCGCAAACCGAAGAACCAAAGACGTCCGCCATCGCGCAGGCGCTCAAAACCGAACTCTCAACCGCTGACTGGCCAAAGGAAGGCAGTGTCGTTGAGGTAACCCTCATCAAGAAGCTCTCCCGCAAAGCCTATTTCGATATGGGCCGTTTTGGCACCGGCATCGTCTACGGCGCGGAAGTCTCGAATGCCCGCGAAGCGCTCCGCAACTTGAACGCCGGCGACAAGCTCCAGGCAAAGATCGTCGCTTTGGATGGCGAAGAGGGCCTCATCGAACTTTCCCTTTCTGAGGCCGGCAAACAGAAGCTTTGGCAGCAAGCCAAAGAATTTGCCGAAGCGGGCGAGGTCATCAAGGCAAAGATCGCGGGCGCAAACGCCGGCGGCCTCATGGCCATCGTCGCCGACGAGCTCAAGGCATTCCTCCCCGTTTCCCAGCTTTCGCTCGAGCACTATCCCAAAGTTCCGGATGGCGACCGCGTGAAGATCGCGGAAGAACTCAAAAAGTTCGTCGGCGAGGAATTGAGCGTCAAAATCATCGACGTCAACCCGCGCACCAACAAAATCATCGTTTCAGAACGCGAAGTTTTGTCGGCGAACGTCAAGGAGCTGCTTTCGGCCTACACCGTCGGCCAGGTGATTGACTGCGTCGTCTCGGGCGTCGCCGATTTCGGCGTGTTCGTCCGCTTCACCGACAACCCGCAGATTGAAGGCATGATCCACATTTCCGAACTCGACTACAAACTTATCGATAACCCCAAGGAGCTCGTCAAAGTGAATGACGCGCTGAAGGCCAAGATCATCGACATCAAAGAAGGCCGCGTCTTCCTTTCTTTGAAAGCCCTCAAGGAAGATCCGTGGACGAAAGTCGGCGATCTCTTCAAGCCGGGCCAGGCCGCACAAGGCCGCGTGTACAAGTTCAATCCGTTCGGCGCCGTCATCGCGCTTGAGCACGACATGCAGGGCATGGTGCACATTTCCGAATTCGGCGGCCAGGATGAAATGAAGAAGGCGCTCACCGTCGGGCAGACATATCCGTTTGTCATCGACACCGTAAAGACCGACGAAAAGCGCATCACGCTTAAGTTGAAGAAATAATTTCATAATTCGGCGCATGAGAAAACCGGCTCAGAGCCGGTTTTTTAATAAAAATTTAATGTTGGGCGGATAGAATTGAGATATGGGAACGCCTGCAAAACATTCGATAAAAATCAATTGGTCATCGAACCTTGCATATGCGATTGGCCTTATAGCATCCGATGGATCTCTTGCAAAAGGAACTTATCGCATCAACTTCGGTTCGAAAGATTTGGAAATGATGGAAAATTTCAGAACGGCTCTTGGCTTGGAAAATAAAATCGGAAAACATGCCCGCGGCGGAGAGGTCGAAAAACGATTTTATTATTTATCTTTCAAAAGCAAATTATTTTATGACTTTCTTTTGAGCATAGGCCTCATGCCGGCGAAATCTAAAATTATACAAGACCTGATCGTGCCAGATGGATTCTTCGCAGATTTTTTAAGAGGACTTTTTGATGGAGATGGATCATTCTACTCATTTCGGGATATTCGATGGCCAAATAGTTTTTGCTATAAAACATCATTCGCCTCAGCAAGTCCGAATTTTATTGCTTGGCTAAAAAACAAGCTAACAGAACTTTATAATGTGCGTGGATATTTACATAAAGGAGCCGGGGTTATAAATCTTGAATATACTAAAACAGATACCAAAAAGATATTCGAGGCAATGTATCACGGCCCGGATGTCTTGTTTTTGCGCCGAAAATACGATAAAATGAAATCCGCATTCGAATATGATGCCAAACTGCATCCTGCATCAAGCAAGCATGCCGCAGTAGCTTAATGGTAAAGCACTCGCCTGAAGAGCGAATGAAGACAGTTCGATTCTGTCCTGCGGCACACAAAACAAAATCTCCACTGACCCGTGGGGATTTTGTTTTTCTTAAATCATTAAATTTTGGTAAAATGAAGTTTATGGGTAAAAACTTCACGCGCATCATCATCCTTCTTTTTGTTCTCGTCATCGTCGCGGCGGGCGTTTGGTATTATCTTGCCGATAATTTTTCCGGCGTCGACGTAGTCAATTCCCCTGTTGCGACGCTGCCGCCGCAAAATACATCAACAAGCGTCGCACTCACGTCGACGACGACAAGTTCGGCAAGCACATCGCTCGATTTGAATGTTTCTGGAACGTCATCCGACCCCCTCCTTAAATCGCTTTCAGAGAATAGCATCCAGGGTGCCGGCGCTGGATCGCAGATTTCGTCGTCGCTCAATGCGAGCGGCACAACCTATCAAACGCTCTTCAACACAACCCGCTGCGTAAAAGACTCCGACCGCTTCACGGGACCTGGATGCGACATCGCGCTTGTTGCGACCGACAAAGCAACGCACGAACAAACCGTTGTGGTGCCAAGTTTCTGGCAGGCAATCCCTCAACTCAAGAGCACGGCGTACGGACAGGTTGATATCCTCTATGCCGACAGCAACAACATTTATTTAAATGTATATTCACAAAGCCAAACCGGGGCGCCGGTCGGGTTCTTCAAGATGAGCCTCGCCGATAACCAGGTCGCAAAACTCGGCTTCACCGGCAGCCTCATCTGCACCGTCATTTCGCCCGACGACCATTATGTTGCGGGCGACACGCAAAACGGATCGTCCTCAAACGTGGAAGTTTTCAGCTTCGGCCAAAATAAAGACGTCTTCACAAAGACGCTTACCCTCCCGCAAACATTGTGGAACGGCAGTATTGGGCCGGGATGCAATCTCGGTATCTCCTGGATCGCAACCGACACGATGCAATACGTGATCTATGACTCATCCAATCCGAATACCGACGGCATGTTCCCCATCCTCAAGAAAGCGACATCGTCGTTCCCTGGCAACGGCTAAAGAGGCAACGGTCAAGATTTTTTGTCGGGCCGCTGGGAATTGAACCCAGTCTACCTGCTCCCAAAGCAGGCGTACTACCGGTATACGACGGCCCGCGCGTACATCGCGCTGCGACATGCTGCGACGCGTCCCTTTAAACTATCCTAAATTTGGTTTATTATCAACGCGTGAAGGGCAGCATGTTCTGCCCCCGTAGCTTAATGGATAAAGCAGGACTCTTCTAAGGTCTTGATGGGGGTTCGATTCCCTCCGGGGGTACAGAAAATAAAAATTCCGGAATGAGGTACGCAGTTTGCGCGTACTCGCGCAACTGCTCAGCTCTCGGCCGCCTTCGCGGCCTGCGAGAGCCCTCATTCCGGATTTTTTATTTTCTGTTTTCTTGGGAATCGAAACCGAGCAGCACCCCGTGTCGATTTATCTCCGAATATTAATTATTGCTCCCGCTCGTAGAGAACGTACGAGTAGACAACGAGGCCAATCGCGACAACGATGATCGGCATCACGATAAACCAAATTGCATACCGAGGGAACGCGATGCCAAGGAGACCAATGATCGCCGCAGCCTCAAACCAAATCCCGGCTGCCTTATGCGTTTTCTTCCAGACCGTTTTACTTGAGATTGTCCAGGGGGTGCGGACGCCGATAAACCAATTTTGCTCGACATACGGCATGATCATACCAACCACCCAGAAGAGGAGCGAAAGCGCCGGCACGATTGATATCGTGAAGTTGAAACGGACGCCGAGATTCCAGAAAAGGAAGAGCAGGAAGAAATAATAGAAGAGAAAGAAAATGACGATCGCAAGATAATCAAAGTATCGGCGGAATTTTTCGATGTTTTCGCGGCGGGGATCGATGCGCGGGATGGCAAAAAAGAGCGCAAAAAGAATGCCGATAATGATAGGGAATATCGCCACGCCCCATCCTTTTGTCATATATCCGTTCACCTGTCCGGCGGCATCCCAATGCGAAGCGACCACCGGAGGGAGCTGCGGATAGAAGAAAACCGCCGTTAAAATGGAGGCGATTACGATGCAGAATAGGATCCACTCAGATTTGCGCATGTTGTGCAGATGATTTCCTCACTATTATACTCTATTATCCACAGCAGTTACACATATTCTGATCTATAATGGAATTAGGAGGGCTTTTACATACGATGAAAAATCAGGTGATGTATCTCCATCGACGCTTCATGCGCAGAATAACTCGGTGTAACCGCATTCAAAATCCCAACCGTCCCCGCAAGCGCTGAGAGGAGGTGATCCTGATCTATGAAGGTTAACACCCTTCACCCCGATCATTTTTCGTGAAACACATCACGAGAGAACCCCGCCTAACTAGCGGGGTTTTACTATGTTGGTTGTAAAAAAAGCCATTTATATCTAGGATATGGATTACGCGCGCTTAGCTCAGGGGTAGAGCAACTCCTTTACACGGAGTGGGTCGGGGGTTCAAATCCCTCAGCGCGCACATCAACTTCCGCACAAAAAACAAACGCCGCATCTTTTCGATGCGGCGGCGGCGATAGCGCCAAAGAGTGTCGACGAGCCAAACGATCGTGATTACAAGCTCGATCAAAAGGAATCTCAGGTATTCTTCGGACATGAATCCCGAAAATCCATGCGGCAGGAATGGCCAGAGGTATGCCCTCCTAAAAAAGGTATGGGTGAGCGCATCCACAAAAAGATGGAAGATGAGTGCACTCGCCGCTAACGGGTAGCAATATTTTGCAAGCCGTGGGACCAGGAATCCCAGAAGAAACAATCCTGCCCAGACGATTGCCTCGTGAAAAAATCCATCGAGCGCCCACGTGCGATGGTGGTACCCCAGATCGGATCGGGTTTGATGGTATGCGGCGAGCACAAAATGGATCTGTGTGTATTTTGCCGCAACAAGTTCCGTGTTCCGGTGGTAGTATCGATAGGTTTCGTTAAGCCATCCGCAAACGATCGGCGCATCGGGAATCATAGCTCCCATGATGAGGCAGTGATGTTCGGTGCGCGTCCATGGGCGTTGGCTCCAGCGAGAAAAAAGCGAAGCGAGCATGCCGTGCACTGGCGTATGCATTCCGTGCCTCCCTGTTGAGTTTTAAAATGTTTCCTATCTTCAGTATAACCGCCCCAATCACATTAGGCCTTCAGCGCAATCCCCATCTCGATGGCGGCCTGGTACATCGCAATGATTTCCGGCTGAAAGAGCGAATCATCCTTCGGGTCCAGCCACAATTTTGTGAGGTCCTTGAGCGGCACCTCCACGACTTCGATGTCTTCAGTCGCATCGCCGACATTGTCATTCACTTTTTTAAGCCCCGTTGCGATGAAGCCATAGATTTTATTTGCGGAAGTCCCCGAACGGTAAGGAAATGCAGGGACAGAGAATAATTTTTCTGCCGTGTAGCCGGTTTCCTCAAATAATTCGCGCTTGATGGCTTCTTCGTGCGCTTCGCCGGCATGATCCATAAGCCCCGCCGGCGTTTCGATCACATACTTCTCGAGCGGTACGCGGTAATTTTTTACGAGAACCGCCTTGCCGTCGTCAGTAATCGGCAAAACGGCAATCACGTCATTCTTCTCTATATATTCCCAAACCTGCGGCTTGCCCTCCTTATCCAAAAAGTCCGTCTTGCGGACTTTTATGAATTTTCCTTCATACAATGTTTCTTTTTCTCCGATTTTAAATTTCATAGTGCAGGTTAATTTCTTTGATTATTTTCACGCAATTATTGTTTTGTATTCAACGTATAAAAATTCTCAAACAACTTGGCAACGAGAATCGGCCCGGTGCCGCCCGGCGTCTTCGTGTAGTGGATCTCTTTTTCTTCGGCGCCATGCGAATCAAAATCTCCGGTAATTTTTCCCTTGTTTTGGCTGTAGCCAAAATCGATCACAAGTGCGCCTTTCTTCAGGTGGCTTGCGTTAAAAAGATTTGCGTGGCCTGCTCCCCCAACCACGATGTCGGCATCGGCCAGCTTCTCGTGGAGGTTCTTCACCGTCGCATCAAGCACCACGAGCTCGGAAACTTTATTCTGTAGCCAGAACCCGACCGGCTTTCCGATGAGGAATCCGGCGCCAACCATGACCACTTTCAGATCGCGCAGGTCGCGTTTCTCAAACTTCAAGATTTCTTCGACGGTTGCGACCGACGGCGGCACAACCGCGCCGCGCTCCGTGTAGAATGCCCCAAGCGCCGCCTCGGAAAGGCAGTCGGCATCTTTCCCTTTGGGAATTGCATTCAACACATAATGCCGGTTGATCTTCTCCGGCAACGGCAACTGCACGATAAATCCGCCGCATGTTTTTGGTTCCGCAAATCGCCCGATTTCGGCGCGCAATTCGTCCGTCGTTATCGATTCCGGAAGATGATACAGGCGGAACTCGATGCCAAGCTCGTGCGCAACTTTTTCTTTTTGTTTGAGGAAATTGAGCGAAGCCGGATCATCGCCCACCACAACGGCGCCGAAAAATTTTTCGAATTTGGGCAGCGCCTTCAACCGGCTGATTATTTCTTGTGCAATTTTTTTTCCATCAATAATCATTTCATTATTTTTTAATCTTTTTTGCGCGATTCATTTTTTGCGCGATTATCGAGGCTTGCCCATAAGTAGCGGCTCGCAAGGCTCCTATAGGGTTTCCACAGTTCGGCGATTTTCATCGCCTGCCGCTCTGTCGGATGCTTCCTCAATTTATAGAGCTTTTGCATGGCATTCCGCAAGCCCAGGTCGCCGTACGAAAAGATGTCTTCGCGGCCGAGGGAAAAAATGAGGAACATCTCCGCAGTCCACTGCCCGATCCCTTTCACTGCCGTAAGGTGCTCTATAACTTCCTGGTCGGACCATGTATCGAGTTTCTTCAGGTCGACGGTCTTATCCAAAACTTTTTTTGCGAGATCTTTCACGAAACTTACCTTCATCCGCGAGAGCCCAACCGAACGGATCTTTCGCGCGGGCATTTTGAGAATATCGTTTGGCGTTGGAAACTTTTTTCCGGGCACAAGCGCGGCGAAGCGGCGGAAGATGGTGTCCGAAGCTTTCACGGAAAGCTGCTGGCTCGTGATTGATTCGACGAGCGCTTCAAAACGTCCGCGCGTGTTCGTGATCTCGCGAAGCGTGATGCCTTCGATGACCGTCTTTAAAACCGGATCGCTCTTTTTTAAATGCGCAATGTGCTTCTTGTTCACGGTTGCAAATTGTTCATAATCGCAAATTGTCCTAATCGCAAATTGTTCAAGGTCGCAAAATCGGGAGTGCCGCCCACGATAAGCCGCCGCCTATTCAATGCCGGGAACCGGAAACGCGAGCGAAAATTTTTTTACTTTCTCTTTTACCGTCGCAAGATGCGCTTCATCCGTGCGATGCGTAAGTGCTTCATCAACGAGGGCGGCAACCGTTTGCATATCTTTTTCTTTGCAGCCGCGCGTGGTCAAAGCCGGCGTACCGACGCGGATGCCCGACGGGTCAAGCGGTTTGCGGGGATCGAACGGGATCATATTCTTGTTGATCGAGATGCCGACGTGTTCGAGCGTTTTCTCAGCTTCCTTGCCGGTAATCTGCTTGCTGCCAAAAAGATCCACGAGCATGAGGTGGTTATCGGTGCCGCCCGAGATGATGCGGTAGCCCTTTGCCGCCAAAGCGGCGGCGAGCGCCTGCGCATTCTTGATCACCTGCTTGGCATATTCGGCAAAATCCGGCTTCAATGCTTCGCCGTAAGCGATCGCTTTCGCCGCATTGATATGGTCGTGCGGGCCGCCCTGCACGCCCGGGAAAACGGCTTTGTCGATCGCGCTCGCAAATTTTTCTTTGCACATGATCATCGCTCCGCGCGGGCCGCGCAAGGTCTTGTGCGTCGTCGTCGAGACAACGTCGCAATATGGGATCGGGTTCTCAAGCTGCTTGCCGGCGATGAGTCCCGCGATGTGCGCAATGTCCGCGAACAAGAACGCGCCGCACTGGTCTGCGATCGCGCGGAAGCGCTCCCAGTCGAGCGAGCGCGAATATGCGGAAAACCCCGCAAGGATCATTTTTGGTTTTTCGCGTAACGCGATCGCCTCGACTTCGTCCATGTCGATGATTTCCGTTTCCTTGTTCACGAAGTATGGAATAATTTTGTAGAGCTTGCCGGAAAAGTTGAGCGGGTGTCCGTGTGAGAGGTGTCCGCCCTGGTCGAGCGAGAAGCCGAGCACCGAGTCGCCCGGGTTGAGGAGCGCCATGTAGACGGCGAGGTTTGCGGGCGATCCGGAAAGCGGCTGGACGTTCACATGTTCGGCGCCGAACAATTCCTTTGCGCGGTCAATCGCGAGCGACTCCGCTTGGTCGATCACTTCATTGCCGCCGTAATAGCGTTTGCCCGGATATCCTTCGCTGTATTTGTTGGTGAGCACGGAGCCCATCGCTTCGAGCACGGCGCGCGAAACATAATTTTCGCTCGCGATGAGTTCGATGCCTTCTTTCTGCCGCTGCTCTTCGCGCTTGATGATTTCATAAACGCGCGGATCTTCTTTTTGGATGGTTGGATATACCATGCCCTAATAATACCTTGTTGGGCGTCCACAGGGAATCGAACCCTGATTGCCGCTGCCACAGAGCGGAGCTTTACCATTAAGCTATGGACGCCACGTAATCCGCGCGAGCGAATCGCTCTTTAATGTATACTCATTCCCGCATTTTTTCAACCGCGCGACGTTTGACCCATTCGCCGGATACTTATAGAATTATTGCACCATGTCCAATCTTGCCAAAAATATAATCTGGGCCGTCCTCGCGCTTATCGTTCTCGTCATTATCTTCTCTCTCTTTCTCGGTCCGGCTTCAACGCCGCAGAATATCAGCCTCACCCAACTTGCCAACAAGGTGAACGCCGGACAAGTAAAGCAGATCACGGTGAACGGCGACCAATTGAACGTCACGTATACGGACGGGTCTTCTGCGCAAACCCAAAAAGAAACGGAGCTTGGCGTCACCCAGACGCTCGCGAATTACGGCGTCACAACGTCGAGCCTCCAGGGCGTCGACATCCAAGTGCAAAGCCAGTCGGGCTGGGAATACTGGGCCGGCCTTTTGCTTCCCACGTTGCTCACCCTCGTCGCCATCGGCGGCTTCTTCTGGTTTATGATGCGCCAGGCCCGGAGCGGCGTGAACCAAGCCTTCAGCTTCGGCCGCTCAAACCTTCGGCTCTCCACGTTCAAGGATAAAGTGATGTTCCGCGACGTAGCGGGCCTCAAAGAGGCAAAAGAGGAACTGATCGAAGTCGTCGATTTCTTAAAAAATCCTAAAAAATTTCTTGACCTCGGCGCCCGCATCCCTCGAGGCATTTTGCTCATGGGGCCGCCGGGCACCGGCAAGACGCTCGTCGCCCGCGCGGTCGCCGGCGAAAGCAACGTCCCCTTCTTCTATATCTCAGCTTCTGAATTCGTCGAGATGTTCGTTGGCGTCGGCGCCTCGCGCACCCGCGACGCCTTCATGACCGCAAAGCGCGCCGCTCCCGCCATCCTCTTTATTGATGAAATCGACGCGGTCGGCCGCCAGCGCGGCGCAGGTTTGGGCGGCGGCAACGACGAACGCGAACAGACGCTCAACCAAATTCTTGTGGAGATGGACGGCTTCGACCGCGACACCCGGGTTATCGTGCTTGCAGCCACCAACCGCCCCGACATTTTGGATCCAGCCCTCCTCCGCCCGGGACGCTTCGATCGGCGCGTCATTCTCGATCTCCCCGACCTGAACGACCGCGAATCAATCCTCAAAATCCATGCCGAAGGCAAGCTTATCGATAAAAATGTCGATATGCGCCGGGTCGCCATCCGCACTCCGGGCTTTTCCGGCGCCGATCTCGCAAATCTCATGAACGAAGCGGCCATCATCGCAGCGCGCCGCGGCAAGAAAATCGTCGGCCAAGAAGAAATGTATGAAGCCGCCGAAAAAGTGATCCTCGGCCCCGAACGCCGGAGCCGCGTCATCTCGCAGCGAGAAAAGGAAATCACGGCATTCCATGAAGGCGGCCATGCGCTCGTCTCCGTCGGCGTAAAGGATTCCGATCCGGTGCAGAAAGTCTCGATCATCAGCCGCGGATTCGCCGGCGGCTACACCATGAACCTCCCGTCGGAAGACCAGCACCTCAAGACGCGCCAGCAATTCCTCGCCGACCTCGCAATGATGATGGGGGGATATGCATCCGAGAAGCTCACTTTCGGCGACGTTTCAACCGGGGCATCGAACGATCTGAAGCGCGCATCCGATCTTGCCCGCCGCATGGTCACCCGCTACGGCATGAGCGCTCTCGGCCCGATAACGTTCGGGAAAACAGAAGACATGGTTTTCCTCGGCCGCGAAATTTCTTCCGAGCGCGATTATTCGGATGACGTCGCCTCAAAGATCGACGCCGAAGTGCATGCGTTCATCACCCACGCCTACGAAACAGCGGAAAGAATTCTGAAGACGCATAAAGCCGCGCTCAAAAAGATCGCCGACGTGCTCATCCAAAAAGAAACGCTCGAACATGATGAGTTTTACGAGCTTTTGAAGCCGTTTAAGCTAAAACCGATAAAAGCATAATCTCAGTCGGCCCCTCGTCATTGCGATCGGCTCATTGTCATCGCAATCGGCTCATCGTCGCATCCTTCGTCTCGTTTTTTGTCTCGTTCAAGGTCGCATAATGCGACCTTGAACATTGGGTAGGTTTTATCGGCTCTTTATCTCGCTTTGCTAAAATTAAATAAAAGGTCGAAGTGGAAGCAATACCCTAAACATGAAAGCACTTCATATCATCGCCTTCATTTTGGTAATCGTTGGCGGCCTTAACTGGCTCCTCATCGGGCTTTTCGGGGGTTACAACCTCGTTGCCATGATCACCGGAGCTGGCATAATCACGACAGGCATCTATATCCTGGTGGGACTTGCAGCTCTCTTCGAAGTCTTCACGCACGCAAGCCGCTGCCGGACCTGCAGCGCCTCA
>Ga0335069_10002321_pt1 | contig 29407 bp, 29 predicted proteins | sample Lox_Sample_11_FD_206714 | JGI IMG/M metagenome (GOLD analysis project Ga0335069, IMG submission 206714) | Soil microbial communities from Loxahatchee National Wildlife Refuge, Florida, United States - Lox_Sample_1.1 | ecosystem: Environmental > Terrestrial > Soil > Wetlands | place: USA...
CGCAGCCGCAATCACTTTCGGGACTTCCACCGGAACGCTGCACAGCCGATACCCTCTTCGCGGTACCGTCTCAATCACAAATCCACTGGGATTTTCTTTCAGAATTTTGCGCAGGACGGAAATGTTATGCGCCAGGCTGTTCTCTTCGACCGCAGTTTCGCCCCATACCTGCCGGATCAGATCCTCGCGCCGGACCACCTCGCCAAGGTTTCCATACAGCACCGCCAGGGTACGGACAACTTTCGGACCCAAGGCCACTACTTGACCTTGCCGCCACAATACGTTCAGCTCTGGGTCAAGCCGGAAATCTCCAAATTCCAGCACCTTGCCTTTTTCGAATTGGCCGGCTTCCTTATTCGCGGGCATGGTCTGGCATTTTCACAAATATTTCAGATTTATTCCATTGCTTTATCTACACCGGGAGGTCATGCTGCCCAACCAGCAAGCTATTTGTGTGCGCAAGCGGTTGCCGCAACAGAATGCGCAACCCTCTGCACTTGATCTGCAACTCTTCGCAGTCGTCGCCAAGAGCCAGTTGTCAAAGCCCAATAGCCAGAAGCGCTTTTCGGAGGATGTACATGTTCAAGAAATGTAGCCCGTTCGCCAGTCTGCTCGTCCTGCTATCGTGCGCCTTAAACACCTGGGCGGCAGCGCCAGCCAAAGATCAGCCCAACAGCACTCCCCTGCTTTATGTCGGCTTGTTCAACGGGCAGGACGTGAATGTCTACAAAGCCGGCAAGGATCAGCCGCCGCTCGGCGCTCTGGTCGACGGACTCGTCAACATCACCGGCGGCATCGCCGTCGATCAACAACAGAACGTCTACATCGTGACCGGCGGCGGTTCAGTCGTGGTCTATCCGCGCGGCGGACTCGTCCCGGGCTTGCGCTACTGGTTTCAGGATCAGCCTCAGCCTCCGCTTACACTCGGGATTGCGATCGACAATGCGGGAACGCTGTACGCTCCCCTGTGGGGAGACGGCAGGGTCGCCATCTATCCCAAGGGTCAGACCAAGCAGGCCTCGCTGGTGATCCCCACTCCGTCGGGGACCACCGCTTACGCCGTAGCGGTCGATCATCAGAACAATGTCTACATCGAGTACGGAGCGCCCCACTACCCAGAGCCGGGGTTTATCGAGAAATGTCCTCCGGGTTCCGCCCAATGCACAGACCTCGGCATCACGCTGAGCGCTCCCGGCTACAATCTCGCTGTCGATTCCCAGAACAACATCATTGCTTGCGACGAGGCCGCTGCGCAGATTGACATCTTTCCTCCCGGCGGCACTCAGCCTCGCGTTATTTCCAAAGGACTGCAAGGCTGCGGTTACTTTGCTCTGGACAGCACCGAAACCAAGCTATTCGTTGCCAACCAGGCCCATGCCGGCGGATCTGCTGGTGTGATTTCAGTTTTCGACTACGCCAGCGGAAATCTGCTGACCACGATTTCCAGTGGCATTCCTTCCGACGACCAGATCATCGGCGTCGCGCTCAGTCCGGCCAAGCAGTAACCAGGAGACGAACATGAACAAAAGGATGAATTCGATGACAAACCGCTCACGGCTCGCTCAACTCTCATGTCTTCTCCTGGTCGCGATACTCAGTGCCCTTGCCACTGCGCAGGCGCGTCCGAAATCCACGCTGAACCACCGCCACCTGCCGCACATTCCGTTCGCCAGGGCTGCCTCGGCACCATGGGTTGCCCCCCGTGTACAAACCAGCGAAGACCAACTGGTTTACGTCACCTACGTGCTCAGCCTCACCAGCGGCGGCACCAACATCTACGACATTGCCCCCGGGGGCCCGGAACTGGTCGGCGTCCTCGACGTGGGCGGCGGAGGCCCGGTAGCCGTCGACTCGCAAGAAAACGTCTACGTGATTCAAACCAATCTCGACGGCAATCTCTACCAACTCGACGCTGCCGTCTACCGCTATGCCCGTGGCAGTTCTGAAGGGACAAAGTTGTTCGACGCACCAAACATCGGCGCGGAGGCAATGACGGTGGCCGCCGATGGCACGGTCTATATCGCCCGGCCAGGTACCGGATTCGAGCGACTTTGCGGTCGCGAAGTTCTCGCCGCCAGGCTATTCCGGCCAGGTAGTTCGCGTCGGCTCGGACGTCGCCTACCCGACCGGCATCTCGCTCGATCCGAATGGTAACCTCTTCGTGGGCTGGTTCGTCAGCGATAACAACTATCCGTACGGTCCCTGCGTTTCCGGCTGTATCACCGAACTTCCGGCTGGTCAAAGCAAGTGGCAGATCAGGCTTCCCGACCTCGCAGCCAACAGCATCGGCGCCGGTCCATTTGTCACTACTGATGACAGTCTGCTCTTCTGGACCGCCCTCTCGGGACGATTTAACTACATCGAAACTGTTCCCGCCGGACGGCATTACCCGGCCAGGGTGAACCAGTTGTCGCCGAACCTCTTTACTACCGGAGGCAATCCTTCCCTGGCGCTGAGCGGCGATGGCAGCGAGTTCTGGATGACGGTCACCGGGCTGGGTGGACCACTGGGCACGAGCGTCTATGGCGTCAACTATCCTGGCGGCGATATTGCCACTACATTCGCCGTTGACTCTCCCGACGACCTCATCTTCATCATGGGGATCGGTGTCAGCCCATCGTATTTGCCATAAGAAAACGCGGGTGCCCCGTCCAAGCCGGTGTTGCTTGGGCGGGGATTCTCGTAGCGCCGGCATCCTGCCGGCTGTTGCGAGGGCGTCCCGCCCTCGCAACCTCACATTCCGGTCCAAAAAAATCGGGCGGCCGTTTAGCCGCCCAGTGTAGCCCGAGTCTTGCTACGGATTCAGTGTCTTGATCTGGAACTTCTCCACATCAATCCACTTCATGCTCAGCAGTGACCAGAAATCCTGGGCATACTGAGAGAGAACATAGTCATATGGCAACCACCCATAGCCATTGTTCCCCCAGGTATTTCCCCAGGAGTTCCGAATCAGCAACGCCCCAACCGTTGTCTTCTTATTCAATTGGTTGGTGATCCGGATGTTGTCGTCGTAACCGACCGTCACAATGGCGTGTCCGGCAAATGCTTTCTCACCAGGTGTCGGGAATGGGAACGCTCCCTTCACATCGCCTTGGTGGTAGGACGGGAACACCCAGAAGCCAAACATCGTCGGAATGCCATAAGACAAATAGGTCTTGACGCTGTTCAGCACAGCCGGTGGTGGAACCGGCGTGCCGTAGGGATCGTGGCAGAAGTAATTGATCGCCTCAAACTTGTCCGCGATCTGGTAGATGAACGCCGTCGGCTCCTCATCGAACGTCCTCTCGTGAGTCGTGCCCGGCTGTGTCCGATCGGTGTACGTCCAGTAAGTCTCCGGAGGCACCCCGAACAGCGATAGCGCGGCCATCGTGGTCCGGAGATAAGCGCCAGTGTCGCCGGTCCAACCCAGCAGGTCGCGTGTGGTCTTGTAGACAAACAGCCGCGCGCCGTCGATATGTTTGCCGAAGGCACGTCTTTCGAAATACTCCACGATGCCGACTGCTGCATTGGCCGTGCAAGAGCCGAGCATGCCCTGGTTCTCCACCGGCGAGCACCACTGCCTCAGGTCGATCGTCGTCGGCAGCGTCGCTTTCATCTTCTTGGCTTTGGTGATCCCCAGGTTCTCCACAATCTTGAGGATCTCGGGATGCTCCTCGGTGTAGTCGCGCAGATCCGGAAATTCCGGCAGCCAGCCGGTCCCCACGATTGCATTGGTCTCGGGAATCTCGACATAGCCAAACGGTGGAAGCGGTTTCATCAACGGAACGCCGAGTTCGTCCTTCGTTACCGGATGCGGAATTTGCAACATTGTCGCCATAGAGCTTCTCCTTCCGGAGGTGGCCCTCCGGGGCTAAGAAAGGTAGGAGTTGCGGTGCTGGCTTACAAAAAAAGGAAAATGCTGTTGACGCATCTTCCTTCTTCCCAGTCGGCACTAGGGAAAAAGGAAAAAAAGCGGGCTCACACGGACGAGGACACGTACTCGTCGCGGCGCGCCGGCTACCTTGAGTGAGTCGTTGCTCCCGTCCCGCCTTGCGGGGCGGTCAGATTTTTGTGGTTAGTTCGCGAAGCAGTCTCGTTCCAAAACAACGCCCTCGTCAAGGGCGCTCGTCACCGATTCGTGTGACGAGCGGGCCCGATGCAGCCAACTAAGGCTTTTTTCGCCGCTAGTACCACTATCGACCCTGCAGCCCTTCTTGCTCACCCCGCATCTGACCATCTTGACGGCTTAGTTGCCATCCGCTAGATTGGCTTTAACTGGGGCTGCTTACGTGAAACGTTGTCACTGGATTCTCATCGTCTTGCTGTCGCTCACGGCAGTTTTTGGCGCCGTTGCTGCGCCCATCGACGACCCAGCCACCCCAATCAGCGATGCCGCCTACTCCGCGGCTCTAGCGCCTCGTACATTGGCGCGCATCCGGTTATTGAACCCGGCGGCGGACCTCGCAGTTCCGCGGCTTTCTTTTGGCCAGCCACTTGTCGCGACTGGCGCTGCTCTCCAGGTTCGCAAGACCGGTCAACGTCATTCGCGGTCTCTGCAAAGCCTTCTCTGCACCCTGCTGATCTGATTCCTTCTTCGCGTTAGGTCAATCGGCCCGCGTCGCGATGGCTTGCACCTGATGCCTTCGCTACAGACGCGGATTCCATGACAGCAGTTATGGCCCAACATTGACCGAATGGTTGGCTGCCATTTCTGCCCAGGCCGGGTTCTTCGTGAACCCAGCGAAGGAGATGATTCCATGGCAAGCATATTTGACAAGAGCTGGCGCAAGCTTTACCGCGAGGCCCTTACCGAACCCGATCCAACGCGAGTGCCAGCTCTCATCGACGAGGCGTCGAAGGCAATTCAGCATCGGGCGCTCGAACTCTGGTACGCCAATTCAACCGAAATGAAGGAGCGGCATGATCTCGACGCCGCGCTCTATTTCCTGGGTCTGCTTCGCATGGTCGGCTTCGCCGAAGTCGAGCCACCACGCGACGAATTGGCCTCAGCGTTCTATCGCTGACCGCAACTTATAAACCGAACTTATCGATGCGAATCGCAATTCGCGTAGGAGAAAATCAATGTCGATACATCGAATTTTAGAAGCTTCACCGGGTTGCACGCTCACCTCAAGGCACTCCAAGGTCTTGATCGTCGACAATGACGAACACGTTCTCGTGGCTCTGGAACGATTGCTGGAAGACCTTGGCTACACCACCGCCACGGCCGTCGACCAGCGCCAGGCCTTTCAACTGCTCTCGCAAGAGACCTTCGACTTGTTGGTCCTGGACGATTGCTTGTCTGACCAGGACTGCATCGAAGTCGTGACCGACTTGCGCCATTCCGAGATCATGCCGCCGCTGGTCGTCATCACCTATAACCGGACTCCTTTGCAAAGCCAGCGGACCAGGCTCCGCTTGCTGGGCGTCTATACCTGGATCAACAAACGATCTCACACCGAGCTCGCGCGGACAGTCCGCGAGCTTCTCGCTGGACCGGAAGGCAGCAGCACCAGCCAGAGGAGCCCGTCTCCAACCTGACGTACCGCGTATACCCGAGGTGGTACGCGGGCAACTCAACCCGCCGGGGCTTCGTCCAAGGCTTGCATCGCGACGAAGTCCCGCGCGGGGAAAACCATGAACCTGTTGCCGAAGCGTTACCTGATGGTCGTTTCGATTCTGATAGTTGTCCTCATCGGCTGCGCCAGGAAAGAAAGTTCGCAGGACCTGAAAGAGCAAACTGCTCAAACTACTGCCGAAATGAAACAGAACGCCAAGGCTGTCGTTTCCGGCATTCGTGAAGGCTGGAACCGCGACAAGCCGTTGAACATAAATGGTGCCAGCAAAGATCAGTTGGAGAGCCTGCCGGGCATTACTTCCAGAGAAGCCGACCAGATTATCGAAGCCCGTCCCTACAAAACGACCGACGAACTCATCACCCGTCATATCGTGTCGAAAGACGAGTACGACAAAATCGCCGACCGAATAACCGCGAATTGACCTCAAGCCGAGTGCCCACTCACGCTCGGTTTTGAGTTTCCGGTAGCGCCGCCGTCCCGGCGGCTGTCCTGCGGGCGTCCCGCCCGCAGCCTGGATTGCGCAGGCACCGTTGGTCGGTCGGTGGCCACTCAAGCCCGGTTTTGGCTTGAGTGGGGATTCTGACTAACTTCGTGCAGACCACCCGTCCCGGATCAGGTAATTTCATTGGTGACTTCCGTGCTCGCCATGTGACGTGGGTCACACCACAGAGTGCAAACGACGATTTAGGTTTTAGTTTCCAATTCCACGCAGTGACCAGGGTCGACATTTTCCCGAAAGCGCTGCCAGGACCTGAAAAAACCATGATTTCCGTTGGCGCAAATCCTGCGATGGAGGCCATCCCTTGCATCGCCCGGCAGCCGATCTTAACCGCCGATGAGTGTGTCATTGGGTACGAGCTGTTCTTTCGCGAGAGCCCGGAACAACGCAGTTTTAAAGCCAACCGGGACGACGCGACGTCTGCCACGATTGACATGTTGAACGTGGTAGGGCTCGGCATGCTATGCGATGGACGGCTGGCATTCATCAACTGCACCCGGCACCTGTTGCTGTCGGACTATTTCTCGCTGTTGCCACCCAATGATGTGGCCATCGAGATCCAGGAAAATGTGCCGGCCGATGCAGAGGTCATCACGGCATGCCAGCGGCTCAAGCAACAGGGCTATTCGATTGCCCTGGACAACTTTGTTTTCGACGACACTCGAAAGCCACTGCTGCCGTACGCGCGATTCATCAAAGTGGACATTACCAGGGTTCCATGGGAACAGAGTGCTTCCATGGCGTCGCTGCATGCCAGCGACGATTGCCGCATGCTGGCGCAGAAGGTCGAGACTCGAGAACAGTTCGTGAAGGCGCAGAAAAGTGGCTTCACGCGCTTTCAAGGGTATTTCTTCCGTCACCCGGAAAATCTGCAAGCCAGACGCATTCCTGCCAACCAGATTACGAATCTTCGCCTGCTGGCCGCGACTTCGAAGCCGGACATGGACTTCGAGGAGATCGAATCATTAGTCAAGCGCGAGCCTTCGCTATGCTACCGCTTGCTGAGGTATTTGAACTCGCCGCTCCTCGGTTTGTCAGTGCCGGTTGTGTCGGTGCGCAATGCGTTGAACCTGCTGGGAGAACGTGAATTCGTCAAGTGGACACGGATGGCGACCACCCTGGTCATGGGCGAGGAACGGCCCTCGGATCTGGTTTTGTCATCGCTGGTTCGCGCCCGATTTTGCGAGCTGATTGCGCCCAAAGTAGAACATGGTGATTGCGATCTTTTCCTGATGGGCATGCTGTCGCTGATCGACTCCATTCTTGCGGTGCCGATGGGAATGGTGATCAGTGAATTGTTTCTGGATCCGAAAATCAAAGAACAGTTGCTGGGGGCGAGGACGAATAAGAAAACGCCGCTCTCGCCGATATACGATCTCATGATCGCCAGGGAAGCGGGCGATTGGGAGCTGGTCACAAAGCTAGGAAAGCAGCTTAACTTGTCACTCGCGTTCTCAAACCGGGCATATAACGACGCGATGCGCTGGGCCCACGAGATCACGGCGGCCAATCCCACCAAGCGGGAATCCGATAAGCCTGGTAAGTAGAACGATCCGAACCCTGAAGACCCCGCGGACAGACGGCGTCTTTCACACCAGAATCGTCGAGGCACTCAAGCCTCCCGGACGTTACGCAGTCGAGCGAACCGAACATTCCCCGCCCTATCCGCAAAGAACGCGGATAAGGGCAGGCCACCCGCGGCGGGGTATTTATATATAAGTAACCTGTTAAGACCCTACCCCCTTGGCCCCGCTTTGGAATCAAGGGGATAGGGAGAATTTCCTTTCAAATCTTTGCGTCTAAAGCAGTTATACGGAAAATCTAGAAAACAAAGGTGTTGCAGTGTTGCGGTGCTGCATCTACAGCGAGTTGGGGAAATTCTTACGTACTGCATATAGATATATTGGTAGCGTGTTATATATCCCAAAGTGAAGTCAAGAAAAATTGCAAATTACTTTGCGGTTCTTTTGCGGGCGGTTCCGAAACGGGAAAGGGGGAGGAAGAAGTTAAAGGTTTTCCCCCGGCCTTCGCCAAAAGCGCGAAAGGCCGGGCCACCCGCCAGTTTCATTTATGGAGACTGTGGCAATGCTTTCCCGACCGAGATTGATCTTCCCCTGAACCTCAAGCTGTATGCATCCTGGAATTGCACCGGTGCTGTTGAAGCCACCACCACAGATCTGAACGGGAACGTTACGAATCATGACTATACTGACCCCAATTACTGGCGATTAAGTGAGATAGAATTCCCTGGGTCTTCTGCCAACACAGAAACATTTACTTACAACACGGCGCCCTGGAGCATCACCACCACTAGAGCCGTGGACTCCAGCCAAAGCCTGTCAAAGACCGATTATCTCGACGGGCTAGGTCGAGTCTACGCCACGAATGCTATCGATCCACAAAGTACGAATGGCTTCAATCATCTAACAACGACATTCGATGCTATTGGCCGCGTGTCAGCGGTCACGAACCCGTACTTTACAACCTCTGATCCTACCTACGGCTCGACCTCTTACACCTACGACGCTCTCAACCGAACCACGATCCTCACTCGACCAGACCTCAAGACCGTCAACTTCACTTATACCGGTGCCGCTACCAAGGTTCAGGATGAAGGGTATAACACCGGGGGGACTGCGCACGTCACCAAGGTCTACCAGAGTGATGGGTTAGGGCGGCTGGTATCGGTATGTGAAGTAAGCGGAACAACCCAGGCGAACCTTGCCGCCCCATCGGCATGCAGTCAGGACATTACCGCCACCGGGTTCAAGACAAGCTATGGCTACGACACACTAAACAACATCATTCTGGTTACCCAGAGTGCCCAGACGCGCGTTTTCCAGTATGACGGCCTGTCGCGGCTGGTCAGCGAGAAAGATCCCGAGATAACCGCGTTCACATGCAATGGCGGCTCGTTTACCCTATGCAATGTGTACGACACCCAAAGGGCTGGCGATTTATACACACGCACTACGCCCATGCCAAACCACACATCCGCAGCTACGGTGACTGCAACCTACACGCACGATCTGCTCCATCGCATCACCAACATTAGCTATAACGACACTTACACGAAACCAGTTGCTCTTTACTGGGACGTGACCACCTGGCTCCCTGGACAACAAAAGGGCAGATTAGTTCGGCAAGACAATGCCGGCGCGGGTGGTTGTGGTGCCCCGTGCGCAGGCGAGGAATATTCCTACGACATCGACGGCAATATCGTCGAGAAGGTGGCTTGGGTGCCGGCAGGGTGGCCCGCGACCAAGACTTCCTCTTACACCTACAACTACCTCGACGAGCAAACGTCGATGACAGATATTTGGGGCAACGTGTATACCACTTCTTACGACAGGGTAGGGCGCCCCTGGCAACTGACCTCTACCGTGAGCGACACCAATCACCCACCCACGTTGTACACGGTCAATAGTTTCAACCCGTTTGGCGAAATCACTTCGGCGAATTACGGAAACGGTGTGGCAAGGTCAATGGTTTACGACAAAAGAGGCCGGGTAACCTCCATCTCGGACGGCTCCAGCGGCTCCGTTTACAGCTTGGGCTTGACCTACATGCCCAATGGCAGCGTCGCTTCCGCCAATGATTCGATTAACGGCAATTGGTCGTCGTTCCTCTATGATGAATTCAACCGCTTGATTAAAAGTACGTGCACAGCGAACTGTCCGGGAGGCGGCAATTCAGAGGGCTACAACTATCCTTACGACCAATACGGCAACCGCTGGCACCAGGACAAGTTTGCAGGAACCGGATCTACGGTTGACCTGACATTCGACGGGGGCTGGCCCATCTTTAGATTTTGCTAGCTCCCTTTCCGAAAGAGGCTGCCCCACGCTTCGCGGTTTTCGAAGCGTGGGCACCACCAGCGATGGTATCAAGATGCTTTTCTGAATTGAAGCTCACAAAACTCAGAGTTTGGCAGTGGGGGAGCGGCAACCGAGTCCGGTGTGCCCATGCTTCGAAAACCGCGAAGCATGGGGCAGCCATTTCCATGCCGGGTGCGGAAACATCTAAAGATGGGCCAGCCCCCTCTCAACCCTTCACCGCTTCCTCGTGCTCAACCGCAACGATTCCCAACTCGCGTCTGCTGTCCATCCGCCATCGACCACCAGGGTGTGGCCGTTCACGAATCCGCTTTCTGCACTATCAGCGAGAAACGCAATCGCGTGGGCAATGTCATCGGTCGAGGCGAACCGTCCCATCGGAACCCGGTTCGTGATGTCGGCGTCGCCGTAAACTCCGCGCGCCTGCTCGACGTCATCCATCGGAGTCTTAACCCAGCCCGGACACACTGCATTGCAGCGCACTCCCCGACCGCCCCACTCCGCCGCGAGCGTTCTGGTCAGCCCGACCAGTCCATGCTTCGACGCGTTATACGCCGCGCGGTCAGCCACGCCCGCAATGCCGGCGATCGACGCCACATTGACGAAAGCTCCCGATCCCCGCGCCAGCATCGCCGGCGCGAATGTCCGCATCACCAGGAATGGCGCCACCAGGTTCACTTCCACCACACGGCGAAAGTCGGAAACCGGCGTCTCCTCGCCCGCGCGAATAAAACTGATCCCAGCATTATTCACCACCACGGTGGGCGCGTCCCATCGCCGAACCAGATCTTCGGCACAGCGAGTGACAAAACTCTCATCGCAAATGTCGCCGGTAAATTCCAGCACACCCACGCCGAAAGCCTTGGTCGCGTTGACGGTTTCCGTGCAGGATTTCAGGTCAAGCAGCGCAAGCCGCCACCCGCGCTCCGCCAGGAGCTCGGCAGTCCGCCGGCCAATCCCCTGCGCTGCCCCGGTAATGACGGCTGTACGGTTATGTTTTTCCTGGGTTGAAGTCACGCGGATGGATTTAAAACTATCGGCGATGAAATCCCTACGCGACATCATCCTCAATCTTAATGCGCAGGGACTTGAGAAACTTCACATCCTGATCGCTGACCTTGAACTCGGGGTTCGTCGTCAGCGTGGTCACCAGGGACGTCTTGTCCGTATTCTTCTCGCCCGGCTTGCTCACACCGATGGTGGCCTCGAGCACGAGGAAAATGTCGTATCCACCGTCCTTGATGCGGGAAACTACCTCGGCGATCTGGTCAGAATCCGCCAGCGACTCGTTAATCGCTTCGCCCAGTTCCTTCATCAATTGCTTCAGTTGGTGGTCCACTTGGCCCCCTTTGCTCCTAACCCATTAGATGCGGTTATCGGTCACAATGCTTCGTGACCTGACTCCTCGTGCCGGGCTTATTGTAACCTTGAAGCTTGCTAAAATCGATCATTGAATGGCCAGCGTTTCCACAGCGCGTAAATTGGGCATTGCCGCCCGTGTAGCCGGAAAACAAATTTCCCGTACCCGCACCTTTGGTGCCGTCGTACAGGCCGGCCGCGCCACCCTGAGCCATACAGGACGCGTCCTGGGCCAGCTGTGGCTTGAAGTCACCGGGTTTGTTTTCTTGGTTTTAGGGGCCATCGGCCTGCTGGCCTTCTGGCGCGAGTACGTGAAGTACCAAGCCGGACACGCCACCTCGGGCCGCGTCGTGCTCGCCGCTTGCTTCTCAGGCTTATTCTTATGGTTCGGACTTAGCTCGTTCTGGCGAATTCGCAGGAGGCGTTAATGGCAACCAAACCCAAAGAACCCCAGGCCGCCTCCGATATCCGTCCTTTATATACCCCCGCCGACCTCGCCCAGTGGAACTACGACACCGACGACGGCTTCCCCGGCGAGTTCCCCTACACCCGCGGCGTCCAGTCAACCATGTACCGCGGCCGCCTCTGGACCATGCGCCAGTACGCCGGCATGGGGAATGCCGAGGAGTCGAACAAGCGCTACAAGTATTTGCTGGCCAACGGGACGACCGGATTGTCCGTGGCGTTCGATCTGCCGACGCAGATCGGCCTCGATTCCGATAGCCCTCTCGCGTTGGGTGAAGTTGGAAAAGTCGGCGTCGCAATCGATTCGATCGAAGACATGCAGCGGCTGTTTGACGGCATCGAGCTCACCAAAATTTCCACCTCGATGACCATCAACGCCACGGCATCGATCCTGCTGGCGCTCTATGTTGCTGTCGCCCGCCGCCAGGGTGGCGACATCCGCAAGCTTTCTGGCACAGTCCAGAATGACGTCCTCAAGGAATACATCGCGAGAGGGACGTACATCTTTCCCATTCAGCCGGCGATGCGCATCATCACTGATCTGTTTGCGTGGACGAACGAAAACGTCCCCGAGTGGAACACGATTTCCATCTCCGGCTATCACATGCGCGAGGCGGGATCGACCGCGGTGCAGGAAGTCGCATTCACTCTCGGCAACGGCATCGCGTACGTGCAGGCTGCAATCAACGCCGGGCTCGATGTCGACAAGTTTGCGCCGCGGCTGTCGTTCTTCTTCAATGCGCATAACAATTTTCTGGAGGAGGTCGCCAAGTTTCGCGCCGCGCGCCGCATGTGGGCGCACATCATGCGCGAGCAGTTCAAGGCCAAGAATCCCAAGTCGTGGATGCTGCGCTTTCACACTCAAACTGCCGGATCGACCCTCACCGCGCAACAGCCAGAAAATAACGTCGTGCGCACCGCGATCCAGGCGATGGCCGCTGTGCTTGGCGGAACCCAGTCGCTGCACACCAACTCTTTCGATGAAGCTCTCGCCCTGCCGACGGAATCCGCTGCGCGCGTAGCGTTGCGCACCCAGCAGATCATCGCTTATGAATCCGGCGCGCCGCAGACCATCGATCCGCTGGCCGGATCGTACTGCATCGAGGCGCTGACCAACGACATTGAGAAACACGCCAACCAATACCTGGAAAAGATTTCTGCGCTTGGCGGCATGTTGAAAGCTATCGAACGCGGATTCGTGCAGCAGGAAATCCAAAACGCCGCGTACGAATATCAGCAGCAGGTCGACCGCGCCGAAGCCGTCGTCGTTGGCGTGAACCGCTTCACGGTTGAAGAAGAGAAGCAGATTCCCATTCAGAAGATCGATGAATCGCTCGAACGCCAGCAGGTAGAACGTTTGCGTGCGTTGCGTGCACGACGCGACGCTGGCGCGTGGTCGGAGTCGTTGAAAAAAGTTGAAGAAGCCGCCCGTTCCGGAGCGAACCTGATGCCGCATATCCTGGCGGCCGTCGAAGCGTATGCCACCGTCGGCGAAATCTCCGACACCATGCGAAAAGTGTTCGGGGAGTATAAGGAAGCGGTGGTGATTTAGGGGGCGTCGTAGGCTCTCGGTCGTAGGTCGTAGGCAAGAGCTCACTTGGGGACAGCCGTCCGAGATAAATCCTGAATGCCCTGCCTGCGCAAGTGGAAGGGCACGGCGGGTGGCCCGCCCTTATCCGCGTTCTTTGCGGATAGGGCGGGGAAAATCGAAAGCCATTTCGAAAGCTTAGAATTTGCTTCCTCAAAAAGCTCCGCCTCCTCCCCGGTGATCATTTAAAAACCATTATTTCCACAATCAACCTGCAAACTTTATTTACATTCCGGTTCACTCGTCACATACTTCGTTCCCTCTTTTCTGCAATCATGCGAGTTCACACTCAGGGCTGAGCATGTCGGTTTCCCCTTTCGGGCCGCGCACTCCAGCCCTGAAGCCATTTCGTGGAGAAAAACACCGATTAACCCCTTTGCTCCCAAGATTTTGCCTCTAACCCCTGTAAACAGTAAGATTTGCGGGGAATTTCTCCCTAACATGCTGATTCTAAAGATGGGCACCCCCGGGGGGGGGAGGGGGGTATCAATGAGTAATCACGCCGACATCTCAGCAGCGCACGCGCAGAAATCCAGACCGCTGGCGCCCTCGAGTCCGGTCGTGAGCCCGCGCTCCAAAGTTGAAAAGGCGGCGCTGATCGCCGCCTTGCTGAACAAGTCAAACGAACTACTGTGCGGCTGCGAAGCCGTGATAGACGCCTCCAGAATCCGAATAGTATCCGGTGACGTGATTGGAGTCGTTGATGGTGGTAGGAGAGGTTCCCTGTCCGAGGAATGTGCCGGCACCCGGAACATTGAACTTCAGAATTTGTCCAGTTGGGGTGCGCACATATCCGTGATAGACGCCCCCCGAATCTGCGTAGCGGCCAGCGACTACTCCCGCAGTATTGATCCAGTCGCCTTCGGTTCCCTGGTTGATGCCAGTTCCGGCGCCGGGGACGTCGATTTTGGTGATGCTGCCGTTGCTGGCGCGGGTGAATCCGTGCAGCACTCCCCCGGAATCGAAGTAAAGGCCGGTGACCGTTCCGGCGCTGTTGATCGGGCCTCCCGCCGTGCCTTGCAGGAAGCCGGTGCCGGCGCCCGGAACGTCATAGCTGGTGACGGTACCGTTGCTGGCGCGGACGAACCCGTGGGCGACATAGGCGGAATCGATGGTGTAGCCACCAACTGTGCCTGCGTCGTTGATGCCGAATCCGGTTGTGCCTTCGCCCTTGCCGGTACCCGCACCTTGAACATCGTAGGTAGTGATGGTGCCGTTCGCGGCGCGGATGTAACCGTGACGAACGCCTCCAGCGTCAATAAAGTATCCCGAAACCGTGCCCGACTTGTTGATGCTAAAGGCGATGGTTCCCTGGTTAATGCCCGTGCCAGCGCCGGGGGCGTCAAAAACCGTGATGGAGCCTGACGACGCGCGCACATAACCGTGGTTCACCCCACCAGAATCTATGGAGTAGCCGGCGATCACGCCAGCGGCATTGATAGCACGGGCAATGGTGCCCTCGTCGGCGCCGGTTCCGGCGCCGGGAGCGTCGAAGCTGGTGATGGCCCCGGCGGGCGCTCGGACGAAACCGTGATCCACGCTACCAGAATCCACGTAGTAGCCGGCGATGGTGTCTCCGGCGTTGATGGCGCCGGCGATGGTGCCCTGGTTGATGCCCGTGCCTGCGCCGGGAGCGTTAATTTTGATGATGCGTTGCGCGGGCGCGGCAGTGGCCGCTGCCGCGACAGCGATTGCCAATAAAAATCTGGTTGGCAGTTTTGTGCTGAGAACGTGCTTGAAGTGACGCAATGTTGTCTCCTAGGTGCGAAAAATGTCAGCAATCCTATGACGGAACCGGAGGTCACGTCAATGAGAAGGAGGTTAGTATTGCGGTGAAAATGCGCCACAACGGGGTGGAAAACACCATTACAGTGTAAGTGTTGGGGAGAGCCGAAACGTGGAAGTTTACCTGGTGGATGGCACCTACGAATTGTTCCGGCACTACTATGCGTTGCCATCTGCGCGTGATGCCGATGGGCGCGAAGTGGCGGCGGTGCGGGGCGTCTTGTCGTCAGTGCTGGGAATGATCAATAGCGGTTCGAAGTACATTGCGGTTGCAACCGATCATGTCATCGAATCGTTTCGCAACACAATGTGGCGCGGATATAAGACCAGTGCGGGGGTTGAACCTGAGTTATTGGCGCAATTTCAGTTGCTGGAAGATGTGCTTGGTGCGGCAGGCGTCGTGGTATGGCCGATGGTCGAGTTCGAGGCAGATGACGCGCTGGCCGCGGGGGCGGCGGCGGCTGCCCGACATAATAAGGTTGAGCGCGTGATTATTTGTACGCCTGATAAAGATCTGGCGCAGTGTGTTCGCGGAACCCGCGTCGTGCAACTGAATCGCCGGACGCAAGCCACGATCGATGAGGCTGGTGTCGTAAAAAAGTTTGGCGTCACGCCAGAATCGATTCCTGACTATCTGGCGCTGGTTGGCGATGCTGCGGATGGGTATCCGGGACTGCGCGGCTGGGGGGCGAAGTCATCGGCGGCCGTGCTGGCGAAGTTTCTGCACCTGGAGGCGATTCCGCCGGACCATCGTGAGTGGCATGTCAATGTCACGAACGCGGGCGCGCTTGCGGCGACTCTTCGTGAAGAGCGAGAGCAGGCAATTCTTTTTCGCACGTTGGCGACGCTGCGGACGGACATCGCGCTGTTTGAAGATGTAGAAGAGTTGCGGTGGAAGGGGCCGAAGCCGGGATTCGACGAAATTGCGGCGCGGCTCGATGCGGCGAAGACGGAAGGCAAACGAAAAGTCTCGCGCTAGTGGCGGTGGATTGATGGTCAGGAAGCGCGCAGGGTTCCGCCGAGAGATTCCAGAGCTTTGATAATCTGCGCGGACCACTGCGCGATCTCATCGTCGCGCAAGGTGTGGTCGGAGGACTGGAAGGTCGCGCGCAGCAGTAATGAATACTTGCCGGCCGGGACCGCGCCTCCGCGGAAAATTTCGGCGGGAACGAATTGTTGCAGTTCTCTGATGCCGAGAGCGGTAACGCTCTTGCGAATCTGTTCGAAGATCACCGCGTCGTCGAAGATGAACGAGAAATCCCGCTCGACCGCCGGATACGGAGAGAGCGGCTGGAAGCGAATCTCGCGCAAGCCGTGCTTGTAGAGGCGGTCGAGATAAATCTCGACAAGAAAGATTTCCTGCTTCAGCTTTCTTTTCGCCGCCGTCTCGGGATGCAACTGGCCGAACTGCGCGACGACAGTGCCGTCCATGATCGCACGCGCGGAGCGGCCGGGATGATAGTAGTCGACGGTCTGATCGTCGTAAGCGATGGTGCTGTGCTGGAAGGCGCGCAGCAGCGACTCAACGTCTCCCTTAAGATCGAAGAACGTCAGAGGCCGCGCTTTCTGATGAGCACCTGATTGAACTGCGTTTCCCGTTCCGCCGAGGCAGATGCAACGAAGTTCCACGGCACCTGCGGCCTGAGCCTGAAAGGTGCTGCCCATCTCGAACAGGCGAACGTCTGTGGTGCCGCGATTCAGGTTGTAAGCCATCATGTTCAGGATGCCGGGCACCAGCGACGTGCGCATGACCGAGGCTTCTTCGCTTAACGGATTTTCCAGTTCAATGACGGGAACGGCGGAGAACTGCTCCGCGTCCTCGTGCGAGATGAAGCTGAGCGACACGGCTTCGTTGTAGCCAAGCGCGAGCATAGAGCGGCGCAGCTTGTCATCTCTGGTTGCATCAGGCGTATCGACGACCGCGCCGGAATACGCCGGTAGGGTATTCGGGAATTTATCATAGCCGTGCAGGCGCGCAATCTCTTCGATGAGGTCGATTTCGCGTTCGACATCGAGGCGCCAGCTGGGAATGTGCACGGTGAATTCATGATCTTCGCCAGGTTCGGGCAGGAGCTCGAAACCGAGGCGTTTCAGAATACGCGCAACCTGATTCGTGTCGAGTCCTTTGCCGAGGATGCGATGCACCTCGGAAAGCCGCAACGCGACCGGAGCCTGATCGATACGGCGGGCAACGACGTCGATGATGCCGCCGGTGAGCTTGCCGCCACCGGATTGCAGAATCAGTTCCGCTACGCGATCGCAGGAAATGATTGTTGACTCAAAATCCGCGCCGCGCTCGAAACGATGCGAAGCATCTGTATGCAGCGCGTGGCGGCGAGACATCTTGCGGACGGTAACCGGGTCCCACCATGCCGACTCGATCAGGATGTTGCGAGTCTTGTCGGTAATCATGGTGTCGTAGCCGCCCATGGTGCCGGCGAGTCCGACGGGCTTCTTGGCATCGGCGACGACTAAGTCTTCGGAGGTCAGTTTGCGTTCGACGCCGTCGAGAGTTTTGAGCGTCTCGCCATCACGCGCGCGACGCACGATGATCTTGCCGCCTTCGAGCAGGTCGAGATCGAAAACGTGGGTCGGCTTGCCGATTTCCCACAAGGTATAGTTCGTGGCATCGACGGCGTTGTTGATGGGACGCTGGTCGAGCAACTGAAGACGATGCGCCATATTCGAGGGCGATGGCTTGATAGTGACATCCCGCAGAATGCGGGCGGTGAAGCGCGCGCAGCCGTGATCGTCCTGAATTTCGATGGGATAACTTTCGGAACCGCTGGCTTGCGGAAGCTGCGGGGTGATCGTCTTCAGCGGCGTGTCGTAGATCGCCGAGGCTTCGCGAGCAACGCCGTAGTGATTCATGGCGTCGGGACGGTTGGTACCGATCTCCATCTCGTAGACGAGATTCTCGCCTTGGCCGGTCATGCCTTCGACGGCGATGCCGGCGGAGGTCAGGTCTTCGGCGAGCTTGTGATCGTCAACCCTGAGGTCGACGAAATCGCGAATCCAATGTGGAGAGAGTTTCATAACTAGCCACTAGCTACTAGCCACTAGCCACTAGCCAGAAGCTAGGAGCTAGACGCTAGCAGCTATTACGCAAACTGCCTTAAGAATCTCAAATCGCCCTGAAAGAACAGCTGAATATCGTCGACGCCGTACTTGAGCAGGGCGACGCGGTCCGCGCCCATACCGAAGGCAAATCCTGAAACTTTTCTTGGGTCGTAGCCGTTGTCTTTGACGAAGCCGAAGACGTTTGGGTCGACCATGCCGCAGCCGAGAATCTCGATCCATCCTGTCTGCTTGCAGGGACGGCAAGGATCGTTGCCGCGCTTGCCGCTGCCGCCGCAGATGAAACAGCTGACCATCATCTCGGCGCTCGGCTCGGTGAACGGAAAGAATGATGGGCGGAAATGCGTCTTCACGCTCGAGCCGAAGAGCGCCTTCATGGCGTGATCGAGCGTGCCCTTGAGATCGCCAAAGGTGATGTTCGTGTCCACGGCCAAGCCTTCGACCTGATGAAACATCGGGGAGTGGCTGGCGTCAGGCGGATCGTTGCGGTGCACTTTGCCGGGGATCACGATGCGGATCGGCGGCTTCATCTTTTCCATAGTGCGGATCTGCACCGGGGAAGTGTGCGTGCGCAGTAACAGACGATCGCGCTGCGATTTCGACTCCTGGTTGGCGATGAAAAGCGTGTCCTGGGTGTCGCGCGCCGGATGGTTCGGCGGGAAGTTCAGCGCCTCGAAGTTGTAATAATCAGTTTCAATCACCGGGCCTTCCTGCACCGAGTAGCCCAGGTTGCGGAAGACGGAGACGATTTCGTTCATCGTCTTGATGACTGGATGTTCAGCGCCGAGAGGACGCTCGGTGCCAGGGAGGGTGATGTCGATGCGGTCGGTGGATTTGGCTGAGCCGCCTTGAGTCTTCTGCAGCGCGGCCTCGATGGCGCTCTCGACTTTTTTCTTGAGATCGTTGACGCGCTGCCCGACGTCGCGTTTGGCGTCTTTTGGAGCGGCCTTGAGCCAGAGGTCGTTGAGGTCGGTGAGGACGCCGTTCTTGCGCGCCATCCAGTGATCGCGAAGCGATTTCCAGTCGGATTCGGTTTTGATCGCAGAGGATTCCTTCTCGAGCGCAGCAAGAAGTTTTGCGGCAGCCTTGTCGAGGGAGGCCGGCGAGAAATCCTTCAGTTTGGTGACGGTGTACGGCATTTTCTTTCGCCCCTTCGGGGCTGGATCGGGTTCTTGCCGCTACCCGCGGCTTGCGCCGTGGGCTGCATTCTTGCGCCGCTCCGCGGCTAAAAGCTCAACGTGACGGTGGGCGAGACGCCCACCGGACAGCCGCCGGGACGGCGGCGCTACGACTGACAGCTGATCACTGAGAGCTGAGAACTGCTACGCGGCCCCGCCGAGAGCGCCCTTCGCCTGCTCGGCGAGGCTTTTAAACGCTCCGGCATCATTGACCGCCAGGTCCGCCAAAATCTTGCGGTCCAGTTCTATGCCAGCGGTTTTCAGACCGTGGATGAACTGGTTATAGCTCATGCCGTTCAGCTTGGCAGCGGCGCCAATACGAACGATCCACAATGAGCGAAACTGGCGCTTACGCTGCTTGCGTCCGGAATACGCGAACTTCAAGCCACGGTCAACCGCTTCCTTGGCGGAACGATAGAGTTTTGATTTGGTGAGGAAATACCCACTCGCGCGCTCTAAGATTTTTTTGCGCTTGGCGAGGCGTTTGGTCCCACGTTTTACACGAGGCATTGCTTTCTCCTTTTTGCTTCATTTCTGGCGGCTGGAGGTAGGAGACTTCTCAGTCTGTGACCTCTTCACGCGCCGGGCACTTCCCCCACAAGCAAAATGGCTTGAATGGGGCACCCAACTAGTACGGTATCATCCGCTTTACTTTTGGTGTGTCCGCATCGCTGACCAACACCGCTGCACCCAGCTTCTTCTTCCGCTTGTGCGGCTTGGAAGTCAGGATGTGACGCAGATGGGAGTGGTGGCGCTTTACCTTGCCAGTCCCGGTTTTCTTGAAGCGCTTGGCAGCGCCTTTGTGTGTTTTCAGTTTAGGCATAGAACCTCTAGCTCTCGGCTGTCAGCTTTCGGCTATCAGCTTGGGTGTTATGAAACTTGGACTGCTTTGAAAGCGTCAGCAGGAGCTTCCAATAATAACTCAGGCCCGCTTCACTGCCGCTGCAGTTGCGGGATTCGCTTGCGGTGCTGCCGCCGGTTTTTGCGCGCCCCCCTGCGGCGGATGATCCGACTTCGGCTTCTGGCTGGCATCTTTCTTCGGCGCCAGAATCGCATGCAGGGTATTGCCTTCCTGCCGCGGCCGGAATTCCACGATGCTCTTGTCTTCCACGTCTTTGATCAAGCGTTCCAGAATCTGGCGGCCCAGGCCGGTGCGCGTCATTTCGCGCCCACGGAAGAAGATTGTCGCCTTAACCTTGTCGCCTTCGTCCAGGAAGCGCAGCACGTGATTTTTCTTGGTTTCGTAGTCGTGATCGTCCACGTTGATACGAAACTTGACTTCCTTGACCGTGATCGTCTTCTGGTGCTTCTTCGCCTCGCGTTCTTTCTTTTCCTGCTGGTACAGAAATTTCCCGTAGTCCATGATGCGGCAAACGGGAGGTTGCGCGGTGGGCGAGATCTCGACCAGATCCAGGTTTTTTTCGCGGGCCATTTTGAGCGCTTCGAACGGGGGCAAAATCCCGATCTGTTGCCCTTCATCGCCAATCACGCGGACTTCGCGGGCACGAATACGCTCGTTGATACGGATAAAACGCTTGTCGATACAATCCTCCGGCCGCCGACGCGGAAAAAGTTAGTCAAAATTATAACATGCGTCTTCGAAATCAGAGGTGCATGCACGCGGCACAGCGACAAGTTTGTTTCGAGGCCGTAGAATACGGTATTCTGACCGGCCCAAGGAGACTACTTCACGTGAAATTGTTTGCCATCCTTTTGATCCTGGGGGCTATTTCCCCTGCAATTTTTGCGCAGAACACGAACCCGCCGCCAACACCGCCGGCGGCAAGCTCTCCCCCAACGCCGGCATTGTCACCGGAAGAGCTAGCCAACAAATACGTAGAGTTGTGGAACACCGGCAATAGCGATCTTATCAATTCCATTTTTGAGTTTCCGGTAATCATGACGTCTCAGGGGAACCGGACGCGCATCGATATCGGCACCATGAAAAGAGTAGTCTCAGCGTGGCGGTATTCCATGCCGGACCTTAATTTCAAAGTCCAGGACACGATTGCTCAAGGGCAGAAAGTCGTGATGCGGCTGGTGTTCACGGGAACGTACAAAGAACGATTGTTCCCTAATACTGCGGACCCGAAAAACCACAAGCGTGACATTCGCGTGACTGCGATGTGGATCATCGGGGTTCGGGACGGGAAAATCCGTGAGATCTGGGAAGAGTACGATCAAGTTCGAATGCGCTATCAAATGGGCGGTTTCTGGCGTTCTGAGCAGGAACTCGCTGCCATGGACAAAAAATCCGGGAGTTCGAACTCCGGGTCAACTCAGGGTTCGGAACCAGCGCCGAAACCATGATCTACGATCGGACATAGTTAAAGTTTGATGGGGTCTTTAGGCTCCTGTTTGCCGCGTCCGGCGCGGCATAGGGCCTAACGTCCCTATTGTTCGTTTCCCCGCAAAGTACTAGTATGTCCGGGCTTCCCAATATCAGGAAGTGAATGCGTTTAGAGTCAAAATAGAACAAAAATCAGGGAGAAGGTAAATGAAGAAATGCCTTGTAGTTTGCACAGTGGTTGGAATGCTCCTACTTCTTACCTCGGCGACCTTCGCAGCGACGAGTTATGTAGTCACTAATGATGACAATCCCTCAGGCAACAGCTCAAGCATCTACACTCTCAACACCAGCAACGGCCAACTGAGCCTGTTCAAGACGCTGAGCACCGGCGGCGTGGGCAATGGCGGCGGATTCTTTGCCACGGTTGGCAATGCGATTTCGCGCGATGCAAAGTGCATCTACGTGTATGACGGCGGCAGCAGCGACATCGCGGCTTTCGCTACCTCGAACCTGCAGAAGGTTGGCAATTACTCGAACGGCAGCTTGAACGGCGCGTTCCCGGGCGGCAGCATGGCCCTCACCCCAAACGGTGGGTACCTGTACGCCACCTACGGCGGCTCGCTGAACATCGGCGCGTGGAAGAGAAACGCTGACTGCTCGCTGACCTTCATCGCAGCCTACACCGCGAAGGCCGGCAGCGACACCTACAGCAACCTGATCGTTGATCCCTCGGGCAAAGGCCTGATCGTATCGGTTGATGACCTCGGATACCTCGAGCTGTTCCTCATCAACACCAACGGCACCCTGAAGGACGTAACCAGCACCAACCTGAACAACACCTCGTGCTCCGCCGTCGGTTGCTTCCCGACCGGCCTCGACATCACGAAGGGTGAGGTTCTGATCGCCGGCAACGCAGTTCTTGGCGCTGGCGTATTCAGCATGAAGCTGGTGGGCACCAGCCCGTATTTCACCAACGTTACCTACACCGACCAGACCGCCTCCGGCCTGTGCAACGGCGAAGTGCCGTGGCTCAGCCAGCAGGCTTATAGCACCGGCAGTGGCCCGCTTTACATCGGCTACTCCGGCTTCGGCGCAGGCTGCCAGTCCGGCGTCCTGACCACCACCCTGTCGGGCACCACCATCACCTCGGTGAAGTCCAACATCGTTAACTCCGCCAGCGGCTACACCGGCCTGATTCAGACCACCGGCAACTGGCTCGTTGACTCCGAGTGGTTCAACCAGCTGCAGGTCTTCAAAATCAACAACGACGGGTCCATCACCGCGACCAGCCAGGGCCCCGTTACCGACAACAGCGCGAACGGCGCACTGTCGTTCTTCATCTATCCGCAGACCCGGTAGTTTTCGGTTTTGCATCAAGGGCGTCCCTGCAAAGGGGCGCCTTTTTATGCTCTGCGAGCTTCAGAAATTCAACGAAACGCCCTTCGGCGGGGGGCCGCACACCGCACTAAGACTAGACTTCCAGTCATTTTCCGTTGCCTCCCCCGTTACGTTCGTCATTTTCCGCCCGGGTTGATCCTGTTAGAGAATCATTCGAGATGATGCGTCCGCGACTGCTCATAGCGGTACTTGCAGCCGTACTGATAACGCCACTTGCTCACAGCAAGCAGTTGGCGGTAGTGACCGATGCCGCCAATCCAGTGGCTGAAATGAGTTCGGCCGAGCTGATCAAGATCTTCAACTTGCATACGCGGAGCTGGGCCGACGGACGGACGGTTGTGCTGGTGCTGCGGGACCCCTCGTCGAGCGAGATGCACATCGCCCTGCGCAAGCTCTTTAATATGACGCCCGCCGAGGCGAGCACTTTCATTCAAAGCCATCGCGGAGCAATTATGGTGGCGGACTCGGATGATGCCGTGATTCGTTTTGTCTCAGCCACGAGGGGCGCCATCGGTGTAATCGACCTTTACTCGCTGACGAAAGATGTGAAGGTTTTGAAGATCGACGGCAAATTGCCGGTGGAACAGGGTTATTTGTTAAAGGGGGAGTAAACATGATCTGCGCACGCCGTTTCAATCAAATTGTGATGTTGGCACTGCTTACAACTTTGGCGATGAGTGCGCCTGCTGCGGCCAAACGCGCCCCCGACACGAAAGATAGTATGCCGCTGACCACGAATTCGGAGGAGGCGCGAAGATTGGTCGACGTCGCCTGGGAGCTCGACCTGGACCAGGTAGAACAGGAGCAGGCGGCCGAGATGCTGCGTAAAGCCGTGCAGCTCGACCCAGACTTTGCCGTCGCCCATGAACTGCTGGCGGAAACCAGTCTCGATCCGGCCGAGCAGGTAAGAGAGCAGAAGAGAGCTTCCGAAACCAAGCATTTTGCCAGCGCGCCAGAGCAATTGCTCATTCAGTGGTGGCAGGATGCGTCAGACCACAAGCTCATCTCGGCGATTACCGAGATGAACGACGTGCTGGGCAGATATCCTCGCGACCGCTGGGTGGTATTCCTCTCGACGCTGTGGCTGATCAATCAAACCCAGTATGAGCGTGCAGTGGCGGTCTACGAGAAATCGGGCATCAACGATTCTCCGGGCCTTATGAATAATACGGCGTATGCCTTTGCCTACATGCACCAGTTTGACTCGGCCTATGTGCTGATGGATAAATATGCTGCCGCCCTGCCGAAGGATGCGAATCCGCAGGATTCCTACGCGGAAATCTTGCGCATGGCGGGAAAATTCGAGAAGGCGATTGAGCACTACCAGGCTGCCCTCCAGATCGATCCGCAGTTTTACTCATCCGAATTCGGCATCGCAGATACTTACTCGCTAATGGGCGACCAGACACGGGCGCGCGAAGAGTACGAGATCGCATTTAAGAAGTTCCCTCTTCCAGAGTTGCACCAAGTGCAGTGGAAGACGCGCGAGGCTATGACCTACGTGCGGGAGAATGACATCAAGGGGGCGGATAAGGCATTTCAGGCGATTGCAGATCACGCTCACGCCAAACACATGAGCGGGGTGGAAGCCGACACCTACCGCCAGATGGCGTTGTACCAAACGAATCCGCAACGCGCATTGTTGTTCCTGGCTAAGGCCGATACCGCCATTCACGAAGGGCAGAACGCGCTGCACGCCGCATTGCGGCAGCAGCAGGCACAGGTGTTGCGTGCCCGGGTACAGGTCGCAATTCAGATGCACGATCAAGCAACTGCGACTCGAGCGCTGAGCCAACTGGCAAGGATGTCGAACAACTCGAGCGACCGCCTAATCGAAGTGGCGCACGAGGGCGCAGCCGGGGCGGTGGCTTTTTCCAAGCACAAATATGCGGATGCGATCTCGCACCTGGAAGAGGACGCTAACAATCCACTCTCTTTAAAGCTGCTGGCTGAGGCGTATGAGAAGACAGGTGCCACTGTCGACGCCAAACAGACCGGGGAGAAATTGGCGGGCATGAACGATTTCACGCTGGAGCAGGCGTTGGTAGTACCCGCATTTCGCAAGTGCTTTGAAGACTCGGCTTGCCATAGCAGCAACATCAAGCCGGTATCGATGAAGAAGTAACTGGACCGTCTGACTGGTTTCGCTCGAAGTCGGTCAGACGAGAGTCCCTCGCCCCGAAGCCTGTCCTACCGCGACTCTTTCTTCACGTCGCGCTCGACTACGCCGTCCTTAATGTGAATCACGCGGTGCGCATATTCGGCGATGTCGTGTTCGTGCGTGACCAAAACAATCGTATTTCCCTGGGCATGGAGGCGATCGAACAGCGCCATGATCTCGTTGCCAGTCTGCGAGTCGAGGTTGCCGGTGGGTTCGTCGGCAAGGATGATGGACGGCCGATTGACCAGGGCGCGTGCAATGGCAACGCGTTGGCGTTGGCCGCCAGAAAGTTCGTTGGGTTTGTGCATCATACGCTCGGCCATGCCCACCGAGGTCAGCGACTCTTTCGCGCGCTCAACGCGCTCGTCTGACGGAACTCCGGCATAGATCAGCGGCAGTTCTACGTTGTGTAGCGCAGTGGCACGTGCGAGGAGATTGAAAGTCTGAAATACGAAACCGATTTCTTTATTGCGAATTCGCGCCAGTTCGTCGTCATCAAGCTCGCTCACCTGCTGGCTGTTCAACCAGTACTGACCTTTGCTGGGCGTATCCAGACAACCGATCAGGTTCATCAGCGTCGATTTGCCGGAACCCGACGGTCCCATGATCGCGACATACTCGTTGCGGCGGATATTAAGGTTGACACCACGCAGGGCATGGACCTGCTGTTCCGAGCCCATGTCGTAGGTCTTCCAAAGATCGACCGTGCTGATCATGTAGGAATCGGGAGACGATGACACTGCGGGTTGCGAAATATTGATTACTTCTGCGGTTGCCATTCCCTTCTCCTCGTCCTGATAAGACAATGCGGGCTCTCCAACCCTTACTCTTTCCCGAGTCCAGAATCCGGCCCTTCGTGCATTGGACGGGCGTTGACGGTGAAGGTCACGTGAAGTTCCTGACCCGGGTAACCCTCAGTGACTCAAGATTTGAGTCTTGCGGTCAAGTCCTTTAAATGCTTCGCCGTCAGAGACGGTTGCCCACATTCCTAGATACGCCTGGGAGCAAGGTAAAGTTCCCAGCCGAGTGCAAAAAGCAGGCTTCTTTCTAAGTATACCGTGCATGGGAAGTCGGACTTCCACACAACATTGGAAGGGCTCGGCCTGGTAAACGGCTTGAGCGCGGACGGGAAAAAGCCGCGTCTGGTTTGAAACCAAACGCGGCCATCGCTCCGTGCAATGCTTAGTTAACGGTAACGTTGACAGCCACCGACGGGATTCCATTGGCTACCACGACCAGCGTGCTGGCCCCAGTTTCCATGCCGGTGGGAACGTCGAAGGTGGTGGAAACGGTCTTCGATCCCGTGGCCACGCCCATGCTGCTGTGGTCGTGAGTGCGGGCATAGAAGACATGTCCAGTTCCGGTGTTGGTGATCCGTACCAACGGATAGTTGGTCGCGGTTTCGTATTCGTCACCGAAAGCGTTTGCCTGTGACAGTCCGTTGAACTGCGTACCCGCGATCTTATAGCTGCTACCCCGGGTTACGGCTGACGGGCAGTTGGTAATGGTCGGTGCCCACGAAGCCTGATACTGACCGGCAGGGTTGTAAACTTCGCTGCCGCCGATCAGGATTTGCCCAGTCGGAAGAACAAGCAAGCTGCCGCCGCCGCTGGGGCCGACGGTGAAGTTCGTTCCATCGAAGACATAGAGCTGTCCGGATTCCCCTTCGACGAGAACATCGCCGCTGGGCAGCAATGCGGCAAAGGAATCGCCGGCATCGTCGCCGTTCGGGAAGTCAGGACCCTTCGACCAGGAGCCAGTATCGTTGATGTCTTTTCCGGGCGTGTAAATCGCGGTATGCGCCGGGCTTCCATCGGTGGTGTACGAACCGGTTGCGAAGACCGTGCCATCCGGACGCAGGATCGCGGGTCCGATTTCTCCAGGCGGATAGTAGCAATACTTGCCGCCGGGGCCGTAAGGCAAGCAGCCGAACGGAGAAGGCGAATGGAGATCTTGCGGGGTTTGTCCAGCGCTGACCCACTTCTTCTGCGCAGGAATAAAGCGTTCGGTGTTCGGAGCATTCTTCACATCGAGAGTCAGGATGCTGCCGTCGGGCATAAGGGTGTAACCCTCTTCGGCGTTGAAATCACTCTTGCCCGGAGCAATTCCCTGCTGCCACTTCATGGTCTTCGGGTTCAGCACCGCCACGTTCTTGGCCAGCTTGTTGCCGATAAAGTACCAGCCATTGGGGAGCACTGCGGAAGGAGAATCGCCGATGAATGCCCACTTCGGCGGAGCCGGCATGGGTGTCCAGGTGTTGGCGATCGGGTCATAAATTGCGCCAAGGTTGGTGAGGTCGAAGTTACCGAAGTTGTATTCGCCGCCTTCAAAAAGCAGGCGTCCGTCGGCCAACACTGCGGAGGCTGCCGCATCAGGATCGTAGTTGGAAGCCAAGCTGGCTACCTGGGTCCACGTACCATTAACGTAACTGCCGGTATTGTCGGGGGTGAGTTTCCAAAAATCTTGTTCCTGGAAGCCTTGGCCGATGATCGTGCCATCCGTCATTTGGAAGGCAATAACCACGCCGTCAGGCGCAGCGTGCTTTAGTCGCGTTATGGTCTGGGAAAACGCGACGCTGCACCCGGCAACAAGAAAGACTGCGAGTAAAGCGGGAGATAGTTTTCGCAAGTAGATCACCTTTCGTGATATCAGCGGCTGGGAGCCGCTTCTGCCGCTTGGGAGCATGGCAGGGTCGACATGTTAGCAAATGGAACACATAGGTGCAAAGAGTTTTATCAACAATAGAATACGCTTATCCATAGTAGTGGCAGAACATCCAGACAACTGTTAAGTAGAGCATTGTTCACCCCGGATTTTCGGTGCCTTACGGAAGTGTGGCGAATGGTTTCCGTCCGGCGAACCAATCCAAGGGGGACACGCATCCTACAATTTGTTCAGAACGTGGCGGTTAGCCTTGCCACCGCCTTGTAAAACAACTTAAAATGCTAGTCACACGTAGGTGTCCGTTAGGAGTGCCCTGGCTATGTTCAAGGTAGGCCTGCGCCGCTTTTTCTGGGGCGTGTTCGCGTCATTTCTGGTAATCGGTCTGGCGGCTTCGGCCGTCGGGCAACAAAGTGGCGCAGCCGACAATAAGACCGGCGGCACTCAGCAATCCGATCCTCTCAAGCGTCCTCTCACCGATAAGCAAAAGAAAGAGAACGCCAAATCCCTGAAGCAGGAACTCGGGAAGACCTATAAGAAGTGGCTCGACGAGGACGTGTCTTACATCATCACGGACGAAGAGCGTAAAGCCTTCAAGCAGCTTTCGAACGACGAAGAGCGGGACCAGTTCATCGAGGCCTTCTGGCAACGGCGTGATCCGACGCCTGACACCGAAGAAAACGAATTCAAAGAAGAACACTACCGCCGCATTGAGTACGCCAACGAGCACTTTGCCGCCGGCATTCCGGGTTGGAAGAGCGACCGCGGCCGCATCTACATCACCTATGGTCCGCCTGACGAGATCGAGTCCCATCCTTCCGGCGGAACCTATGACCGGCCGATCGAAGAAGGCGGCGGAACGACATCGACGTATCCTTTTGAGGACTGGCGTTATCGCTACATCGAAAGCATCGGACAGGAAGTCATCATCGAGTTCGTTGACACCTGCATGTGTGGCGACTACCACATGACCATCGACCGCGGTGAGAAAGATGCTCTGCTGCACACGCCCAATGCCGGGCTTACGCTCTATGAGCAAATGGGCATGGCGAGCAAGGCAGACCGTTTTAGCGGTGGCGGCCTGGAAACGCTTGGCAGTGGGCCGATGAGCAGTTCGAACGCCAGCAAAGAGTTCGATCGCTTGGAGCAATACGCGAAGCTGAATGCGCCTCCTCCGGTGAAGTTCAAAGATCTTGAGGAAGTCGTCAGTCACAAGATCAACGTCAACATGATGCCGTTCGACGTGCTCACCGGCTTCGTGAAGGTCACCGGCGACACGGTGCTGGTTCCAGTGACGATCCAAATGAAGAACCGCGACATCACCTTCGTCAACAAGGACGGGGTACAGCGCGGCACGGTGAACATTTTCGTTCGAGTTACGACCCTAACCGGACGCATTGCGCAGACATTTGAAGATACAGTCCAGGCGATGATTCCGGCCGAACTGCTCGCCCAGGCGGCAGAGAATTCGCAGATCTACTGGAAAGCCATTCCCTTGCGCTCGGGGCGCTATCGCTTTGACGTGGTTGTCAAAGATGTGAACGGCGACCG
>Ga0335069_10002322_pt1 | contig 29400 bp, 29 predicted proteins | sample Lox_Sample_11_FD_206714 | JGI IMG/M metagenome (GOLD analysis project Ga0335069, IMG submission 206714) | Soil microbial communities from Loxahatchee National Wildlife Refuge, Florida, United States - Lox_Sample_1.1 | ecosystem: Environmental > Terrestrial > Soil > Wetlands | place: USA...
GGCATGACCCGCATGCCGAAGGTCATCGAGACGGTGAAGCAGTTCTTCGGGCGCGAGCCGCATCGCGGCGTCAACCCGGATGAAGTCGTGGCGATCGGTGCTGCGATCCAGGCGGGCGTGCTCAAGGGCGACGTCAAGGACGTGCTGCTCCTCGATGTGACGCCGCTGTCGCTCGGCATCGAGACGTTGGGTGGCGTGTTCACGCGCCTCATCGACCGCAACACCACGATCCCGACGCGCAAGAGCCAGGTGTTCTCGACCGCCGAGGACAGCCAGAACGCGGTGACCATCCGCGTCTTCCAGGGCGAGCGCGAAATGGCGGCCGACAACAAGCTGCTCGGCCAGTTCGACCTGGTCGGCATCCCTCCGGCACCGCGCGGCATGCCGCAGATCGAGGTCACTTTCGACATCGACGCGAACGGCATCGTCCAGGTGTCCGCGAAGGACAAGGGAACCGGCAAGGAACAGCAGATCCGCATCCAGGCCTCCGGCGGCCTGACCGAAGCCGAGATCAAGCGGATGGTGAAGGAGGCCGAGGAGCACGCGGCCGACGACAAGAAGCGCCGCGAGCTCGTGGATGTCCGCAACCAGGCCGAAAGCCTGATGCACCAGGCCGAGAAGAACCTGAAGGATTACGGCGACAAGGTCGGTGCGGCCGAGAAGTCGAAGATCGAGGCCGACATCGCGGCCCTCAAGTCGGTCAAGGACGGCGAGGATGTCGAGGCCATCAAGGCCAAGACGGAGGCCCTCGTGCAGTCCTCGATGAAGCTCGGCGAGGCCATGTACAAGGCCTCGCAGGCCAGCGGTGCCGGAGCTGGACCGGGCCCGGGCGGCGAGGGCGGTCCCTCGGCGGGCGGCGGTGATGCTGGTGCCGGCGGCGCGTCCGCCAAGGACGAGAAGGTTGTCGACGCCGACTTCGAAGAGGTCGACGAGAAGAAGAACAAGCGGGCTTGAACCCAGCCGCGGCAGGCGCCCGACTGAACGGGCGCCTGCCGCCGGCCAAGCACCGCGGGGGCGGTTGGGGACGACGGGTCGATGGCGAAGCAGGACTACTACGAAACGCTGGGAGTCGCGCGCGAGGCGTCGGCCGAGGACCTGAAGAAGGCCTACCGCAAACTCGCCATGCAGTGTCACCCGGATCGCAATCCCGGGGACAAGAAGGCCGAGCAGCGGTTCAAGGACCTCAGCGAAGCCTACGACGTCCTCAAGGACGACCAGAAGCGCGCGGCGTACGACCGGTTCGGCCATGCGGCGTTCGAGCACGGCGCCAACGGCCGCGGCGCCGGCGATTTCAACTTCGGCATGGGCGGCTTTGCCGACATCTTCGATGAGATGTTCGGCGAGTTCATGGGCACGCGGCGCAACGGCCGCGCGGCTCAGGGTGCCGATCTCCGCTACAATCTCGAGATCAGCCTCGGCGATGCCTTCCACGGCAAGCAGGCGCAGATCCGCGTCACCACCGCCGTCCTGTGCGAGGCGTGCAGCGGCAGCGGCGCCGAAGCGGGCTCCCGCCCGGTCACCTGCCCGACCTGCCGGGGCCACGGCAAGGTCCGCAGCCAGCAAGGCTTCTTCACCGTCGAGCGCACGTGCCCATCCTGCGGCGGGCAGGGTGCGGTCGTCGAAAATCCGTGCAAGACGTGCCGTGGCCAGGGCCGCGTGCGCCGCGAGCGCACGCTCAGCGTGAATATTCCGGCCGGTGTCGAGGACGGCACGCGCATCCGGCTCGCGGGCGAGGGCGAGGCCGGGCCGCGCGGCACCCCTGCCGGCGATCTCTACATCTTCCTCACGATACAGCCGCACCGTCTGTTCCAGCGCGAAGGTGCGGACCTTCACTGCCGGGTGCCCATCGCGATGACCACGGCGGCGCTCGGCGGCACGGTCGAGGTACCCTCGATCGACGGCAGCCGCGCCAAGGTCACCATCCCCGCCGGCACGCAGACCGGCCAGCAATTCCGCCTCAAGGGCAAGGGCATGACCGTCCTGCGCGATCACAAGCGCGGCGACCTGTTTATCGAGGCGATGGTTGAGACGCCGATGAATCTCACGCGCGAGCAGCAAGAGATGCTGCGCCAGTTCGAGCAGTCCGGGACGCCGAACCGCACCAGCCCGGAAAGCCACGGCTTCTTCGCCAAGGTGAAGGAGCTCTGGGAAGATCTGCGCGACTGACCGTTCCGTCGCAGGCCGGTGTTGGCACCGGTCGGTCGGGTCTGAAGCCTTCGCGAATTGGCCGGGAGTATGGCGATGGCCGACGTGGCCATTCTGGGTGGCGGGTTCGGCGGCCTCGCCTGCGCGAAGGCGCTGGGCCATACGTCTCATCGCGTGGTGCTGATCGACCAGCGCAACTATCACCTCTTCCAGCCGCTGCTCTACCAGGTGGCGACCGCGGCCTTGTCCCCCGCCGACGTCGCCGCACCCTTGCGTCACGTCCTGCGCCGCTGCCGCAACGTCGAGGTGCGGTGGGGAGAGGCCATCGGCATCGATCTCACCCAGCGCCGCGTCCTGATCAAAGACCAGGCGCCGGTGAGCTGGGACCGGCTGGTCGTGGCGACCGGCGCCACCTATAGCTGGTTCGGCCATCCCGAGTGGGCGGCACTCGCGCCCGGTCTCAAGACGTTGAGCGATGCACGGACGGTGCGCGCCAGGCTGCTGGGCGCATTCGAGCGCGCCGAGATCGAACCCGATCCGGACCGGCAGCGCCGGCTCATGACCTGCGTGATCGTGGGCGGCGGCCCGACCGGCGTCGAGATGGCCGGTGCTGTGGTCGAGCTCGCGCGCTGGACGTTGCGCCATGACTTCCGCCGCATCGATCCGCGGCGGGCGCGGATCCTGTTGCTCGAAGCGGGACCGCGGATCCTGGCCGGCTTTCCCGAGACTCTGTCGCGCTATGCCGAGCGCGCGCTGGCCAAGCTTGGCGTCGAGGTCAGGACCGGACAGCCGGTCACGGCGATCGACGATGACGGCGTCGTGGTCGGCGGCGAGCGCGTTCCGGCCGCGGTCATCCTGTGGGCGGCGGGCATGTCGGCCTCGCCCATCGGTCGCTGGCTCGGCGTCGAAGTCGACAAGGCCGGACGCATTCCCGTCGGCGCCGATCTCTCGGTGCGCGGCGTGCCCGAGGTTTATGCGCTGGGCGATACGGCCGCGGCGTTCGATAGCGACGGGCGGCCGCTGCCGGCCTTGGCTCAGGTCGCAGCACAGCAGGGTAAGCATCTCGGACGGGCGTTGGCGCGAAATCTTTCGGACGGCGTCCCGATGCCGCCGTTCCGCTTCCGCAACCGCGGCAACACCGCCGTGATCGGCCGTCATGCCGCGGTGTTCGACTTCGGGTGGATGCGCTTCACCGGCCGGGCGGCGTGGTTCTTGTGGGGCCTGATCCACATCTTCCTGCTGGTCGGATTCGAGAACCGGCTCGTGGTCAGCACGCTGTGGATATGGAATTATCTGACGGGCGAACGGGGAGCGCGCCTGATCGAGTGAGCAAGGCCGACATCATCGACGATATCGTCGCACCGGGGCTGACGGTCATTTTCTGCGGCATGGCGGCCGGGCCCAGATCGGCGCGGGAAAAGACCCCCTATGTGGGGCCAAACAACAAGTTCTGGCCGACGCTCCGGCACATCGGGCTGGTGCCCGCCGACTTCCAGCCGCATGATTTCCGCCGCCTGCCCGAGCACGGGATCGGCCTCACCGACGTTGCCAAGACGCAATGGGGTGCCGACAGCAAGATCGTGGTGACCGCGCGCGACGTCACCCGATTGCGCAACGCCCTGCGCAGGGCGCGGCCGCGCCTGATCGCGTTCGTCGGCAAGACGGCCGCGTCGCATTTTTTCGGCTGCGCGACGCAGGATCTCAGGCTCGGCCCCCAGGCCGAGCCGTGGGAGGGGGCAACCGTGTTTGTCCTGTCTTCGCCCTCGGCGCGCGCACACACCCACTGGCGGCCCGAGTGCTGGCACGCTCTTGCCAGTCTCGTCCGCAGAACGTAAGCGTCCTCGCATGCCCGAGTCATGGCTGCGGTTCTGGGATCGGCCGCACCGCATTTACGTGAACGACCGCCATTTGCGCGTTCACTATGCGCGCATTGCCGACGATATCCTGTCGGTCCTGCCGGACCGCGGCGGCGTGTCCGTCCTCGATTTCGGGTGCGGCGAAGCGCTCGACGCGTCCCGGGTCGCAGCGCGGGTGGGGCGGCTCTACCTGTACGACGGAGCTCCCTCGGTGCGCGCGCGACTCGCCAGGCGATTTGCGAACAATCCCAAGGTCGCCGTACTCGACCAGGCGGGCCTTGACGCCATTGCCGAGAATTCTCTCGACGTGATCGTTGCGTTCTCGGTCATCCAGTACATCGATCGCCTCGAGCTTCCGGGCTTGCTGGCGGGGTGGCGGTCGAAGCTGGCGGTTGGCGGCTTCGTGGTTCTTGCCGATGTCATTCCGCCCACGGCACGGCTGCTGGACGACATCGGCTCGCTTCTGTCCACGGCGCGCGCCCACGGATTCCTGCTCGCAGCGCTCGGCGGCCTGGTCACCACTTTGTTTTCGGATTATCGCCGGCTGCGTCGTGATGTCGGGCTTGCGACCTACGACGACCGGGAGATCCTCGCCCTGCTGCGCGACGCCGGGCTCGCGGCCGTGATACCGCAGGGCCGTAACCTCGGGTTCAATCAGGCGCGCCGCACTTATATCGCCCGGCGTCTGTGATCGAACCGCATCGCCAGCCGTTGCGTGCTTACAACAGCGTCGCGCGAACTGGGAAATCCGATGCTTTTCCCAATTGACCCGCCGGCCCGCGGAAGAGACAAGAGGGTCGGCGGAAAAACGCGAGTCGGGCGCGTCTTCCTCCGCAGGTTCCGCTGCAACGAGACGGTGAATTTCAGCCGTGACCCCGTACTCAAAGCTCTACCGCGCCGAGGCCCAGAAGCTCTACGCGCTCGCCGACGAGTTCTCGTTCGGCGACGTGCGAAGCGAATTCCTCGACCTCGCCCGCCAGTACGAAGCGCTGGCGCGCCACGCCGAGGCCACCGAGAGCCGGACGACCACGGAATGTCCGCGCGCGGTTCCGGGCGTAGTGCCGTTCAGGCTCATCCCCGAGCGCTGATTTGCGGCGGATCAAAGCGGGAAAGAGCAAGTCCGTGCCGCGCCACGAGTCGTGGGAACGCGTCACTCTCGAAAAAGCGCAGCTCCTCTTCGCGCGCCCCGGTCACGTCGTCGACGGCGCGCAACGCGTCGTCGACTTCGCCCGGATGGCACATGACGAGATACCTGCCGCGCGGCGCCTCCAGGAACCGCTCGAACAGGTGCTCATACGGAATCCGCCCGGAAAAGTCCTGAACCCCCGAAAACCCGTCATTCACCGGGATGCGGCGCGCCCGGGCGCGGCGGCCGAGGCCGCGGCCTAGAAGCGATATGATGGCAGCCTTGGTGCGCTCGACCCCGCGCTGCAGGATGGCCGCAATCGGCTCATCCGTGACGCGCAGCCAGGCGCCATGATGCGCCAGGCGTCGCTCCCAGAGATCGAGCACCACGTCGCGGAGTCCGGGGAGCTGGTGGACATGCTGATGGCCGTCGAGGAAGGCCGGTGGTGCTCCGAAGGCGGATTCGAAGGCGTCGAGCTGATGGCCGAACTCGGCTGCGATCTCGCCCAGGTCGACCCGCCGGCACCAGGCGGCGATGGTCAGATCGCGAACCCCGGGAAGGCGCCCTTCCGGACACGTGACCGGCATGGGGCCGAGCGGCCGCAGGTTCGTCAGGGTGAGATGCAGTCCGATATCGGCCCGCGCCGCACATGGGCGGAGCGCCTGTGCTTCCGATGCCCAAAAAGGGCTGACTGACATGCACGACGTGGCCGTGAGCCGGCCAGCCTCGATCAACCGGCGGATGGCCCGGCTCACGCCCGGCGCGATCGCGTAGTCGTCGGCGCACAAGATCAGGCGTCCCGTATCACTTTTGGCCATGGCTGAAAGGCTGATTGACCGTCGATTCAATAGGCATGAGGATATCCCAAAAATCGAAGGAGGAGACATGCCCGATCGCTGGACGGACGACGGCGATCTGCGTCGGCACGACCCATCGGCGGGCCCCGATCTGTCCGTCGTGGTTCCGATCTTCAACGAAGCGGACAATATGGACCGCTTCTTCGCGCGCCTGGACGCCGTTCTCGAAGGCATGGACGTTCCGGCGGAGGTCGTCTGCGTGGACGACGGCAGCACCGATGCGAGCTGGGATCGCCTCGTGGACCGCCGCAGCCGCGACTCGCGGCTGCGGCTCGTACGCCTGTCGCGGAATTTCGGCAAGGACATAGCCCTCGCGTGTGGCCTCGCCCACACCGCGGGGCGCGCGGTGGTGCCGATCGACGCCGACCTCCAGCATCCTCCGGAGGTGATCGCGGAATTCTTCGCGGCGTGGCGTGCCGGCTACGACATGGTTTACGGAATCCGCCGCTCGCGCGCGACCGATTCGCGGCTGCGGCGCCTCGCAAGCTCGCTGTTCTATCGGCTGTTCGAATCTTTTGCCAATGTGCGTATGCCGGCCGGTGCCGGCGATTTCCGCCTGCTCGACCGCCGGGTCGTCGACGTCCTCAATCAGATGCCCGAGCGCGCCCGCTTCATGAAGGGGCTGTTCGCCTGGGTTGGGTTCCGGCAGATCGGCCTCGAATACGAGGTCGGCGAGCGGGGCGCCGGCGGCTCGGCATGGTCCTTCCGACGGCTGCTCGCGTTCGCGGCCGACGGATTTGCCAGTTTCTCGACCTTGCCCCTCACGCTTGCGGGATATCTCGGCGCGGTTCTGGCCTTGCCCTCGCTTGCACTCGCCGGCTGGTTCACGGTGCGTACGCTGATCTTCGGCGTGGACGTCCCCGGCTATGCGTCGGTGATCGTCGCGGTTCTGATGCTGGGCAGCATCCAGCTGCTGACGCTCGGCTTGTTCGGCGCCTATCTTGGCCGCGTATTCGAGGAAGTGAAGCGCCGGCCGCTCTACGTGGTCAGCGACAAGGCCGGATTCGAGAGCAGCAGTGCGTTCGGCGACGATGTCACGGTATCGCGGGCGCCAATCCCGGATGCCGTGCGACCATCATCTCGCCGGGGACTGGCCGCTCCTGCCGCTGGTCGGCCGGAAGGTCGCGGCGGTCCTTGACCACGCTCAACGTGGTGTCGTCACGCTCGACGGCGATGATCGTCTTGCCCGCGTATTCGCGGTCGCAGCCCAGCCGGGTGACCGAGATATAGAAATCGGCGTCGAGTTCGTTCCGTGCGAGCACCAAATCGGACGGGAAGAAATACGCAGCCGAGCTTCCCTCGGCGCAGACGAGTACCCGGTAGGTCCTCCGCACGCCGGTCCGCGCTTCTTCCTCCCGTACGTAGGCCGCCAGGCGCTGCACCGCCTCGCGGTAGGAATTTCCCCAGTAATCGAGCTCGTAGTCGTGGGCCGCACCCTCCACGCCACCCACCAGGGCGTTGTAATAGACGTACTCGTCGGGATGCAGCGAGGCCATGCCGGCCACATGGAACGCGAGATACGTCGCGATGACGGCGGAAAAGCCGCCACGCGCAACAGCCGAGCGTTCGCCGAGGGCAGCATAGATGCGGTCGAGCGCCAGGCCCGCGATCGCGGCCATCGGCGGCAAGATGAACAGAAAATGCCGGATGCGGTCATAGGCGACCGGGCGAAAGACGACGAAGAACACGAACGGAAACAGAAAGGCGAAGGCGAGGCTCGCGGGGCCCGCGATCTCGCGCCAATCCGGCAGCCGCCCGAAGCGGTACAGCCGCGCGCCGGCAATGAGGGCTGCGGCCGCCAGCAGGGCCAAGACGAGCTCGGGCATCTCGACCGCGAAATAGACGGCCATGTAGTCAGCCGGAAGGTGCATCGAATTCACCAGCCGGCCCTCGAACAGCGTGTTGATGTTCCAGGGGCTGTGCGCGAAGATCCAGGCCGCCTCGAACGGGCGGAGAAACGGCTCGCCCTCGGCCCATGGCCACGCCGCCAGCATCACCACGTAGGCGATCACGGCACTCGGCAGCAGGAAGCAAAGCAGCACGCGGCCGGTCTCGCGCAAGGCGAGGCGGGGTCCCGCAGCCCGCAGGCGCAGCGCCAGCCACGCGCAGCACGGTGCGGCGAGGTTGATCACGGCGAACACCGCCGCGATACGCACGCCGAATGCGACCCCGAACGCCAGGCCCAGCTTCACGACCAGATGGCGCGGCACATGCGGCAGCTCCGGGACCGCGCGCACGGTGTAGTAGAGGGCCCAGGTCATCGCCGCCGCAAACGGGATGTCCTTCGGGTTGTTGAACATCTGGCCATACCAGACCGGCGTCAGGAGAAGCAGGAGTGCGGCCCAGAAGCCCGCCCGCGCTCCGCCCAGGAAGGATGAGAGCCGCGCCGCACCGAGGACGCCCGTGAGACCGGCGAGCGCGATCATCAGGTGCTGCGTCTCATAGTCGCCGAACGGCGAGAAGCGCTTGACCAGGGCCGTCGGCGCGTCGAAGGCCCCGCCGTAAAGCCACAGATTGTGATAGGTGAGTGCCGCCGTGTCGCGAAACCCGGACAGATAATAGGCGAGCAGGTCCTTGCCGTAGCTGTCGTGGTAATGTTCGTCCCAGGTGATGCCGTAATCGCGGAACGTCGCGAACACCACAACCAGTGCTGCCACCATCAACGCGGCCGTCGCCCAGCCATACACGCGCTCGCTCGCGACCGGCTGCCGATCCGTCCCCACTTCGCGTCTCCCCGCTCTGCCCGTCCTGTCGGTTGGCCGACCTAACCACGCGCGCCCGTCTTGCGACAAGCCCGTCCAAAGGGGGGCGCGCGGGCAAAGGTTAACGGGCCGGCGGCCCCACATATTCGTAAAGGTAGAAGTAGTTGCGCTCGGCGACGAAGCGCCAGCCATTGGCTTCGGTCACCGGTTTATCGCCGGTCGGATCGAACGGCACGCCGAGATACTTGTTCACGTAGAACGGCCAGTCGGCGAACCACCGCACGTGATTCGCCCGCAGGTAGTCCCACATGTCGTCCTGATAGGCGATGGCGTCGCGGTTGACCTTGCCGTCGGTATTGATCACGTGGTCGCGGAAGAAGCCGAGGGTACCGGACTGGCCTGCCGCGACGTAATCCGCGGCAGGCACATGCTCGCGGACCAGCTGCACCTGGTCGACATAGACCGTGTTGCCGCCGAGACCTCGCCCCGCCAGCGCAAATCCGGTCCAGCCTGCCATCTGCAGGGCGAGAAGGAGTGCGAGCGCCATCGCGAGGCGCGGCCGTTCGATGCCGTACCAGGCGCGCGCGAGAAGGATCGGCACGATCACGAACGAGACGAGCGCCAGCGGCGCGAAGTACCGGTAGTAGAACCAGTGCGCCGAGAATCCGCCGATGTAGTAGACGAGGAGTGCGACGAAGCCGAAGCCAAAGCACGCGGCGAACTCCAATGTGCGCCGGGTGGTGGCGGCCTCGTAGGCCGAAGCTGCCGCGAGGTCGCGGCCAATCACCCCGCGCCGCCCCGCCCGCACGAGGGCGAGCGCCACGGCGAGGACGACGATCGTGCGAACAAATCCCGTGGCCGTCATCGTGATGTAGCCATCGGGGCCGAACGGAAGGGGCGCATTGAGCGACAGGTTGGCTTCGTGCGCACCGACGAAGAGCCATGGCACGAGGACCACGCGCAGCGCCCATTCGGCGTCTTCGAAGCGCAGCCATTCGAGGCCCCAGGCCTGCTGTGCCGCGCCGCTGGTCGGCATCGGCGAGCCGAAATAGATCGTGTTGTAGAGCCACCACGGGCTCGAGATCAGGAAGGCCGTCACGCCCAGGACCGCGGCGCGGCCGACGAGATGAAGCAAGCCGCCATGCCTGGCGCGGCGCAGCTCGTTGAGGCCGAGAACGGCCGCGACCGCTCCGGCGTCGATGCGCGCCAGGACCAGGCAGCCGATGATCGCCCCGAAGCCGGCGAGGCCGCCCCAGCTGCGGTCCCGCCCGGTCTGCATCCAGCGGGCGGCAAGCGCGTAGAAGAACATCGTGCAGCCGGTCTCGAGCCCGTTGTAGGCGTGGTTCAGCAGCAATGGTGCTGCGAGATAGAGGAACGCGGCGATTGGGGCGCGCAGCTCGCGTTCGCGACCGCCGAAACGGGACGGCCAGGCGTCGCGCGCGACCATGGCGATGACCAGCGCGCCGCCGACGTGGAAGAGCCAGGCGAGCGCCATCACCAGCCGCAGGGCCAGGACCTGATCGGTGCCGGCAAGGCGGAACGCCCCGGCCTCCAGAATCGTGAACAGCGGCTGAAAGCCGTTGGTGAGGTGCTCACCGTCGATCGTCAGGCCGTGGCCGGCGGCGAGGTTGCGCGCTACGCTCAGCGCGTAATAGCCGTCCTCGGTCATGGGCATGTCGAACACGTGCGCGGCCGGGCGCAGAACCAGCGCGAACAGGACGAGAGACAGGAACCACGCCAAGGCGCGAAACCAGCCTGCGGCGGCGGAGTCCTGCACGGCGGAGGTGTTCATCGAACGGACGGACCGGGGGCAAACAAGGTGGGCGTTGTACGCTAAATCGGCGGGTGTGGGAATGACGCGCCGGCCCGTCGCGTTATTCCGTGCCGGTTCCGCCGGTTGCCTTGTTCCGTCCGTTGTCCCCCCGTATAAGTCCTTGCCGTGAAGCAAAAATTTCCTGCGCTCGGGCGTCTTGCCCGTCCCCGCCAATGGGTCAAGAACGGATTCGTGCTGGCGCCGCTGTTCTTCACGCCGGAGGCGATGAATTGGCCGAATGTCGGCCGCAGCGCGATTGCAGTGGTCGTCTTCTGCCTGATCGCGAGCGCGATCTACGTCTTCAACGACTGGTGCGACGCCGACGCCGACCGGCTGCATCCCGCCAAGTCGACCCGGCCGATCGCCGCCGGCGAGGTAGCCCCGGCCACGGCCCTGATATTCGCAGCGCTGCTGCTGGCAGCCGGTACGGTCTTGTGCTTCGCCGCGCTTCCCGCGCGGGCGGGTGCGATCGCGGCGGCCTATGTCGCGCTGGCGATGCTCTATTCGGCGCGGCTCAAACATATCGCCGTGCTCGACGTGCTGATCGTCGCCACCGGATTCGTGCTGCGCATCGAATTCGGCGGGGCGGCCACCGGCATTTCACTGACCGTGTGGATCGTCGTGTGCACGTTCCTGCTGGCGCTGTTCCTGGCGTTCGCCAAGCGGCGCGACGACCTCGTCAAGGCGCTCGGCGACACTCACCGTCCGGCCTTGGCCGGCTACAATCTGCGCTTCGTCGATACGGCCCTTGGCGTCGTGCTGGCAGCACTCCTCGTGTCGTACCTGATCTACACGGCCGACGCCGGAGCGATCGCCAAATTCCACACCGACAAGCTGTATCTCACGGCACCGTTTGTCGCAGCGGGTGTCCTCCGTTATCTGCAGATCGCCCTGGTCGAGCAGCGGTCGGGCTCGCCCACCGACCTGGCGCTCAGCGACCCGTTCCTGATCCTGGCGTTCGTGGGTTGGCTCGCGATGTTCGGCTGGCTGCTGTATGGCTGAGCCGCGATGACCTGGAAGCCGATGCAGATCACAGGGTGGGGGCGTGCGTCGCAGGCGCAGGTCAGCGCCGCGCGGCCGGAGCGGCCGCGCGACATCGACGCCGCTCTGGCCGAGGGCAAGAGCGGCGGGCTTTTGGCGCGCGGCGGCGGCCGCGCCTACGGCGATGCGGCCTTGAACGACGGCGGCCACGTGGTCCTGACGCGCCGGCTCGACCGGCTGCTCGCCTTCGACCCGGCGACCGGAGACCTCGTCTGCGAGCCCGGGGTGACGTTTGCCGATCTCCTCGACGTGTTCCTCCCGCGCGGCTTCATGCCGCCGGCCAGCCCCGGGACGTCGTTCGCGACCGTGGGCGGTGCGGTTGCTGCCGACGTGCACGGGAAGAACCACGACCGGCACGGCAGCTTCGGCGATCACGTACGCTGGTTCGATCTTCTGCTCGCCGACGGGACGACGAAGCGGGTGAGCCCCGAGAGCGATCCCGAGTTGTTCGCGGCCACCATCGGCGGCATGGGGCTCACGGGCATCCTGCGCGCGGTCTGTTTCCGCATGCTGCCGGGTGCCTCGCAGGCGGTTTCCGTGCGCGAGCGCCGGATGGCCAGCCTCGACCATTTCCTGACCGCGTTTGTGGATGTGCGCGAGACGGCCACGTTCTCGGTCGGCTGGATCGATGCACTGGCGCGCGGATCGGCGCTTGGCCGCGGCATCCTCGAGACGGCGGAATTCACCCCCGGTGCGGATCCCGGCCGGCCCCGCCGCGCCCGCGCCGTGCCGTTCGACCTGCCGTCGCCGGTGTTGAACCGCTGGACGATCGGGGCGTTCAACCGTGTCTACTATGGCCGGGTGCCGGCGGCCGGCCGCGCGCGCGCGCGCTCGTTCCGCGACTTCCTCTATCCGCTCGATTCGATCCAGGACTGGAACCGGATCTATGGCCGCCGCGGGTTCTACCAGTTCCAGGCGGTGGTGCCTGACGCGGCGGCACCGGCGGCGCTGCGCCAGATGCTGGAGATGATCTCGAGCGCCGGCCGCGCGTCGTTTCTCGCCGTGCTCAAGACCCTGGGCCGGCCTGGTCGCGGCCTGCTGTCGTTCCCGCTGCGCGGCCACACGCTGGCCCTCGATTTCCCGCGCGCCGCCGGCATCGAGGCGCTGCTCGAGCGCCTGGCGGCAGTGGCGGTCGAGCATGGGGGGCGCGTGTACTTGGCCAAGGACGCGCTCCTTACGCCGGCGCAGTTTCGCGCCATGTATCTCGATCTGCCGCGGTTCGAGGCGGTCCTCGAGCGCGTCGATCCACGGGGCGTGTTCATCTCCGATCAGGCGCGCCGTCTGGGCCTCAAGAGGTCGCCATGAGCGGGGCGCCGGATACGTGGCTCATCGTCGGCGCCTCGTCGGCCATCGCACGGGCCTTCGCGCGCCGCGCCGCCGCGGCGAACGCCAACATCGTGCTGGCCGGCCGCGATCGCCCCGATCTCGAGGCGACCGCAGCCGACTTGCGCGTCCGCTTCACCCAGCGCGTCGAGGTCGTGGAGTTCGACGCATTGCACCCGGAGACCCACGCCGCAGCCCTGGAGCGGGCCCGGTCGTTCGCCGCACCGGCCGTGCTGAACCTCTTCGTCGCCGTGGGCGTGATGCCGCCGCAGACGGAGATCGATCGCGATCCGGCACTTGCCGAATCTGTCCTGGAGACGAATTTCGGCGCGGTGGTGCGCTTCCTGCAGGTCGCGGCACCCGTGTTCGAAGCCCAGAAGGGCGGCCGCATTGTCGTGCTCGGCTCGGTGGCCGGCGATCGCGGCCGGCTCAGCAATTACGTGTACGGCGCCGCCAAGGCTGGCCTGCACGCCTATCTGCAAGGATTGCGGGCAAGGTTGTGGCGCGCCGGTGTCACGGTCACAACGGTGAAGCCCGGCCCGGTCGACACCGCGATGACGTTTGCGCTCGGGCGCCTGCCGCTCCTGGCGCAGCCCGACGCGGTGGCGACGAGGTGCTTTTCGGCCGCGATGGCCGGACGCGAGGAAATCTACGCACCGGCGCTATGGCGGCTCGTTATGGCGATCTTGCGCGCGATACCTGAAAAATTTTTCAAGAAGTTGAGCATCTGAGCAATCCTTACGCCGCTGGTCTCGGCTCGGCACCTGTGATTGAATGCGCGCCATCATGAGCGGCTATCGCGTCGGGATCGTCGGGTGCGCGGGACGGATGGGGCAGATGCTCATCCGCGAAATCATGGGCACGGCGGGCTGCGCGCTGGCCGGCGGCACCGAAGCGCCGGGAAGTGCTGCGATCGGCCGCGACCTCGGCGAGGTCAGCGGCGTGGGCCCGCTGCAGATGAAGATCGGCAGCGATCCCGCCGCCCTGTTCGCCGCCGCCGATGCGGTGATCGACTTCACGTCGCCGAAGGCGACGGTGTCTCACGCGCGGCTCGCCGCCGAGGCGCAGAAGGTGCTGGTGATCGGCACCACCGGGCTCGGACCGGCTGATGACGCGGCCATCGCGGATGCGGCCAGGCGCACGGCGATCGTGCGCTCGCCCAACATGAGTCTCGCGGTCAACCTGCTCACCGCACTCACCGAGCGTGTCGCGCGCAGCCTTGGGCCCGACTACGACATCGAGATCTTCGAGATCCACCACCGGCACAAGGTCGATGCGCCGTCGGGGACGGCGTTGGCTCTGGGCGAGGCCGCGGCGCGCGGCCGCCAGGTGACTCTCGCAGACGTCGCCGTGCGCGGCCGCGACGGCCACACCGGCGCGCGGCCGGCCGGGGCCATCGGGTTCACGAGTGCGCGCGGCGGCAGCGAAGTCGGTGATCACGTGGTGATGTTCTGCGGCGAAGGCGAGCGCGTCGAGCTGACGCACCGCGCCACCGGCCGCCAGATTTATGCGCGCGGCGCGGTGCGGGCCGCCCTGTGGGCGCGGGGGCGGCCGGCGGGGCTCTACAGCATGAGGGACGTTCTCGGCCTGGACCGATGATGCGAGCGGGGGACTGAGTGGCATGAGTGCAGGGGGCTCGGGCGACGGCATCGTCATGCCGGTCGAGCAGGTTGGCGACATTCATCCGAAGCTGCGTGATCTGCACGGGCTTTGGCAGAAAAAACGCGGGCCGCGGCCGTTTCCGCAACGCCAGGATCTCGACGTGATCGAGCTGTGGCCGTGGCTTGGCAACCTCATGCTGATCGAGGTGGAGGGCGGCGGTGCGGACTATCTATATCGCGTCTACGGGACCGTGCTCGCCGACTATTTCAGCCGCGATCTGACCGGCCGGCGTGCCAGCTCGCTCACCGACGATGTCCAGGCGGTGGTGCGCGGCGAGTACGGCCGCGCGATCTGCAAAGGCCAGCCGATCGTCGTGACGCGCGAACGAACCGTGCAGCAGAAGCGCATCCGCGCCTCGAAGCTCATCCTGCCGCTTGGGCCGGCCTCGGGGGCCGTCGACCACCTGCTGGTCGGGCTTTATCTCGCGGCCCAGCCGTAGGCCCGAGCGGACCGGGCCGGCATCCGCGCGGCGCTCAGGCGGGGGCCGCCTCCGGCAGTGCCATGGCGCGCCGCGGGCGCGGCGTGCGGAACAGCCACCACGCGGCGATAGCACTCGGCACCAGGACGTTCGCGTAGATCATCGGGGTCAGCCCGATATGGCGCGCGACGAATCCGTTCCAGAACACCGAGCCGGATTCCAGGATCATCATGACGGCGACGGCGAGGATGATCCGCTTTCCCTGGCCGCGGCGGTTGTAGTCGCCGGGGAGAAGGGTGGCGAGAGCGATGAGGGCGAAGGCCAGCCCATAGAGCGATGACGTGAGGCGCATATGGCCTTCGGTCACCAGCTGGTTGTAGTTGTCCCGGTCCATCTGCGAGTTCATGTCCGGGAACAGCAGCTCATTGAGATATCGCTCTCGCGGCTGACGCCATCGCGCCACATCCGTCGTTTCCCCCGATCCCGTGCGGCCGAGCTCGGCGCTGTAGCGGTCGAAGTAGAGCACCGAGAACTTGTTGTCGGCCTTGTCGACGGTCTGGCGGTTGCCGTCGACCATGATGATTCGCGGACCCTCGCTCGTCTGCGCGAGCAGGCCGCGCTCGGCCATGATGGTGACCGCCTTTTTCGGGTCGCGCGTGTCGTGGATGAGAATCCCGAGCAACTCGCCTTCGGGGCCGCGGCTGCGCACGTAGACCGTGACACCGTCGTTGACCGTATTGAAGGCGCCTTCCTTGAGCACGACGCCCGCGTAGCCGCCGCGCGAATCGGTCTCGATGTCGCGGAAGGCGCGGTACGACATCGGCATGAATACGAGGGTCAGGAGATAATCGATGAGCACCACCAGCACGGCCAGAATCAGGGCGGGCTTGGCCAGTTGCTGGGGTCCCAGACCGACGGCGCGCATGACGATCAGCTCGCTGTCGGTCGTCAGCCGGTTGTAGACGAACAGCATCGCCAGGAAAAAGCCGATCGGCAGCAGGATCGACAGCAGGCTCGGCAGCAGCAGCATCGTCATGTAGAGGTAGGAGGCAATCGATAGCCCGTGGTTGACGATGAGCTCGATGAAGCGCAGCGACTGCGTCAGCCAGAACGCGCAGGTCACGGTCAACGTCACCAGGAGCGTGGCGAACAGGAGCTGGGAGAAAATGTAGCTGGTGATGCGGTTCATGCCGGGATTTCAGGAGACTCTTGAGGACGGCCACTATAGACCCCGGAGCGGGTGTCCGCGAAGCCCGTCGTATCAACGCGTTGGCCCCGACCGCAGGCGGCTTGCCGCCGTCCGCTCAGTCGGTATAGAGGTGTGCGCGGCGGCGCCACGGAAACGCGGGGTTCGAGTCGATTTGAGGATCCTTTTCATCACCGCATCGCGAATCGGCGATGCCGTGCTTTCGACCGGACTCCTGGCCCATCTCCTGGAGCAGAACCCGGCCGCGCTCGCGACCGTCGCCGCGGGCCCGCTGGCGCTGCCGTTGTTCGCCGGCGTGCCGCGCCTCGAGCGGCTGATTCCGCTGGTCCGTCACCATATCATCGGACATTGGGCCGGACTGTACCGCAACGTGGCCGCGGCGCGCTGGGACTGGGTCATCGACCTGCGCGGCTCGGCGTTTGCCTATCTTCTGCCGTTCGCCCGCCATCGCCGCGTCGCCGAGAAGCGCAATCCCAAGGAGCACCAGGTCAGACAGCTCGCGCGCCTGCTCGATGTCGAGCCGCCGCCGGCACCGCGGATCTGGCTGCTGCCCGAGCACGAAGCCGCCGCCGCGGCACTGGTGCCCAAGACCGGCCCGGTGCTGGCGATCGGACCGGCCGCGAACTGGCGCGCCAAGCAATGGCGCGACCGGAATTTCGCGGAACTCGCCCGACGCCTGACCGCGTCTGGAGGCGTGTTTCCCGATGCGCCGGTGGTGGTGCTGGCGGCGGGCAACGAGCGTGCGCAGGCGCAAGCCCTGCTCGACGCGCTCCCCGAACGCCGGCGAATCGACCTCGTCGGCCGCGTCGATCTGCTGACGGCGGCTGCGGTGCTGAAACGCTGCGCCATGTTCATCGGCAACGACACCGGCCTCACCCATATCGCCGCTGCCGCGGACACGGCGACCCTGGCGCTGTTCGGGCCCGGCTCGGTCGTCCGCTACGCGCCTTGGGGCGAGCGCACGGCCGTCGTGACGACGCCCGAAACGCCCGAGGTTCTCATGGGCCGCCCGGGCTTCGACCATCGCACCGCCGATACGCTGATGGACAGCCTGACGGTGGACGCGGTCATCGCCGCGGCGGCCGAGCTGCGCCGGCGGTTTCCGGAGGAGGGCCGATGAGCACACCAGCCACTCTCTCCGCACTCGTCGTCGTCCATAACGAGGAGGCGCGCCTTGCCGACTGTCTCGAACGCCTGCGCTTTGCCGACGAGATCGTGGTCGTGCTCGACCGCTGCACGGACCGCTCGGCGGAGATTGCGCGCCGTTATGCAAACCGCATGGTCGAAGGCGCATGGGAGCTGGAAGCCGGACGGCGCAATACCGGCATCGAGGCCTGCCACGGCGACTGGATCCTCGAGGTCGATGCCGACGAACGCGTTTCGAACGAGCTGGCGGCGGAGATCCGCTCGGTTGTGGCGAGCTCGACGCATGACCGCCATCTCATTCCCGTCGACAACTACATCGGCACCACGCTCGTGCGCTACGGCTGGGGCGGCGGCTTCGGCAAGGGCGCCTATCACGGCCTCTTCCGCAAAGGGGCCAAACGCTGGGGTGCCGGACGCGTGCATCCGCAGCTGCATTTGACCGGTCTGCAGGGGCCGACGCTCACCCATCCGCTCGAGCATCTCGTCGACCGCAACATCTCGGACATGATCCGCCGGCTGGATCGCTACACGACGGCGCGCGCCCAGGATTTGCGCGAACAGGGCGATCCCGATTCGACGCGCACTTACGTGCGTCGTTTTTTCACGCGCATCTACAAGTGCTACATCCACCACAAGGGCTATCGCGAGGGCGGCTGGGGCCTGTTGATCGCGCTGTTCGCCGGCCTTTACCCGCTGCTGTCGCATCTGAAGGCGAAGCTGGAGGGGCCGGCCCCTCCGTCCTGACGCGCGTCTAGGCTGCGGCGCGCGGCCGGCCGGCCAGGGCCTTCATGCGCTGGCGAAGGTTGCGGATGAAGAACTCTGCCGCCGTGGTCAAGGTGGCGTCCCGCCGATAGGCAACGAACGTCTGGAAGCCCGTGGGCTCGCTGATCGGGATGACGCGGATCCCCGGCATCGAGGCGTGCGCCACGGTAAAGCCGTCGACGACGGCGATGCCGAGATCGTGGCGCACCAGGCCGCACACCGTCGTGCCGAACCGCGCCTTGATCGCGATCCTGTAGTCGACACCGGCCCCCTCGAACAGACCGACCATGATGCGGCCGTACGGATCCTTGGGCTCGATGCCGATCAGCTTGTGAGCTGCGATCTCGTGGACCGAGATGCTCTTGCGGCGCGCGAGCGCGTGCCCCTCCGCCACGATGCAATAGAGCTCGCCCGTCGCCAGCGGCTCGAACGTCAGCGCCGGGTGGTCGAGCTTGTAGCTCATGGCCACGACCTCGCCGCGGCCGAGCAGGAGATAGTCGATGGAGTCCTCGAGCTTGAGGATATCGATGTCGACCAGAAGATCGGGATAACGCTTTCGCACGTCGGCGACCGCCAGCGGCACCATGACGTTGGCGATGCTCGGCACCGAGCCGAGCTTCAGCTCGCTCGACTGTCCGCGCGCGACATTCCGGATGGCGTAGCGGAGATTCTCGAGGTTCCGATACACCTCGTTCATCTGGTCGAACAGGGTGCGCGCCTGCGGCGTCGGCTCGAACCGCCCGCCGCGGCGGGTGAACAGCTTCAAGCCCAGCGTGTCCTCGGTGTGCTTCATCAGCCGGCTGACACCGGGGGCTGCCACATTCAGCAGGCGCGCCGCGCCGGCGATCGTGCCGGTGACCATGACGGCGCGGATGACTTCGATTTGTCGCAAGGTGAGCATTCGGCTCGATCGTAACATAATGTTACGTTCTATGCAGTTTTTGATAATTGAGGTCATGCCTGCGGCGCTTTACTTGGAAAGGGAAAGAGGGAGGACGTAAGGGACGATGACCGGCGGCGGCCCGGCGATCAGCGGCACCACGCGATTGATCGTGGCGATGGGCGACCCGGTGGCGCAGGTGCGCTTCCCCGAGGTGTTCACCCGCTATTGCGCCGAACGCAACATCGATGCCGTCAGCATCCCGATGCACATTCCGGCGGCCGGCCTCGCGGATGCCATGCGCGGCTTCCGCGTCATGCAGAACCTGATCGGCCTCAGCGTCACCATTCCGCACAAGGGGCCGGTCGCGCAGCACCTGGACCGGTTGTCGGAGCGCGCGCGGCGGGTGGGCGTGGTCAACGCGGTGCGCCGCGAGCCCGATGGCACCCTGGTGGGCGACATCTTCGACGGCGAAGGCTTCGTGGCCGGACTCAAGCACCGGAAGATCAACTTGCGCGACGCCAAAGTCTGGCTCGTGGGTGCGGGTGGTGCAGGCACCGCCATCGCGTTCGCGCTGTTCGACGCCGGGATCGGCCACCTGACCATTCGCGATGTGGCCGAGGATCGGGCGGCGGCCCTCGCGCGCCGCCTCGCCGAGTACTGGCCGGGCCGCGTCGCGACCGGGACGCCGGACCCGGCCAAAATCGATATCGCGATCAACGCGACGCCGGCCGGCCTGCGGCCGGACGACCCGCTGTCGTTCGACCCCTCGACGTTGCGCGCCGATGCGGTCGTGGCCGACATCATCATGCGGCCGCCGGTCACCAAGCTCCTGGCTGCGGCGGAAAAACTCGGCCGCCGCACCCATCCCGGCCACCACATGCTCGATCACCAGGTGGCGATCTACGCCGAGTTCCTGAGGCTCGCACCATGAGCGCACAGTTCGCGACCAACACGGTGACCTTCGGCGGCAGCCTGGCGGACAAGCTCCAGGCGACCCGGCACGCCGGCTTCGCCGGCATCGAGCTTTGGGCGGAAGACCTCGAGAGCTTCCCCGGCGGCCCGCGCGAGGCCGCGAAGCTGATTGCGGATAGCGGGCTCGAGATCTACGACCTGCAGGTGCTGCGCGACTTCGAAGCCCAGGCCGAGGCGCGCCGCGCCGAGGCCCGCGCCCAGGCCGGACACTATTTCGATCTGATGGAAATGATCGGGGCCAAGACGCTTCTGACCTGTGCGGCCGTCCGCGAAGACAGCCTCAACGATCCGTCGCGTGCCGCGGACGATTTGGCGGAGCTCGGCGATCTCGCGCACCGGCGGGGTTTGGGCATCGGCTTCGAGGCGCTGGCGTGGAGCCGCTGGACCAACACCATCGATGCGGCCTGGCGCCTCGTGCGTGCGGCCAACCGCGCCAATGTCGGCCTCGTGGTCGACACCTTCCATATCCAGGCGCTGAACACGCCGCTCCAGCGCCTGGCCGAAATCCCGATCGAGCGCGTCGCCCTGGTACAGATCGCCGACGCCCATATTGTGCCCGGCCTGCCCACGATCGAAATCGCACGGCACCACCGCGTGTTTCCGAGCGAAGGCGACCTCGCGGTCGCCGAGCTGGTGCGGCTCTTGCGCGAGTCCGGCTATGCCGGCCGCTGGTCGCTCGAGATCTTCAACGACGGGTATCGCTCCGAGCCGCCAAACGTGGTCGCCCGCCGGGCCATGCAGTCGCTGGAGCTGCTGTTCGCCAAGACAGCGCCACGGCTAGCCGAGGCGCTCTGAGGCGGGCTACAGTCGGCCCGCCGCCAACGAATTTCAACGGCGACCGGCCTCGCTCGTGCGAGGACCGGTCTGGAGGAGGGGAAACGAATATGTTCAAACCGACGACTTTGACTCTTTTGGCGGCTACGGCGCTGGCGCTCGTGGCCCAGCCCGCGGCGGCCCAGCAGAAGCCGGTGACGATCGTGAGCCTCGTCGAGCTGTCCGGCGACGGCGTCACCTCGGGCACCAATTTTCGGGACGGCGTCGCCCTGGCGGTGAAGGAGATCAACGCCGCCGGCGGCATCCTCGGCCGTCAGATCGACCTCGAGCAGTTCGACACGCAGAGCAACCCCGGTATCGCCAAGGCGCTGGCCCAGAAAGCCGTCGACATGGACGCCTACGCGGTCATGGGACCGGTCTACTCGGGCTCGATCCTCGTGAGCATGGAAGAGACCAAGCGTGCCGGCATCCCCAACTTCACCGGTGGCGAGGCGGCCAGCATCACCCAGCGCGGCAATCCCTATATCTTCCGCACCTCGTTCACCCAGGTGAACGCCATGCCGCGGGTGGCGCGCTACATCAAGGACAACCTGCACGCCAAATCGGTGGCCATGATCTGGGTGACCAACGATTTCGGCAAGGGCGGGCATGACGTGATCAAGAAGGTGCTGGACGCCGACGGCATCAAGATCGCCGCCGACATCCCGACCGATCCCGGGCAGGTCGATTTCACCGCCGCCGTGCTCAAGGCCAAGCAGGCCAACGCCGACGCGGCCTTCGTCTACCTGAACGAGGACGAAGCCGGGCGCATCCTGCGCGAGCTGAAGAAGCAGGGCTATGACAAGCCGATCGTCGGCGAGACCACGATCTGCGGGCAAAAGGTGATCGAACTTGCCGGCGACGCCGCCAACGGCGCGGTTTGTCATGTCGGCCTGACGGTGGACGCGCCGGACCCGTTGGTCAAAAAGTTCGATCAGGCGTTCCAGGCCGCCTATCACTACCGCTGCGATCACAACGGCATCAAAGGGTACACGGCCGTTTACGACGTGAAGGCGGTGACCGAGAAGATCGGCAAGTTCGACCGCAAGGCCTTCGCGGAAGCGATGCACGGGATCAAGCTCTCGACCCAGCAAACACCCGGAATCCTGATGGACGTGAGCTTCGATGCGAATGGCGATCTCGACCGCGAAAGCTTCATGGTCAAGGTCGTGAACGGCAAGCAGGAGGTGTTCGCGACGCTTCCGCCGCTCGGGTCGAACTAGACCAGACTCGTTGGCCCGGCCGGCAGGGCGTGCGCAAGGAGTAGGAATGTCACATCCCGACAGGTTTCTGCTGGCCGGCGTGATGGGCTGGCCGATCATGCACTCGCGCTCGCCACTGCTGCATAACTACTGGCTGGAGAAACACGGGCTGATCGGCCGCTACGTGCCTCTGGCGATCAAGGTCGAGCGGCTCAAGCCGGCGCTGCGGGCCCTGCCGGCCTTGGGCTTCTCCGGGTGCAACCTTACGATTCCGCACAAGATCGAAGCGCTTACGATAGTGGACGAGGTGCATGAGGCTGCCCGCCGGATCGGTGCCGTGAACTGCATCATCGTCCGGCCGGACGATTCGCTTTACGGCGTCAACAACGACGGCTGGGGCTACATCGAGAACGTCGTCGAGCGCGTCCCCGGCTGGCGGGCGGATGCAGGGCCGGTGGTGGTGCTGGGTGCCGGCGGCGGTGCCCGCGCCGTCGTCGTCTCCTTGCTCGACCGCGGTGCGAAGGAGGTGCGGCTGGTCAACCGCACGCCGGCGCGGGCGGTCGCGATGAAACAGCAGATCGGTGGCGCGATCGAGGTCGTGGATTGGGCGGATCGCCACAAGGCGCTCCAGGGGGCGGCCATGCTCGTGAACACGACGAGCCAGGGCATGGTCGGACAGCCGCCTCTCGATGTCTCTCTTGATCAACTCCCCAAGACCGCCCTGGTTTCGGACATCGTCTACACGCCGCTCGAGACCCCGCTCCTCGCCGCCGCCCGCCGCCGCGGCAATCCGACGGTCGACGGGTTGGGCATGCTGCTGCATCAGGCGCGGCCGGCCTTCAAGGCCTGGTTCGGCGTTCTTCCGGACGTGACGGCGGAGCTGCGCCAGAAGATCGAGGCGACGCTGTGAAGATGTTCGACCTCAGCGGCAAGACGGCGCTGGTCACCGGCTCCTCCCGCGGTCTCGGCTTTGCGATGGCCGAGGGGCTTGCCGCAGCCGGAGCCACGGTGGTCTTGAACGGCCGCGATGAGGCGATGCTTGCCCGCTCAGCCGAGACATTGCGCAGGAATGGCCATACCGTCGACATCCGCGCCTTCGATGCGCGGGACATCGACGCCGCCCGCACCGCCGTGGAGTCGGTCATTGCCCGGCGCGGCGGCATCGACATCCTGATCGCGAACGCGGGCATCGCGCACCGTGCCACGCTCGATGAGCTGAAGCCGGAGGACTGGGACCGCATCCACGGCTCGAATTTGCGCTCTTGCGTCTTCCTCGCCCAGGCGGTCGCCCCCTCGATGAAGGCCAAGCGCAGCGGACGTATCATCTTCACCACCTCGATCACTGGCGTGATGGGGCGGGCCACGATCCACGCCTATGCCTCGTCCAAGGCGGGGCTGGCCGGATTGGCGCGCTCGCTGGCCGCGGAGCTGGGCGAGTTCGGCGTCACCTGCAACTCGATCGCACCCGGCTATTTCGATACCGATCTGAATGCGGCCCTCATCAAGGACCCGGCCTTCAACCAGCGCGTCGTGACACGGACGGCCCTCCACCGCTGGGGCCAGCCGGCGGAAGTCGCCGGGGCCGCGGTGTTCCTCGCATCGGCCGCCGGAGGCTACGTCACCGGTCAGCAGCTCGTCGTCGACGGCGGCTTTACCGGGACGATGTAGCGGCTTGATCGATTTCCTGCAGCTCGTCGTTTCCGGCACGGCCACGGGTGCCATCTACGCGCTGGTGGCGCTGGGTTTCACCCTTCTCTGGCAGGCCGCGGGCACGATCAACTTCGCCCAGGGCGAGTTCGTCATGCTGCCGGCGTTTGCGATGCTGCTGGTGATAAAGTTCACCGCAGCACCCCTATGGGTCGCGTTCATCGTCGCCGCCATTCTCGCCATGCTCGTGCTCGGCGCTGGATTCAAACGGCTGATCGTCGAGCCGATGCTGCGCCACGGCGTCATTCCTCTCGTGATCGCGACCTTGGGCCTGTCGATCGGTCTCAAGCAGGCGATGAAGGCCGGCTACAGTGCGCAGGCGTGGCCGTTCCCCAATCCGTTCCCCGATGGCCTGCTCGCCCTGGGAAGCCTGCACGTCTCGTACTACGACGTCGGCGCCTTGCTGAGTGCCGCCGCGATCGTGGTCGGGCTGCAGCTCTTCCTCAACCGCACGGTCACCGGCCGTGCCATGCAGGCCGTGGCCCAGAACACCGAGGCCGCGAAGGTGCTCGGTATCGATGTGAAGCGGATGGTGCTCTACACCTTCGTGATCAACGCCGGCCTCGCCGTCGTCGCGGCCCTGCTGGTCACTCCCGGGTATCTCGCCAAGTTCGACATGGGCGACCAGATCGGGCTCAAGGCGTTCTACGCCGCGATCATCGGCGGCTTCAATCAGACGCGCGGGGCACTGCTCGGGGGCGTGCTGGTGGGCGTGCTCGAGAACCTGATGGGCGCTTATGTCTCGCCCGCCTACAAGGACGGCGTGGCGCTGATGCTGTTCCTGGGGGTGATCCTGCTGCGGCCCGAAGGGCTGCTCGGAAAGGCCGAGGAGCGAAAAGTATGAGCCGCCCGGCATACCGTCGGAGCACGACGCTCGCCGCCGCGATGGTGGCTTTCGGGCTGTTGCCGCTCGTCTTGCGGAGCTACGGCGTCTACATCGCGACCTTGTGGTGCGTTTATCTGATGGCGGCGTTCGGCCTCAACCTCGTGGTCGGCTATGCCGGCCAGATGTCGTTGGGCCACGCCGCGTTCTTCGGCATCGGCGCCTATGTCGCAGCACTCCTGCAGGTCGCTGGCCTGTCGTTCTGGCTGGCGGTGCCGGCCGCCGCCGCGGTCTGCTTCGTGGTCGGCCTGGCCTTGGGCTTCCCGGCGCTGCGCGTGCAGCACCACTACCTCGCCTTCGCCACCTTGGGCTTCAACGTGCTGGCCTATCTCTTCTTCCGCAACGAGGAATGGCTGACCGGCGGCACCTATGGCATTTCGGGCATTCCCCGGCCGGCGCTGTTCGGCGTCCCGGTCGACGATCCGCTGGCGTTCTTCTACTTCGTCTACGCGTCGGTCGTAGTCCTGGCGCTCGTCCTCGCCTGGCTCCTGCGTTCGCCCTGGGGCCGCGCGTTCGCGGCGTTGCGTGACAATCCGCTGCGCGCCGAAAGCCTGGGTGTGAATATCACGGCTTACACCCTCCTCGCGTTTGCCATCGGGGCCGTCTACGCCGGCATCGGCGGCGCCTATTTCGCGGCCCTGGTCCAGTATATCGAGCCGGGGGCGTTCAGCGTCACGCTCTCCTTCATGATGCTGCTGATGGTGATCGTCGGCGGGTCGGGCCGCTTCTTCGGCCCGGTCGCCGGCTCGATCGTCGTCATCCTGGTTCCGGAGTGGCTGCGCTTCGCGCAGGACTGGTATCTCGCGGTGTTCGGCTTTGCCGTCGTGGCCCTGATGGTGTGGCTGCCGGGCGGCCTCTTGTCGGTCATCGACCGGCTGCGCAAGCCGGCGACCCCGGTGCCATGAGCGCGCTGCTCGAGGTCAAGGGGCTGTCGAAGTCCTACGGCGCCATTCGCGCCGTCGACAACGTGAGCTTCGCGGTCGAACCCGGCGAGATCGTGGGCGTGATCGGCCCGAACGGCAGCGGCAAGACGACCCTGTTCAACTGCATCCTCGGCCAGATCCACCCGACAGCCGGCCGCGTCGAGCTCTCCGGCCAGGACATCACCGGTGCCTCGCCGCTCGAGCTCAGCCGCCGCGGCTGCGGCCGTACATTCCAGAACCTGCAGGTATTCGGCAAGCTGTCGGTGCGCGACAACCTGATCGTGGCGGCGCAGGAATTCGCAGGATCCATGTGCGGCCGGCTGTTCGCCGCGCCGGATGCGGGCCTTGGCCGAGCCGCCGACGAGATGATCGAGCTGTTCCGGCTCGGTCCGGTCGCCCATTTGCCCGCGGGCAGCCTCTCTTATGGCCAGCAGAAGCTCGTCGACATCGCCATGGCCTTCATGCCGGGGCCGCGCCTGGTCATGCTCGATGAGCCATGCGCCGGCGTGAACCCCAGCCTCGTCGAACAGCTCGGCGACCTGCTGCTGGAGCTCAATCGCACGCGGGGCGGCAGCTTCGTCGTGGTCGAGCACAACATGGACTTCATCATGCGCCTGTGCCCGCGCATCATCTGCATGGCCGAAGGCCGCGTCTTCGCGAGCGGCGGACCGGCGGCCATCCAGTCGGACCCGGCGGTTCTGGAAGCGTATCTTGGCAACTGACCTCATTCAGTTCGACCGCGTGGTCGCGGGCTATGGCGGCCTCACCGTGCTGAACGGGCTGAGCTTCGCGGCGCGCGCCGGCGAGATCACCTTGCTCATCGGTCCCAACGGGGCGGGGAAGTCGACCGCGCTCAAGACGCTGTTCGGGCTCCTGGCGCCCTCCGCGGGCGAGATCCGCTTCGAGGGGCGGGCGATCTCCGGCCATGCGCCGCGGGCGCTGCTTGCGGCGGGAATTGCGTTCGTGCCGCAAGGGCGCAACCTCTTTCCTTCGTTGAGCGTGCGCCACAATCTCGAGCTCGGCGGCATCACCTTGCCGCGCGGCCAGCTGGCGGCGCGCATCGAGGAGGTGCTGCAGCGCTTTCCGCGCCTGGCCGAGCGTGCCGGCAACCAGGCGTCGACCCTGTCGGGCGGCGAACAGAAGCAGCTCGAGATCGGCCGGGCCCTGCTGCTGCGGCCGCGCGTTATGCTGATCGATGAACCCTCGATCGGGCTGTCGCCCAGGATCAGCCGCGATGTCTTCCAGCTCTTGCGCCAGCTCGCCCAGGGCGGGACAACGGTGCTCATGGTCGAACAGAACGTGCGCAGCGCGCTGGCGGTGTCGGACCGCGCGGTGGCGCTGGAGGGCGGCAGGGTGGCGCTCGAGCGCCCCGCGTCCGAGCTGTTGCACGACCCCGACCTCAACCGCTTGTTTCTCGGCGGGGCGGCGGCCGCCAGGCCGCGCGCCGGAGGTACCGCATGACCGGAACGCCCTCGCCCGCCATCAGCAATCCGCCCCCTCCCAATCCCCTGGAGCTCGACGGCCTCGAATTCCTCGAATTCGCGACCTACACGCCGGCCGATGCCGATGCGTTCGCGCACCTGTTCGCCGGCCTCGGCTTTCTGCCGGCGGCACAGCACCGCTCGAAAAACGTGACCCTCTATCGCCAGGGTGAGATCAACTTCATCCTCAACCGCGAGCCCGACTGCTTTGCGCATTCCTTCGCGCTGGTCCACGGGCCCTCGGTCTGTGCCATGGCGTTCCGCTTGCGCGACGCCCAGGCCGCCCTGGCGCGGGCCCTCGAGCACGGCGAGAAGCGTTACGACGGCCGCATCGGGCCGGGGGAGCTTGCGATCCCCGCCATCCGGGGCCTGCACGGCAGCCTCATCTATCTGGTCGACCGCTACGGGGCGCGCGGCTCGATCTATGACGTCGATTTCCGCACCCTGCCGATGCCCGTGGCCGCGGCGGGCCTGACCGACATCGACCATCTCTCGCACGTGGTCATGCGCGGCCACATGGCGCAGTGGGAACGGTTCTATTGCGACATCTTCGGCTTTCGCGAGGAGCCGGCGCATCGCATCGCCGATGCGGCGGGTACCATCCTGAGCCAGGTCGTGGACAGCCCGTGCGGCCGCATCCGCATCCCGATCAACGAATCGCTGGGGCCGGACACCGAAGCCGACCACTTCATCCACGAGTACTTCGGCGAGGGCGTGCAGCACATCGCACTGCGCACCGATGACCTGATCGCGGCGGTCGAACGCGCCGTGCGCGAGGGCGTCGAGTTCCTGCCGATCCCCGCGGACTACTATGCCGGGCTCCGGCGGGCCGGGCGTCTCCCGGCGGAGATGATCGATCGCCTGCAACGGGGCCACATCATGGCCGACCTCGACGGCGACGGGATGCTGCTGCAGGCCTACACGAAACCGGTGACGGGCACGGTCTTCTTCGAGCTTCTGCAGCGGCGCAACCACACCGGCTTCGGCCACCGCAATGCGGCGACACGGCTTGCGGCGTTGCGGGCGCTGCGGTCGGGTTAGGCCCGGACATGGCGCGCACGCGCATCGGGGTGATCGGCGCCGGGGCCTTCGGCCGCAAGCATGTCGAGGTGATCCGCGCCGATCCGTCCTGCGAGATTGCGGCGATCGCCGACCCGTCGCCGGCCGCGGCCGCCTTCGCGCGCGCGCAGAACATCGCCTATTTCCCGGAGCACGAGCGGCTGCTTGATCAGGCTAAGCCCGCGGGCGTGATCGTCGCGGCACCGAATGCCCTGCATCTGCCGGTCGGGCTCGCCTGTGCCGCGCGTCGCGTGCCGATGCTGATGGAGAAGCCGGTCGCCGACAGGGTGGACGCCGCGCAAAGACTGATTGAAGCGGCGCGGCACACCCAGACGCCGCTCCTCGTCGGCCATCACCGCCGGCACAATCCGCTGCTGGCCGCGGCGCGCGAGGTCGTGCGCAGCGGCCGGCTCGGCCGGCTGACGGCCATTTCGGCCATGTGGCTGCTGCAGAAGCCGGACGAGTATTTCGCGGCAGGCGCGTGGCGGCGCGAGCCGGGCGGCGGCCCGCTCCTGATCAATCTCATCCACGACATCGACGTCCTGCGCTTCGTCGCGGGCGAGATCGAAGCCGTGCAGGCCTTCACCGCGAACGCGGTGCGCGGCTTTCCGGTCGAGGACACCGCCGTGGTCAGCCTGCGCCTGAAGGGCGGCGCACTCGCCAGCGCCATCATTTCCGATGCCGTGGCCGCACCGTGGTCCTGGGAGCTCACGACCGGCGAGAATCCGATGTTCCCGACGACTTCCGAGAACTGCTACGCGTTCACGGGCACGTCAGGCTCGCTTACCTTGCCGAAGCTGGAGCTCTGGCGCTACGGCGCCGAGAGCGGCTGGACGGCGCCGCTGCAACGCGAGCACATACCGGTCGTGCGCGCCGATCCCTATGTGCGTCAGCTCCAGCACTTCTGCCGCGTCATTTCAGGCGAGGAGCAGCCGCTGGTGACCGGCGAAGACGCCGCGCGGACCTTGGCGGTGACCCTGGCGGTCCAGCGCGCCGCGGAGCTTGGCAAGGTCGTCGAGATCTGACCGTCGCTAGCCGCGTTGAGCCAGGCATTCGAACACGTCGCCGTCGGGTGCCAGGCCGCGGATATGGCGGCGATGCCACAGCGCGTAGAACAGAAGCCGCCAGGCGGCTTCGAGCCGGCCTTTCTCCTGGCTCGCGAACAATCCTTTCACGCGCTCGGGCACGCAGACCGCGGCGACGCCGGGGTCGGCCGCGACCAGGGGTCCCAGCTTCTCGCCGCGCTCGCGGATCCAGTCCGCGACCGGGGCCGTGAAGCCGCGCTTGCGCGCGAACGGCAGGGACTGCGGCACGTACTGTTCGAGCCAGCGGCGCAGCAGGTACTTGCCCCGCCGCCGGCGCAGCTTCAGGCGTTGCGGCAGGCGGAACGCGAAGTCGGCGATCACCGGGTCGAGCAGC